>JGI24158J21664_10004586_pt1 | contig 17817 bp, 10 predicted proteins | sample Ectturendosymbi3_FD_21664 | JGI IMG/M metagenome (IMG submission 21664)
ACAAGCTGAATCATTGCAAGGAGATGGGAGCAAAACTAGGCAGGAGATTCCTCAAACAGCCGGCTGAAAAGCTCAAGGCGGTTTTTGTTGCTTGAAATGAAAACTTGTGAGTAGTTTCGACAGGTCAGCCAATCTAGCTGGAATTATAGCCTTTTGATTGCACCTATGCTTCTTTTGTTCAGTATCACAAATGGCGATGACAAACAACAGCCCCAAGTATAAAATGTCGTAAAACGATCAGTCCTTGAAACTTAGGGTTGCCAGATTACTTGAAAATTTTTCAAGGACATTTTGTTGTTTTGTGATTATTGAAATTATACTTCATGCCTAGTTTGAATACTTCTCAGATACAGGGGTGTAGTGCATATTTTCAAATAAACTTGCTGAATAACAATAGGTAATCAACCACATTTATTAAGAACGTAAAGTTAATATTACATTTAGGCCTACATTGCACACGTTATTCTGTTCAATTACATTGTTTAATCCTGATTCTTGAATGTTCAATGTAATCAATAGTTAAATAGTGAACAATTTCACAATTATTCAAAAACTTGGACGCCAGAAAATTCTCAAGGACAACAAAATGTTTTTCAAGGATCAAGGACATATCCAGTTTTGATAACAAATTCAAGGAGTCCTTGGCGCTCAAGGACGTCTGACATGACCTTATTGAAACTTCATGCCAAAGTTTGTTGATTACCGAAACAAATACCGCTTTGCTCGTCCGTTACGTTAGAATTGAAACGCGAAATGAAAAACAAACATCAGTACTCAATTGGTCTGTATAAAAATTGCAAAATCTGTTCAGCACACACAGCTGGTTTGTTTAAATCAATTACGCTTAGAAGTATTACGATTATGTTGAGTACAGAACATATTACTGGAGAAGGCTGGTTATTAACGACATTATAAGTGATGTCAAAAGATTTTCAAATCTCCTGCACGGACCATGCGTTACACAATTTCCACACTACAGAAAGCTGGTACGTATTCCTAGTGGTGTTATTAAGATTCTGAAAATGATTTGATTCACACGCTGACTTCAGTGGAAAGATGACTGTTATCAAACCTTGTAGCAAGCTGTTGAAGAAACGTCGTATACGCATTGGAAATAAATGAACAATATGGTGACGAAGGGTTACGCAATATGCAAATTTCCATTCGTGCACATTTTTACTAAAAGGCTTTTAGTAAATGCTTCTATTTGTAAAGAAAACAAAAACTACTGCACAAACTTCGNCTGATCGCTCAAAATANTCTGCTCTAAAGCTTAGCACAATTTTCTAAAGTTCAACTAACCAACTTCTTTGAAGATGTTAGTTCGCGCTGGATATTGTTCAGGATAACTCATTCTGCCATTGACGTCGGTCGGATCACAGGTAGTGTTGCACTGCGGGCCGCCTCTGCCTTACAGAACTGTTCTTGTTCAGGCAAGCCAGTACTAGGCGTCGCATGAACGCAGCTGCGTTATTGTCACAACGTTCTCGACACACTGTATCTGTACGCTCTGCTGTTGCTAGACACTATTCATCAACTATGACCGTCTTGGCGACAGAGGACTGCGTCAACACACTGTACAGTTGAGGTACAGTGAAACGTTATGTACACAACTCCGCGAACTGGACGTAACCGTGCGTGGCGTGTATGAGAAGCTTGAAGGAGAGCGTAGATGTAATGCTGATCCGGACAAATTCAATCGTAAGAGCCTGTGGTCGATTGTAATCATATTAAAGCGTGTAACCGTGCGTCTGTCTGTAACTTGCACTTTTTACCGATTTTCGAAATAGACGCAAGTGCCACCTGCGGGCGCAGAGAGATCAATAAGACCATTTCAGCGCCCGCTGTCGGCCACCTATCCTTGCTATACTTCAAAGTTATATGCAGGAAAAGGTTAGGGTAACTTGTTTGCAATCGATTGCAACATGACAAATTACAGTTGAATTCATCTTCTTTGATCGCAGTAGGTCTTGTCTCAGAAGCCTTTGAGCCCAATGCTTAAAGATATTTGTTCGCCGCCACGGCGCAGCGAATAGCGTAACGGAGCACATATTTCTGAGTCGTTGCCTTCGCGCAGTTGCCTTCAAATGGAGGTATGCATCCCCCTCGGGGTACACAAAGGCGCCCCAAGGGGTGCACGGATTTTTAAGTGTGTTCACGATGAAATTTTAAAGTAAAAGTACAATATAATAGGTACTTTTCTAATTATTGTGCTCATGATTACAGTCAAGGTGTACTTGATGGACAAAATATTGCCCAAAGGATAAATCACTAAAAAAGGTTGAGAACCACTGCCCTAATGAACAAAACTGCCTTAAAAAATTACTCTGATGTGCAGGATAGCAGACAAAAAGGAGAAATGCCGAAGTATAAATGCTCCTCTTTTGCGTTACCATCTTGGCCTGTTAGTTGCACTTGGTTGAAGGTGAATTATTGATTTAGGTGAAATGCGTACTTTAGATATGTATTTCATTTACGTATTTGGCTCTTACGTAGTGACATGGTCCAAATCAGAGGGGCTAGTCAAAGAACACAAAAATGCAAAAATGCTGAGTTGTAGCACATCTCAGGGTAGGTGGTTAGTTGGTACGCGCAAGTATAACTAAAGAAGAACAAACACTGATACAACACACCAACTACTACTCTATTCGGTCATTGATATACAAAAGCGTTAAACGTTACACGTAGTTGCATCCCTCTGTTATTACCAAAGGTTTGCATGTGTGCAAGCCATCGATCCAGACTCTTTATCATTTGGCTACTTTTTGTCCTTTCCTTTACGTGGGGCAGTTCGATTTTAAATACAGAAAAAAGCACCAGATGCACAGCTAATTATAATCTATGTCTCGTTGACTCGTTCGGACATCAAAAGCAACCTTTCAAGATGACACATATGCTGCTTTAATTAAACTTTGATCACCTTCTAGCATCTCCCGCTAAAAATGTGATTTTCAGTCATGAAAATCATAAACGAGGAGTAACATTATACTGTGTTAAGGACTATGCTTACTAAACTTTCTGTTTTCTGTTTTGGCATAACTCTTCCTTTTTCGGAAACTGTAAAGTTTCATTTTTGATTGGCTTTCATGAAGTACGCACGACTTTAGATAGTGCAGATACAGAGCAAGTGAGCACATACAACTGCAGAACAGCATCACAAAAGACGTACTGCCGGCCTACGTTCAATGTGATAAAGATGGTGTCTATGCTCAAGGCATGGCATCTCATCTTCAAGAAAGCTTCTTCAGTGACAAAGCAATGCAGTCATGGCAAAATGGAATCGTAGAGGACGGAATTTCCCATCAGAAAGAACGCGCGGATAAGAACTTATTGTCAAGAAGTTCACGGTTAAGAATAAATTTATCACTCGCTGGTGAGTCGCGATAACGGGAAAAAGGTTGCACTGCACTTGCTTAATTTTAAGAGATCTGAACAGAAACGTACGTGAGGTAAGAAACGTCACTACCGTTCATGCCTTTAGTCTTTGTTGTTTTTTTATGGAAAACAAACTTAAGACAAAACATAGAGATAACGCAAACTAATAGAAACAATGCTATAAAAAGTTCAAACGCGTTGCATAATTCAGTGTCTTGCAACAGACAAATTCGTATACGTGAAGTACGAACTGAACGATAGTGAATGTCAACCGCAGTGTTTTTTATCAGAGGCTACGACGCAGTAACTTTTTCTTGACAATATCAAGCAACAGACTACGACCAGTAGAACGAAGAGATGATGGCGCCCACCAATCGACTTCCTTTAAACAACTTTTACAAATAATGGAGTTTTCTGTGGTAGATTGCAGATATAATTTTTTTGCAGTTTGCGTTACTTTAAAATTCATCAACAACGCAAGAAAGTAGAACCAAAGGCATATTGCCCCCTGACTTAACATTGATCGGGTAAACTATTTTAGACGAAGGGCAATGGTGCTGGAAAATGCTTTCACTGCATTTGGATGTTACGGAACTGTTCACTTTTATTGAGCATATTAATCCAACCTTAAAGTCAAACATTTTTGAATGAGCATTGCTGGGAGACGCAAGTGATTAGATGTTACTAAATGTCAACACAACCATGGATACGCTGAACTACGCCCCGGTAAATTGCCATCTTTGTGAGTGCCTTCTTTCAAAGCATCTGATCAATTCAGTTTCTTTAAATAGAGCAGATGGGCTGCTGTAAATGATTTTTTAAATTAAACGTATTTTTGCAGTCTAGCGTTTCAGCAACAAAACAATGAAATAATGAAGCGATTTCGTTGCTTTTCATTTTCGTTAACGAATGTTTGATCTGCGCCAACTGAAAGCAAGACTTTGACCGACCGCTTGTGATTGATCCACCAGGGTTGTGGTTAGGAAATTATTTTTATCTGCTCGTTGCGTTTTCAGGTATAATGCGATCGCTCGCACAATGTGACTACTGCCCAAAACCTTACACTCGTTATATTTTTCCTTGTGTCGACACGTGCTTTAATTGCAACTTTTTGAGTATTTATCTTGCTGCCAGTGATAAAAACGGTCTTACGTGGTGTGGAACTATAGACTACGAATTGGGAGTATAAAGCGGCTAATGTCCTCCACAACCACGCACGACTGCATATTTTACTGTGGGGTGTGAAAAAGCCTTTAAAAATGTTCTGCAACAACGATGACTCATCGATGATTACTTTACGATTTTTCAAAACGTGCTACTTACTTCGTTAGTACGTAAGTGTTAAATCAGGAATGGCCACTGCTGTGCATGAAAAGGGGATATTTGCCATTAAAAATAAGGAAGTTGTTAATCTTTGAAATTGAACAGCAATTTTAAGCTTCTGTTCCAATATTTTTAGGCCAACCACACCAATCGAGACAAACGATTAATAAATGCTCTGCTGTGCTATACATGAATGCACCCATGAAGACAATGGTTCCTTAAGACCGAATCGTTGCAGAGGGGTCTGATCTGAGACAGTTGTCTGCTTGAAAACCAATTACCGCTTAAAAACCAGTGTTTGTCAATGGGTTCAAATATTCGGTAGCAAAGCATTAAAAAAAACAAGGACAGTCAACGACCAACTCAAGAACACTCAGATCAAGGATTTCTCAAATGCCGGACGGTTGGCCATCGTAGTTAAAAGCACAATTGTATGATTGAGGTTTCATTCAGTTTCAATTTTACTGCTTTTGGCATGTTCATACGTTTTTTCACTTTTCTTGCCGATTAATCGTAGGTTTCGACTCGTAAGTCGCAACACTAAAACTTTTGTCAAAAAATTATCTACCTTTCACTGCCGTTGTTCACTTTATGTTGTATGCAGCAACAACGCCCTGTTATTCTTTTCAAAAGTCAGGTCATAACAGTAACTTCAACCTGCTGGGGCGAAGGAGTATACAAAATGGTAATGATAAAGACATATTTAACTTGTTAGCACCGACAGGTAAGTCAAAAGTAAGAGTACAAATTTTCCTCTGAGTTAAAGACACAAGAATACTGGATAACAAGTACAATACAAAAATGTGTTTCAAATTTTTGCAATACCATTTTTTCTGAGTTTTGCTAAAGTTTTTACACGTGTAATTATGTCGCAGTAAAAATGCCAGTGAATGTTTTCTGTCCTCAAATCTGTTTGAACGCTAAACAGATCCTAGGAGTAAACAACTTTGATACCAGAAAAAATAAGAGTTTTCACTGGCTCACTCTACTCTCAAAATCACAGCTGATAAAAATGGACATAATTTCTTAAAGCATTAACTCCAGTAATTACATGCCCATCGTCGCAATTTCAAAAGCTGCTTAAACCGTAAAATGTGGCGAAATATGATATGAGTAAAAAATAAAGCGTAAATGGAAAAAAAAATTTTTGGACTGACCGAAGGCTTTTGGTTGCCGTAACCATGAAATTTTACTTGATAAACTCTTTCAAAAAGGTATGATAGGTATTCCACACAAACTATACTCAAATTATTTGCATAAAACAATGCAGTGTACCAAAATAGTTTTTTTTTAAATCTTCACAAAAAAGATATTGTGGAGCCCATTAAGGTTCTGTCCTCGGGCCTTTACTTTCCCTTGTTTACATCAGTGATTTTCACTCACGCTTCCTATTTTCATACTACCTTGTTTGCTGATGATATTAACCTTCATGTGTCCAACCCTTGTTTCAGTGTTCATCAACAACTGTCAACCTTAAAATATGTACAATTACCCACTGGATAAGAGCCATCAAACTTTCTCTATCCTCAACTGCAATAAGAGAGGCAGCAAAGTTCTTTAATTTGCAATAATTGCAATAAGGTTCTATTTGAATAAAAGCTGATGACGCCTTGTAGTACGTACGAGTAGTAGGCGAAATATATACTCTGTAAGAAAGGAGTGTCTGATTTTTATCTGTGAAAGGATTCCTTTCGATAGACAGTTGCAATAAGACTGATTATATGTCATTAAATTCTCTAAAACATAATCCCACCTATTTTAAAGTTATCATCAACAGTCACAGCATTTCCCACAAAGATAACCTAAAACACCTGGGCGTTCTTCTTGACAATAAGTTAAGCCGGAAACCTCATCCAAAAAGGGTGAAGACTCAACTATCGCTGATAGTGGAGTTTTATCCAAACTTCAGCATTACACAACATAACTGTGCTGAAAGTTGTGTATAACCCATTATTTCATCCCTATATTACTTACTCGATCTTCAATGGGGACGTGCTTCAAACGCAACCATTCAGCCTCTCATTAAACTTTAACACAAAGCTGTAAAACTAACAATATCAACTAACCACACCTCCTTGGAAGAACCTTTTAGCACTTAACCATCTTATATCATCCCAAACATTATACATTTTCAGTAGGTAAATTCATGCACTACTATTAAAACATATTGCTTCCAAACCATTTCGATGACTAATTTATTCCAATCAGCTCCATTCATTCTCACTCCACAAGACCATCTACTTCTAACGCCCTGTTTTTACCTAGAGTTAAAACTTATTCATGGAAATATTCCTTTACATTTGTTGGTTGAAAAGTGCGGTCTTCAATACCAGACTCCATTAAGTCTTCTGTAACCTTTTCTTTCAAAAGGCAATTCAATAAACACTTATTATATGAAAAAAAATATTATGTGTTTACGTAACTTGTTTTTATCTATTTTTTTGTTCGTTATTCTTTCTTGTGCACACCCATTTGTTACCGATAAAATTATACTCCATAGTTTTTTCACTTCATGAAATAGCTTTTTAGTCTTTGCTGCATTTATCTTTTTTACCAGACCGAATGTCTTTAAAATGAGACTAGACCCACTCCTTTGTGTACATAGACCTGCTCTATTCATCTGTACGTTTTCCTCACCATGTTCTTTGTTTGTTTGTCTAACTTTGTTTTTTTCAACTGTTGCTTTCTAACACCTGTCAATAAATTTCAAACGAGGTTGGTTGTCTAGATTACCTTCATGGCCTTTCACCAATCCATATGCGACACAGTGACAGTCTTTCTTTATCGTGATCAGTTCTTTTGCCATTGCATTTTCATTTCTTCTAATTTCCACAGACAATTGATTACTTCTTACATGATGACTTTTTGCGTTATTTCTCATTAGCTGGGTCATATGAAGCAATGAACCAATCACTCACGCTTTATATTGTCCACGGGTGAAGTGTCATCGGTGGAAACAGACTCTGTTAAACTCGGTATAAAAAGTACGTTATTCAGTATCTCACCGAGGCTACCAGAAGCTCCACTACTGCGCAGCGAATTTAGTACAAATAAAACGAAAAACCTTGTTTTTTACGATGCGAAACCTAACTAGATGAATTAGCAACTACACATTTGATTGTAAACGCACTCTGAGCTGCATTGTGGGTAGTACTAAGACGCGCTGAGGAATGGATGTTTGCTGCAAAGTAGACCAACATATTACCTTGTTTGATCTAATGTCAGAAAGAAAAACAATAGAAAATACACAATCTACGCGGAGAATTGTCTCAACCATTATAACAGCCGCGAAAAAACACGATGAAGACTACTCAGACATTTCGACTAACTGTACGTAACACAATAATAACAACAATAGCTCCAATTATTATTTCAAGACTGTTATCATTACTTGTCATAATTTTCTTCAAACCCATTTTCAGTACCACTTTTACTTGAACCTAGCAGAGCTGAAGATGGGGAATACCATATGCAATGGACCACTGACGACCGATAATGCATTAACTTAAGGAAAGTAAACCAAAGAATCTTGAAAAGATTCCTACTTTTGAGGCATTTTTGATAAAGGCTTACCTTTCAAACTTTCGGATAAAGGATGTCGGTCAGAGCAATGATTCATTATAGCGTAGCTTTCTTGTTGATCATGGTTAGCTTTAGTGAATTTCCACATCCGAGGGCTAGGAGATTCGGTTTGCCCAACCATACTCATTTGCTCAATTTCTTGCTTACTACCTTGCGCTCGTATTTATATTTGCTGAACAAAGGTTCAGAGATGTCTGTTTTAAAAAAGCAAGTCTTATTTTACACAAGAGCTGTCGAAAACTCCTCAATTTCTCACACGTTTTGGTTGATATTCAAAGCTCAATTTCACGACCTCAAAACACTTCTAATTTCTACTTTATTTTTTTATTTAAGTGTCTAAAATACACAACAGTTGCAACATACTTATATCATTTAGTTGATCCAACCAACATATCAGCAGCCAGAACTTTCCTTAAAACGTGCTGGTACACGCTTATGACAAGCAATATAATGCTTTATGGAATCGACTTAGATGTGCATGCGCTACGAAAGGAGTTTTTTACTACATTAGCGAACGGATTATTTATAACTTATCTGAAGCAGTAGTCCATGTCCCATGATATAATATCTAACTTTTCGCGTCGTCAAAAATGCAACATCTGCTGTTTGAAAACAGAAACAGTTGTTCACTTTTTATGGAATGTCAATTGTGCTCTCTAAAGGTGGTAACTTTAAAATGGTTAAAACCAATGACTTAACCTTCATAAATGATATGCACGTGTTGATCAGATTCGTCTGTTTTACAGTTTACAGTATAAGAGAATGACTGAAAAACATTCATGAAAAGAAATCTTATCATTTAGAAGCAATACTGTTCTCTCGTTGTAGCGTTACACTGTCGAATTGCTTCTAGTAGCCTGTTAATTATGTATCACCGAAAAATAGTGAATCAGGCTAGGGTGCTACACTAAGCACCTTTACACTAAAGTACGCGAAAGCCACCCGTCGCTGCCACCCGGCTGCATCGTTACGCGACCATATTCCGAAATTCTGCGCTCCAGGCAACACCCTGCATTCCGATTGATATGACAAATGTTGACAAAATTAACAAGACGAAATCATCTAATGGTCCCCAACCTGCTGAAATTTCTCAGTCTTTGAATTAAAAACACTTTGATGAAAACCTCATCCATCAGCAAAACTTGGACGTGCGTTTTTTTCAAGAACTTTGATTGACGAAAATATTGTTACTTCAGTGGTGGGGTTTGTGTATGCTTATGTTAAAAATAATTACCCGCAAACAAGAAAAATCTTGCGCATGCTTTCAAACAAATCAGCGAAGAAGCGTAGTGATAATTAACAGAGATACTATTTGAACGGGTTACATCCTTTCCGCATGCTTTACAAGCATTAACTTCTTAATCACGTGAAATCTTCGATTCTAGGACTTTGTTTTACTGCCACGATAGTCGCTACCTGGGACAATCGCCACCCAGGAAAACAGCCACCTGGATAACTGCCACCTGCTGTAGGACAATCTCACCCGGGCAACTGCCACCTAGGACATATGGAATTCTTTACGTTTATTACCATTAAAACCATTTGAACTTCACAAGGTGTTGCTATCATAACAAAAAATATTTGAAATTACAAATGTATGTAACGAAAGTTTCTTCGTCCTCTGACCACTTTAAAGAACTTTCACTTCAACTTTCGTACTTTTAGGCGAATAATATCGTATTGAGGTCATTAAATCTTCATAAACATTCTTAAGTCAGTGTAAACCTTAATTTCTTTATTGAGTCTTCTCATTTTTTTCCCAGCACAATTCTCTCATGCACATTTGCATCATTTTCACTCCACGCACTGGCCACACCCATTTGCTTTCGTGCTTTTTTAAGATATGTGCATCGTCTTACCTTAGCTTGTGATTTGCGAGTTACATGGCAGCAATACAAATGTTGGAACTCACTTTTGCTGCACTCCCTATAGTCAATATTGCTTAGTCAATATTGCTGCAGCACAGTGGTACCCACTTCCCAACCACAGTGCCGCGAAAATTCCTCTACGTGCCGCAACGCGATGCTGTAAACTAAATTTGATAGCTCGCGTAGGTGTAAAACGCATTATCCTAGGTGCAAGTTGCCCGGATGGCGATTGTCTTATGTGGCTATTGTCCTGATACCGAAATTTTCTTATGATCGTAAAAAAATGCTGCAGTTGCTAACTCAGTTTTCACCTGCTCATTTTGAAAACTAAGTAGGCTAACTGAAGAATGCTGTTCTCCGCTCCGCTCTGTCAAGTGTGAGTGCTACTTTTCGAATTTAACAGGGTCAGAGATTTTGCCAAAATTTTCTGAAATTTTTGACAAATCAAAACTTGTAGGGGTGCGCTTGCACCCCCGTCTCCTACACTACTGTATCTCACTATGTGGTTCTGACTTGCACCTAGATTTACAGGCTCCATTCAGATAAGAAACGAGGCTGAGTTGGCCACTTCACAAAACTAGGCCGTAGCAATGAGTATGACCAGATTTGTACTTCCAGAAACCTCCACCAAATATATTTCTTTGAATGATACAGCACTGGGGAAGAAATCGAAGACTCAGCTCTCCATCATATTGTATTCTGGGGTTAATTACCTTATTCAGCAGACTTAAACCTGGCTATATGTCAGCAGTAATCAGTTAAGCCACGGTCATTTGCTGGGGTTCTTTGACTTTCCACATGACTCATACTCCAAAATACGCTTTGCGGTTGTACCATTCTAGTTATTTTATACCTTCAAATATACAGCTTTAATGAGGAGGCCACGCCAAACACAGCATTCAAATTTCATCCGCACGTTTCTGAATGCTTTGCGTTACTGGCTGTGACAAAGGATACCGACGAAGTCAACTATGTTCGAGGTCAAGTAAAAGCGACAACATTGACCGGTCTGTAGCACCCAAACTGAAGCATCATGTTGGTTGAATAACGGTTCTCAGTAAAACAAAGACATAAAAACTCTATACTACGCTGAGATGCTTATATTCTATTCTGTAGATTTTGGCAAACATAGGCTCGTACGATACAACCCATAAAACTGACAACAACCTGAAGAATATTTCTGCTAAGAGCAACGGCACTGCAGGTCCGACTCATATCCTCCTGTTTACTTGTAAATTTAACGTATTGTGCAGCCCGGGGCGCTGACTAACCACAACTGATAGTTGTCACGCTTCTACAGCTGTAGTGCTTCTTGGTCATTCATGTCCTACGTACCGTGCAATAAAGGCAAACTATTTTCGGTCTGTTTTTTTTTCAACCATTTACCGGCGTTTGAAAAACGTGCCATCTGTCTTCACGTTACCATTTCCCGTCTTCTACACGTGACATTCTGGTAAACGGAGAAGAAAAACACGATTTACGAAATGCCACTAACAGCATTTTCAGTGACTTACATGTTTTGAGATCTTCCAGAATCGTGAAAACAGTTACATAAAATGTACCGCATAAAGCACGTTTCAAATTTTTTCATCGCACCACGAAAGCATTTTTTAACAGCAAAAACCGCTTTGCACTGCATGTTTAAAGCGTAAACTGTTGCTCATGACGCTTGTGTGCATTAGCAAAGTCGGTAAGCTTAAAAAAATAAATACTGTAAATAAATAAGCAAATAAAAATAGATCAAAAAGATGCAGATGAACGATACCAGGAAATTACGGAAGGTATATAGTCCCGTTACTTTTGTGTGTCGTAGTTTTGGGTCGGTTTCTTTAGAAATGAGCTTTGCCTCACAGCATATTTGAGTTTAAAAGTTTTGTTAAACCTTGCTTTTACTTATGTTAGACCAACTGAATCCAAGTAGGAAACAAAAGAATCTGTAAAACACGCGCCAACCAGCATAGGCGTGCCATGCAGGCGGTTTGGGATGACGCCTGTTAATCGCGTTTAGAAGTGTGGAAAAATTTGAAAACAGTGCAGGTGCGGCTCAGGTTCATGGCAAACTACTCATAATAAGTGCAACCAGCTACTAGTAGGAAACGAATAGTCGAATAATGTGTAGAAATCGAAAAGAATGTGCGTCAGCGAAACGGTTGAGACATGGTCAAAATTTCTCAAACCTTGGAAAATTGTACCGGTTATCTTCTTTATTCGTTCGAAGATTTTCACAGAAAGTAAGGGAAAAAGAACAATCGTTCACTACTCAAATGAGAAAAAATCAAAAGCAATCACAGCGTGAATGAAGAGAAGTTTCCAACTTTATCAGAACAAGCGCTTTACCCCTTTTAAACGGCTTTCATAACCTAGTGGTTGTCCTTCAAACACTTTTAGAAAAACGTTCGTATTTCTCAAACCCGGGTTTGATAGCGGAGGGTTACATACAATTTACTTCTGTGTCTGTCAGTTGTTCGTGGAAGATGTTCAGAACGCATTGCGCCAGCAATTTGCTGTTGCTTTCATGAAGTCAAAAGACGGATGTTTCAGCTTAGACATTTTCAGCCAAAGTTGAGTTCTGCTTTCACCTACAATCAACGATGTGTAACATTGAGCTGAACCAGCTAAAGTTTTGGTGCACTTCCCCAATTAGTTGAGCAAGTGGCGATTGTACTGTGGTTTCTCTGCCGTAACAGCTTTATCCGGGCATCCAAGGCAGAAAATTCGGTTTTATGAAAATGCCGTAACTAGATGCCTCTTTGTACAGTAAGGCTACTAGCACATACTGCATGGATCTGGTGGAAACTTGCCTGAGGGGACATGCAACTGTATGTGACCGGAGATAGAGATGAAGCACGGCCATCATTATCTTAAGGCCTTACACCCTATATCTCTTGTCCCCTTTGTAGGCTGGCTAATTTCTGATAGCCTACTTTTACTCTGCGATTTGTAGCCTTCAAAATATGTCTCGATTCTGTCTGGAAGAGTCACGTGTTATTAAACTGAGGCGTGAAATGTTAGCAATTGGATTGCGAGTATGGCAGCGACGTATTGTTGAAAAGAATTAAAGGCATTGTTTTTATCATTCGTAAATTCACTATCATTTCACTATAAACGCCATGATCAAAACAAAGCCGACAGTACAGTGAACAAAAGCCGAGGCTGGTTGTTGCTTGTTCAAAGTTGGATTTATGAATAGGAACGCATTATGTTTCGATGGTGTCTCGTATGCTTGGTTTCAGGCAATGCGAACTGCGTCACAGGACTGCATCACGCGTGACGATTTGGCGATAGATTTTGTTGTAAAAAAGATCAAAATAATACAGCACATTTTTCAGAAAAAACAGCGTTGGGGGCTGGTAAACCACTTGCGGCGCCAAGTAAGATACGTTGAAAAGGATGTATTTTGAGCAGAGCGCCAGCGTTCTTCTGAAACTTACTTCGCTTTTTTTCTCGCCGAACCTGCCATGCAAACATCTGTGCCCTTGCACATATGTTTCACAACCAGGGTCGTCAATGAATTTGTTTGAAAATCCCATATAGACTCATTAAGAAAACCCTAGATTTGAATAGGAAACCCCAGTTAGGAAGATAAACAAAATCAGGTCAGTCAATCACCAACAGTACGAGTGGATATATATCTTTGCTGATGAATTGCAAAAGCAAATATTTTCCAGATAACAAATAGATATCATAATTTGGATAAAATGAACAAGGTCACAAACATAGGATCCAAGTTATTTCAATCACTAATAAAATGGATTCTTCCTCATTTTTACTTCCAGAATGAGAAGCAGGTCTCAAGTTTCTTCAAAACACCTAAACAAGATAAGTCTCGAGATATTTTAATCGCAGTTTGCAAGAATTCTTCTTATCACTTCCCGAATCAGTAACAAGTTAATGTTTTCGTAGTTCAAGCTATTCTTTGTAATTCTTACTCACTGTACCATTCAGACCATTTTTTATTTTTGTTTGGTTCCGATCTGGTGCGTGTCTGATTTTTTCTGGTGATAGCCTTACAAGAAGTCTATTTTTGACTGTTTCTGCGTTCAAAAAGTTTGTGGTCTTTGTTTTCATGCAATTTATCTGCGAACGCATTCTTTCTACACTTGCAGAAGAGTGTGGTAAAAATGTCATACATGTCATGATATATAATAACCAAGAAGATCAGTCATATCCTATCTTAAATCGCCACTGCCCAGTAAAATCCTAAAAGCTCCAGCTCTTCCGAAGAAAAAACCAGAAATCAAGAAAAGCATTCTGGGAGCAAAACCCTAGATCTGAGATTTTCAATGCCTTTCTGGGTTTTTCTTCCGTTTGTCACGATTGTTTACAACGTTCAAGTCTCTTTCTATTGTTGCGTGACGTGGTACGAGACTTGTGCAGTTTTTTTCTCTTCTTAATTCGCAATTGAGATGAAGTTTTTGTGGCGTAATCCTTTTGCACGTGGAAAAGGTCTGGGCAGGTAGTTTGTTGTCTCTGTATCTCACATTCCTCAATGCTAGAATTTGGTAGGGGGGCATTCAATCAATCATTCGCCCCGGGCATCACTAGACCTCTGCACGCCACTGTACTCATATCACTGCTCCTTCATTTTAATTGCAATACTATCAACTGAAATAGCATTTTCTCACTGTGAACGAAATAACATTTCGTTACCACCAATGTTAGCAGCTGTAACATACAATTCGTCATTCTGTCCAATCAAGACATATCACCAAGGCACGCAGAATCTTATAAGACATGAGTATTTTCGTGAAGGTATAACGGTCTGGCTCGTAGATAGAAAAGCTATTCTTTATCTAATACAGCGTTTCTCAACCTGTGGGCCATCGTAAAGTTTTCGAGTGGGTCACGGAGTCAGGACAAAAAGAATGCAGTTAGCTAGACATCTAATAACTACAGCGTAGCAACACATTGATTTATATTCAGCAGTAAGATTCTCACTGAATTGCATTCAGGAATAGATTCGCTACTATAGAATAATGTGTAGGCCTATATATTTATGTATATGAAAACATAGGCAATGCTAACATGGTAGTGAGCCACGAAATTTTTACCAAAAGTTATCTTGGGCACGTAAGTAAAAAGGTTGAGAAACACTGATCTAAAATAAATAGTTGACTTCAGCAACACCTCTCTCTCAGGGGTTCTGTTCCCAACCAATGCAGATAGACTTCTAGGAGGCCTTGACCTCAGTTGCCAGGTTTTATTTTGTACGCTGCTGTTTTAGTCAAACCATTTCCGTGCAAGACTGTCTCGTTTTCAGCAACCACACCAATTGATGTTTTGACGCATCAGCCTCGCGAACCCTTTGAGTTGCTGCTCATCTAGTGGAACAGCCCGGGAAGTGCCGTCATATGTTCAAGGAAAAGCCAACGCGCTCTGTCTCGAATTGGTATGACGATGGCGTCAAGCAAAGGAAGTAGAATTCTACTTTGCTAACATCAATTCTACAATAAGGCAAGGAAGTAACGAACGTGTATGTTGCATGTACTTGAATATTTCCTCTTGTGAAATGTCACCAACATGAGCAACTGCTGAAACTCACTGGTTGGTAGCAAGAATGGATGTAGGTGTGGATGCTATATTTGAAGGATTAATGCTACTGGTTGACGACACAGGAGTGGATACCATTTATAAGCGGCTTTCATTGCTCTTGTGTTGAGCCACGATTTTAATTTTGGAAGTCTACCTGCTTTCTTTTTCTCCTCTGCAACTATCGATCTCTTCCTCTTTTTCACTCCACTCAAAACAATTTTTTCCTACCTTTTGTAGGGGTTATTCACCTGATATATACATATTAAATGTTTACTATTTCTAGTGCTACGCAAGGATGTAACTGTAAGGTTATATTATGTCAATGCTCTTGCAAGAAGACCTAATAATTAACACCTTCTGCTTCCATATTATAATGAACGTGTCTTTCCTTAAATTGTACGGGTAGCATTTATACTAAATGCTAACTTTTCACTGTTTACTGATTAACAAAACTTCGTAGATCTAGCTTATTGACATTGCGTGGGTGTTTGACGCTTTTCCAGCCAAATCTTCTTCTGTGCATAGGTTTATAAAACTACATTTAACAATTTTCCCAGCTTGCTTTATTAAAAAAACTGTTCGTTCATGCATTCACTAATTATACATACCAGGTTATTAGTACTGCATCATATTCTCATAAATACACAATATCAAATAACTACAAAATGTTTTCGGTAAAGGTTTTCGTTTTTGTGATTGAAGCTTACTACCTCAGCGTCAGGTTTAATCACTCACAATCTGCTTAGACTGCACGTAGTATAAATATACAGTGTGTAAATATAACCAATCATCATCCTTGCTATTGATAGTAAAACAGTACGTCTAATGTGAGTAAAATCAACTGAGTTGAGTTGACGTAAAATATACACCAAATCACGTCACACAGCACGAGATCCATACAAATAAGCCTATACTTTCACGTGAGGTGGTGGCATTGTAGCAGAGGCCCAAAATACTTACAGGGGCCCCCTTAATGGTGATTTATAAAACATTTATGTCATGCTACATCGCGAGGCTGAATGTCCTACGAAACAAAACATCCTAATTGCAAACACAATTTTGGCAGAACCAGGCCCGTACCCAGGTTTTAAGGTTTGGGAGGCAAAATACATTTTTAGGAGGGAAAGACTTTTATTTTTATCATATGTTTGAAGCAATTTTTTCTGAGAACAACAAGATTTGGGGGGGCACGAAAAAGATTTAGGGATAACTGCCCCCGAATACCCCCGTGTCTGCGGGCTTGGGCAGAATCGTCACCAGAAAGTCATCCAGCCTTCACGTTTGTGCAGGGGGGGCTAGACATTCTAAAACTTTATTTTTAATTCACAACATTAACAGCCTTTGCAGATTGTGCAAATTGTGTACTTTGCAGATTGTGCAGATTGCTTGCAGATTGTGCAAATTGTGGCAAATGTGTAACTTTGGTCGTAAACACCAGAGGTATCTTGCTGCTATGCAGCACAAAATAAGAGAAGACTACCTGGACTAGACATAGTAGCCTACATTTTTTTTACAACAATAACTTCACAAAACACGTTGATCAAGTGGAAGTCTGACTTCTGGACGTATACAACTAGGCATGTAGGCAGGACCGGATAAATGAACGCGAGGCCATACAGGGAACAGTCGTGACCGCGAGGCCCCCGAAACGCTTAGCGCAACTGCGCAGTTTGCTCAAGTCCGATCCGATCCTTTGCCTGCAGAAGCTGGTTGCGATTTGCGAAACTTGCTAGCGGATTGTTGTACTCTTGGTCTTTATTGCGTAACAATAACACGGCAATAAATCTTCAAATGTTCACTTGAAGTTACAGTAGTAGGCGTTGTAACATCGCGAAATCCCATTTATGACTCATTACCTGTCTCGTGGCACGTAAATTAATTTGACGTGTTCTGCGTTCCGCAACGGCCATTTCAGGTTTCAGTTTTGTGCCATTCTCATTTTTGGCGAACCTGGCCCAGTGCGAACAGCTTTAAACCGCACTCTGGGCTCCTATGTTTGAACTCGCTTTAAATATGCGCTGTCAGCGTGTGCTTTGATAAACTAAAGGTTGTATACAGCGAGAGTGTATTCAGGTAGTCGAAGGCGGCGCGTTTAAAGGGCCAGGCCGAATTTTCCTTGCAGCGTGAAGACGCTACA
>JGI24158J21664_10004588_pt1 | contig 17815 bp, 15 predicted proteins | sample Ectturendosymbi3_FD_21664 | JGI IMG/M metagenome (IMG submission 21664)
AACCAACACCATCGTCGAATGTTTCTCAGCCTAATGACAACACAAAGCAATTTTAATGCAATGATTATCTGACGCTGATGGCTTGGAGTCACGCTGATTGCAAAGGGTATGGGTGTGTGTAGGGCTGCGTTCTAATCAGGACCGGATTAAGTGTACTGTTGGCCTCAGGCTGTTTACTAGAGAAGGGGCTACAATTTTATAATTTAGTTCAGTAATGTATGGAGCAAACTGGAAGATAAGAAACATTAATGTTATGCTCCGTCTCTCTTTGCTAAATGTAATGTTAAAAGAAGGAGTCTTGCAAAAGTCATTACATTATTTTAGTTAGCGTGACCAGATATTTTGTCAAAAATGACAAATTTCAGGATGTCATTCGGTGGTTGCTTGTCATAAACACAATACATCCAAAAAATTGAGGGCAGATTTTTTCCAGGGCCTAAGGCTATAGCCTTAGTAATCTAATGGTTAATCCGACATTGGCTTTGATGCAGCAACTGCCCACTGCAGGTCACGGTGGGCTTCGGTAAAAAAAAAAACATCGTCTTCAGTCAAGCGTGCAAAGCAANACAGTAACAAGTCAAGCGTGCAAAGNCACTACTTACTTGAGAGTCGCTTTCCTTCTGCACCGCTGCGTCTCTTCTCCTGAAACAAGCCGCACGTTCATGGCAAATTCGTCATGCACAAAAATAGTGAAAAAAGCTCATAACGTTTCCGAAGGGGGAAAAACTAACTTTCGTGACGATCTCCGGGAAGTTACAGAGACTAGCTGTGTGTTTTTGAAATGTTCAAGGCCCTTCAGGGTGTCAAAGCTGATGATGATACGTGGGTCAACTCGTTGCCATAGTAACGAGCACGCAAAACTTTCGCCTACACTCAGTTCATTTCCGGATAACATTGAAACAACCACGGTGCTCTGCAAAAGATAACTTCGAAAAACTAATGGCTTATACGTTGAGCACTCCGTGGCATCGCTCATGGCTAATCTTTTCTACTTGGCTCGTTTACCGGCAATCAACACGAAAACTTTATATTGTTTTTTTGTTTGTTTTCTTGACCAAGTCACTCAAACAAATTGTTCCTGTTGCAATAAGTATTAACACCAAACGACCCACCAGATTGCGACGCGACTTGAGCAGCCTCGCCTTCGATCTCTTGATCCTCTCTTCCAGGCTTGTGTTGAGTGAATGCGAAGATTCTGCAGATCATCACCACAACATTATTAGGTCGTACTGCGTCCTCTCCAGCACATTACATCACAGCAATCCGCGACCATCTCATTTAGGCTCAGTGAATTTGCCAGGTCGGCGAATGCATATGTCATTAGAAATACTCTGAATATTCCAGTGTCATTTCCGGCAAACGCTGTCCACAAATCATCGCAGGCTACTGGGCAGGGGCGGATCCAGCCAGTATCTCACGGGGAGGGGGCGATTTTGGCTGTCAAGCCTCATTACGGGTTCACTACAGTAAGAGAGATGAAGTATACTTCACAACACTGCTGTGACAAAACAATGGACGGCAAAATGGCCTTACATCGCGAATTCTGTTTTCCGAATTGTGCAAACTTATGGTGAATTGGTGAAAAAAAGTTACTTTCGTAGGTTTTAGGGGAGCGATCGTCCCAATCGCCCTCTCCCCGGATCCGCCCCTGCCACTGGGGACGCCTTTCAACGTCATGTCATTGACAGGGTGAAACTCCAGTGAAGGAGGACTTTCATTTGTATATTAGCTTTGGCGGCGTTTCAGTGAATATATCAGAGGAACTTATTTACTTCACTGCTGTTGTTGTTGTTGTTTGAAAAAGTCAGCATTCCAGCCATGGACGTCGGAAGGATTTTTTCCAGGGGAGTTAACAGCAGTGAATTCATTTTGCCAACTCGAAACTAAGAGCATAATATTTTTCTACTAAAAAGTTACCAGGAAAATATCAAATTTCACACTCCAGGGATCCAGAGTGGCCAAGGCCTCTTCTGCCCCCCTCATTTTTGACGCCCATGAATCCAGCTCGAAATCGTTTTGCATGGACTTGTTTAGGGACAAGATTGAAATGTCACAGGATGACTTAATGGAGGCACCATTTCGTGTGTATGGATAATTTTAACTCAAGTCAATTTAAAAGCAGAACTGCAAAAACGTTCAGTCACAGCGTAGCGCTTTTGCAAAAAATATTCTAAGGAAAGACCATTAACAGTCGACCTTCCAAAGCCCTCTACTCCATTCCGTACCGAGGCGAAACGCAACCCGTCACCAGCTAAAGCAGCGTTTCTTAACCTTTTTCGACCTCAGCAGCCCTTTTGGTCACGCCTAAGCAGTCCAGCACCCCCTACCATTGGCTAACACCTGGTTACCAAAAGGATAAAGTAAAGACAAGTGCAGTATATCTTCCTTTTACCTTTGACCGCCACATACGTAACCTTCACCAGCACCCCCTGAAATTGATTTCAGCACCCCAGGTTAAGAAACCCTGAGCTAAAACTTGGCAAGCAACTTATTGGCCGCACAATAAGGCAAAGACGCGTTTCGCTTACGCGACGAAGATTTTTCTGCCGGCGATGCTATGAGCGGTTTTGACAGTCCGGCCACCGCGCTTGCTTCAGCTTTTCCAGTGACGATGGGACGCTCCGACGTGATTTCCGACTTGCTTCTCTTCATCACCATCACGCATTGTCTGAACACAATATTTTACCCAGTAAGAGCATCCACAGTGGGTGTTGGTACAAATTTTCGTCAACGCCGGCCCAACAAAGCCAAGCCCGAGGTATACGCGTTACGCAAACCAACAGAGTAATTTAAATGAGAGCTTTAATGATTGTTTGTCGGTGGCTTTTGTTTGACTGTTTAAACGCGCACCATTTTAGCAGCTGGTCATATTTACTAGCGACCAGCATCAAACAAGATACTTTTCCCAACCAGTGGAATGCACAATGTTGGGATGCGTCTTCTGCAACGCGCTCCAAAACCAGCTACTTAATCAGTCGTTTTTACATCGCAAGAAACGGCTCTCTGGATTTGAAATTTGGGTACAGTGAACGAAAGCAACGTACCCGAACTTTTCCTCGAGCCAACCCACCTGCACAGCCAGCCTTTCGTGTCCAGGACAGCGCCGCAGAGTTCACACTCGCGAGCAGGACTGCTGGTCCCAGCACTGGCCGAAGCCTTCCGATCGCGGCCGCATACTTTGCACGCGACCTGGTGCTCGGGGTTGACGAACGTGCAGGAAAGGCAGTGCCAGGACGAAGTGGGAGGAACTGCAAAACAGGAAACGCGCGCGTCTTTAGCGTTGCGCATGAAAAAAAACAGGCTTGAAAAAAAACAACGGAATCATTCCCGCAGAGTCAGCGAACAGACGCGTTTAAGACATGCATCATCGGATAGCGCCTGACCGCTTTTACAACTGAACTGTTTGATCAGTGAAAGGTTTTCCGTCGTTGATAAATTTCTCAACAGATCTGTCCCCCCACTCCCCCACCCAGCCCAAGGCCATTGACAGCTCTGAGAATTTTAAGGTTTGGAGGAGTGGGGTCCAAACGGTGAGTCCGAACGCAGGTAATAAAAAATTGCAAGAAACAAGAAGCTGGAAACGAAATGGCTGGAGCGAAACCAGACAACAACCCTAAACGCACTGAAAACATCCAAAACTCGCTTGATCGCGGAGCTGAAAATAAACCGGCCACCCACGGGTTTCGGGGACTTCTTTTTTGAACGGTATCTCATCGCCGGCGCAAACCGCATCGTCGGAATCGTCTTCGTCGTCGCAAACGAAAATTCTTCGCCGGCCTCCCCTTACTTTGGGCTCAGGTGGTGCGTTCGATGGAGCGCTCGTGAGTTTTGCCTGAAACGTAACCTCTGCAAAGAACTCACGCAAACAACCAACGTTTCAAATATCACTAACGGGTGAAGCGGCGGCATAACCGTTTCGCAGGGAAAGTTCACCAAAATAACACTGCACAGGCATGAAACTAATCATCTTACGTTGATCATTTAAAAGCTACGCTTGAAAGCGAAGTCCTAATTTTAGGACTGAGGATGCGTGGTGTTACGTTAAATCGATTTCCCACTTCCAAAAAACTGGCGAATGTAATCAACTCACTTGCGTTGGGGGAGACAAGTTACTTACATATTTATCAAGCAAATACACATAAAACCCAGCGCATCGTTCACAAGGGCGAGTTCTTGCGCAGACAGACCTGTCGGCGAGTTTTGGGTCTCCTCGTGGATAGACTCTCGTCGGAAGACAGGTGATCGAGAACCGTGACCTCCCCGAGGTCATCGACGCACTCCGAGTCGTCGCCGGCCACGCAGAAGCTGTCTTCTTCGTACGAGTCGTCTTTTTCGACGGCCTGAGCCATCAACAGATTTCAGAAAATGCGCAGGGTGCGGAAGAACAATGGTGTGGCACAACGAGCCAGGCGTGCAAGCCTAAGCCTGACCGCCAAGACCAGCGGCAGTTCCACCCGTCGTTGGGTTGGCATCATTCAAAGCGGTCAGGATGCTTAGAAACAAAGGTATACTGCAGCTCGCATCAGCCATTGCAAATACGGATATACGCAAATACAAATACGCAAACACGGCGGTACGTCGGGTAAACTAATTTTATATCTTTCTTTCAAGTCCTTTTTCCCGACGAATTCCTTTTTTTATAAGGGCAGTAAAGGGTTGGAGGGGTCATCACACCAGCAGGATGCCAAGAAACCTTCCGCTCTGAATAGTTTGCCGGAGTTTTGTGTTGGACTTTTCGTCGCTCGACTGGTGGATCGCACTGCAGCAGGCACGTTTACTCAGAGAGCCTGGAGCTTCGAACGAAGGAGTTTATATTCAAGAAAGTTAAAACACGAATCACCGCGCCTGCGACTTTAGCCAAAGGAACACCCCCCTGGCTTCAGCGCCATCGGTGGTTTTATTCCCAGACTTCCAAGCTTTCGCCTTTTGCTCGGGGCGCTTCGCACTTGCTTGGGGATGTTTACAGACCTCTACCGGTGTGCCGATCGTCGCAGCACCGTCAAGCTAAACTCAAAGCGTACACGACTGCGCACATTCAGTTGCGGGTAACTTACCTGCGAGTAGACGTCTATGTCTTGCCCCACGTTGTAGGCGAGTTTGTAGGGGCCCTTTGAACCGTACGGACTTCTGACGGAACGCAGATACATGGCTCGTTCGTTGGGGAGAGAATCTGTTAAAGCAATTCATTGATTAGACTAGGGGTGTCCAAGCCAATACAGCCCTTGGGCCAAATTCGGGCCGCGAAGCCATTTCATCCCGCCCGCAAAGATATTTCGTCAATAATTAAAGAATTTTATAATTACTAAAATTTCATTGATTTGGTAGAATCTAACATCTCAAAACAATGACATTACGTACGACGGCCGCGTGGATGTCAGTTGACTAATTGCTGCTGTGCTGCATGCTCGCCTAACGGTAGCTGGTTGGTATGTTGCCGCTCAAGCCGAGTAAAATTCCCAGAGAACGCATATCGCAGCTTTCAGATTTTCACATTAAGATCAAAGAAGCAATGTCTCCATTCATATTGATGAATGTACTTTTGTTTTTAAATATCATCCATGTTTTGACATATTTTTCATTTTGTACCGGGAATTTATGTTCGGCCCTCGATCTGTTGTGTAATAGCTTAAGTGGTCCTCGGATAAAAATGTTTAAAGACCCTTGGATTAGGAGTATCTGCAATGAATTGCGAAAACCTGCACGCGGCGCAACCACATAATAAATTTCGAGATCATGGCAACGAAACAAACGTGCACTGCACAATATAATAACAATGAATGAGCATTGCAATTCTTTCAGGGATTTAAAAGCAAGAAGTACCGTTTAGCCATGACATTATCAATGACCATATTCTTGTTTCGCCTCAGTTTAACTTCGAACACATTGTTCTGAATGTCAAAGTGTCCTCCCCAAGACCTGTCTACATCAACATTCAAGTCACTCTTTTTCTCGTGATCATCAATGGCGTGCCGTAGGTAGAACCTATTTCGTCACGACAAAAATGTTTGTGACGAAACGAAGAGCCACGTGTCACAAAGCGGTTGGTCCACAAACATTTCCGCGGCATCGTCACAGTTTCAGTTTCCCAACATTCCGATACTTTTTTTAACACACTAGTGCGACCGCATTTCTACTGTTGCTTCGTAACCTCTTCCCTTGATTAACAGCACATGCGAGCAGTCCCCTCAGACACCCACCCCCCCCGCCGAAGTCGGTGTATTCACAGTAGCACTTGTTACGCCGCTCTCAACTCGCCGTTTTCGCCGATGTGTTGCGTGAGTTGCGTGGCGTCGTTCACGAACGCCCTCATCTCCTCGTCCTCCTCCTCATCCTCCTCCTCGTCGGACGAGAGTGGGATTCCATCCTTGCTTACCTCTGCCTCGTCGACGATAAAACGAGAGAAAGGTTGCCGGGGGCGTTTCGCCTCATGCCGCTGATCTGTGCCCTGTTGACGTTACGCATTCTTTCAAATGATGACAAGTGCCATGACAACAAGCGTCGCGTTTACTTACAAATATGGTAACTAAAGAAAAAACAAAACAGAAAAGCCTCCATAAATATTGCAAGGAAGATCACAAGACTTTCGAAGGATTTATAGACGACCGACTGAGGTGAAAAAACTGTTCAGTAAAACAGAAATACGAAACCACAATGTATCGATCATTCAGTCTATAACGCACTGCTGGACAAAAAGGGGGCATTCAGTTTTGCAAACGCTTGGACGGCTTGACAGCGGCAAAACATGGGGAAGTGCATATGATTGGTGCATTTGAACCAGGTAATGCACGGCGGTTTCCTTTAAAGACCAACAGAAACGAACTGGCTAAGCAAGCACGCAGCTTCAACGATTACCTGAGGTAAGGCCCGCCGCATTTCAGCTGCTGCCGGCTCAAACCGGGCAAACTTCAAATCAAGCGGCTCGCTTCTGACGCCGCCCTCGACGCATTTCGGCGTGCTGTGTTTTCGCACCACGTCGGGCGTTCTTAAGTCGAAGCTGCTCGCCAACGACGTCACGTCGCGGCTGCGCCAGAGAGCTTTCGGGCGACGCTTCTGCTTGGCACTCAGCGTGAGCACAGGACTGCCGATCGGGCCGCCTGCCCCCCGGGCTGGACTGCTGAGGTCAGCGAGCGACCGATCGACGTCTGACACGGAGGTGTCCGTTGAGGGGAGACGGGTTCTTGGTTTCGTTCCACTCTTGACTGGCGTTTCGGAAACATCTTCGGCAGAATCGGATGCGAACGGAAATTCTGAAAACGAGAAATTGAACGTTACGCACTGTTACTGTTTGATGCTTCGTTTATTTAATCACTTGTTTTCTGTTGTTGTTCGAAAGGCGATGCTAGTGAAGAAGTTTAGTCTAGACTGCTGGACTGTCCACTTGTTTTGTTCTTACGCAGAAAACGCTGGGGATGGTCTTGGGGTTCGACCTGGCCCAAGTTTGGAACCCGGAATTGAACCACCTTTTATAGCAAATGCCCTATTCGCTAGGTTAGTGAGCGAAGTGCTGCCGATCCTTGGGACTCAGGCATCCACCAGTCAATCGGTACACTGGGGACTTTTGAGACCTCATTACCATTTCAAATCGCTGGGCAGTAACCCCAAACAAAATATGCACAAAAATGGTTTTGTTGTCTTTTTTCAATCAGTCCAGTCGCAAAAGAACATTTTCTACAATAGGAACACGGAAAAAAAATCATTTTAGAGCTTGGCCTATTTTCCTGAGCACAGGAGACAGCTGCGAAGACGTACTTCTTGCTTGAAAGTTATGCGCTGCAATGCGAGCTAAGCAACTCAGGAGTTGACATCAAACGCAACCAATCGTATCTTACTTTGGGCACTGTCGTCAAAACACCGCCGTTTGATCTTCCGCAACGCAACACAGTCGTCTTCATCGCTCGAAATGTCAATTTTTTTATCGTCGACAGCCGCCCAAGGTTTCCGCCTTTTCAAGCACAGAAGCTTCTTGCCACTCACCAGGGTCGGCGAACCGACCACGTGATTACTCGGCGGGTCATCCGGGTTCACGTCGCGAACCGGTGAAACTCTGTGCGGCCTGACTTTGGCCACCGGGACGCGCTCAAAGGCCTGCGCGCCCGAGAGGTCGGCGAACAGCGCGCGGTTCTCGCGGCGATTGGCCTGACTTGGCACCGTGTGCGCATCGACGCCGTCCTCGAGGGGGACTGGGCCATTACCGGGTGTTCTTTCTCCGCATCCCGTGAACACGTTCGCAGTGTTGCTGGTCGATTCCTTCGACGACTTCGTCCGAAAAATGTGTTGTGAGGTCGACGGCGAACCTAAGTAGTGCGAACGTATAAAGCGATAGAGGATTCACGGCCAGGACCGTAGCCACGGGGGGCGTTCGTGGGGGGCAGTTACCCCAAAANTTTTTTGTGCCCAGAAAAATTTGTTTTAACATATAATAAAACCAAAAATTTTGTACCCCTAAAAATGTATTTTGCCCCTCCAAACCTTAAAACCTGGCTACGGGTCTGAGCACGGTACATGGGTTGCCGAGGGAAAGGGACATACAGTAGAGTAGGCACGACACCTGACATGAGCTTGGGGGAGGCAAATAAGCTTAGGGGAGGAAAAATACGTTTTCAGGGGGGAGATATTTATTTTATTATACGCTTGAAACAAATTTTTCTGGGCACAACAAAATTGGGGTGAGCTGGCTCCGAATGCTACCCCGTGGTTACCGGCCTGTGCTGATGTACACCACACGCCGCAAGTTCAGTGGTAAAAGCTTAACATTCAATATCTGGCACTCGCAAACACTATGCAGTACGACGAATAAGGCATACAAACCGTAAGCACTGCTACGCGTTACGGAATCGAATCTAGTTAACTAAACAACACACCGCGTATACTATAGCAGTGGTACTTAACCTTTTTTTAATGATGTACCTTTTGGGCAATATTTTGTCTATCAATTATCCCGTGAATGTAACCAATCATGAGCTAAATAATTAGGAATGTACCTACATTGTACTTTCACGTTAAAATTTAATAGTGAAGACACTTAAGTTCGTATACCCCTTGGAGTACCTTTGCGTAACCCAAGGAGTACGCGTACCCCCATTTGAAAACCACTGCACTATAGTATTTCTTCAATCACATATACCACGCAAGCGCACTACTTCAACCCATCCGCCAAATTGAAACTGACCTTTGACACTGTTGACACGGTCGTCGCCCCACTGGCTGCGACGCGGTGACGCGAGACCGTGAGCGATCTTTTCAACGAACTCCGCGTCATCGCTCTCGGCCTCGACGTCCTGTCGGGTTCGCGCCGGATGTGACGTGACGTCTTGCGAGGGGTCCGCGACGCACGTGCCAAGATCGAAGTCGAGGTCGAACTGCGGGGCAAACATGTCGGCCGACATGTCGAACGAGTCGGTCGCCAATGATTTACAGTCTTTCAACGACACGGTGCAAGGCTTCGTCGGGGCTCGACTGGAGTGGGGGGTTTCGACAAGGTTTCCCGGGGGGTCAGCCACGCTCTCGTTATACCGTGCAGCGATTTTGAAGTCATCGTTTTTCGAAGTCTCTTCATCTGACACTTGATTGCGACTCAAATCCGGCACTGCGCGTCTTTCCTGCTTTCCAACGTTGACTTGGGGGGTTTCCCGTTTTGCAGCACCTTGAACTTCTTCCATACCGGGCGATTTCGAAGAATCACAAACAGAAGAGGGTCCAGCAGTGAATACCTCTTGGTATTTCTCAGCGCACGATGCACCAACTTTGGTGTCCATATCAAACAAACCTTTTTCACTGCTTTGCTCACCAAACACACTGTCGTCTTCAGCAAGCACGTCATCGGCCACCAGCCTAACATCCGGGGCATTAGGCTCCACTTTTTCATCCTCCTTGTCCGAGTCCCAAAGTTTGAAACAAGCTGGTTTCGCGTCTTCTTCACTGCCACATGACTTGTCACTGGCGTTATTGAAGTCGTCCAAGAAGCTGAAAGCAATGGAGTCAATGTTTGGGGGTGTTGGAATCCGACAAGTGCCAGCCAGCTCCCCCTCTTCGCGAGCCGTGCTTTTGACGTCAAGAGGCGTGGCCAAAATGGCGGGAAGGTTGTCCGAGATCGAGGGGGAGACCTGTTTTTTGCACAATCGAAACGCACTGTCTTCGTGGCCTGAAGCTTCAGAAACCTTCCTTGTTGCTGACATTGCGTTTGCGGAAGTGCTACTCGAGTCAGCGTGACGTGTATCACAGTTGGAGGATTTATCAGATGCAACCGACAGATGGTCGTCCGTTGGTGCTTTCTTTGGTACCTCCACTTTCTTAACATGACTCGACGCCACATTGGTGCGATCAGCTTTGGAGTAGCTGCAACCGGGCTTGTCGCGACCGTCGTCAAGTCCGTTGTCAACCAACTTCCTAGCGCGACCAACAGCAGACGCGTTCGGTTTTGAATGTCGTGTTTCTTGGGCGACGAAGTCATCCTCGTCGGACGATATAACGACACTTTTCAGGGAAGAACGCTTGCGTTTGACCACCAGTTCTTCATCGTTCTCGGCATTCCCAGCAAACGCTTGATCGTCCTCCTCGCCAGATTCGCGACGCGCGGTCACGAACTTCTCGATCCCTGCGTGCGGTTTATCGCTGTCCGGGTTCGTTCCGGTTTTTCCAAAATAGGTCTCGATGGACTTCTCGTCCAGCTGCTTGATGACCTCGCATGCCTCGAGCATCTGCAAACGATCAAAACAGCAAAGCCTTCAAGCAGAAATCCGACTTTGCAACTGTGCTATTAACGCTGTCTGGTCTGTAGGAAACTCGATATAAATATATGGGCCAAAGTTGGTCGGGGGCGCAAAGTCTTTGTGACGGGGGGTACGAACTGACTACCTGCACAGAATCCACAGTATTTTCAGAACACATTTGTTTTTCAAAGTTGAGAAATGACTTGGACTCATTCATTCTTACAACCTCTTCGCATAAACCATAGGCTATCAACATTTTTGTTGCGCAAGGAGTATGAACGTACGCACTGCACCATCTTCGTACAATTATTTGGAGTATGCCATACCCAATTCCCTGTTTTCTGTGCCTGTCCACAGTGCATTGTCATCGTTAGACATGCGGCTCGCATTGCAGTGACACAGAGTGCAATAAAAATTGCTTATGTAGTCGAAGGTGAGAAGCATTTACAAAAGCTGAACACCATCATATCTATAGAAACGTTCAACACTTACAAAACATTGCTTTTAACTCTAGGCCTTAAACAGCATTGCTACAGCGGGTTACAAACATACATCATCGAAAAAATCCAGATTGAATACTAGAATTCAATCACAATCACCTCAGTGAGCATAACGCAGCGAGAAGAATGCTTCACGAACGCGGTGTGTTGCAGTCTGCATTGCCATGGCAACCACTCTGAAAATGAAATCGTCCTTTTCGCGCATGATGACTGCTGGAAAAGCTGGAAAAGAGAAGAGCATGAATTCCACGCAGTAAACAAAGCCCTGAAGCAGAAAAGACAGCCACGACTGACCTCTTTATTTAGGTACATGCTCTGACCATAATCGGGGAGCTTTTTCAATTTCAACTTCTCAGAAGTCGACAGCTGGTAGCTGTTTCTCCATTTCTCCTTCTGCTCGTCAGTGAGTAGGGCGTTGCGTTGGTTCTTCTGCAACGCTGATGCAAGCAAAGGTACAGGTCAACAAATTTGGCGCAAAAGCTTCAGCGGTGCGCAAGGGCGAAGAATACATTCATTCATCTCTTTACCCGCTTTTCCTCTGGAGAGGGCTGCGGTTGCAGCAATCCTAGTAAGACTCGAAATACCTCACGGTTTTAAGCCATTTCAATAGGCTCGACACAAAGAGGGGTCAAGAAAGGTCGGTTATCTAATCACATCTCCTGGTCCCCGGACAACCTCTGGGCGGCTACCCCGCAGGTTTACCAGCAGGATGTGCTTCGCCCATCTTTCTTGGGACATTCTGGTCACGTGGCCGAACCAACGTAGCTGGGATCTCTCGATTCGGTGAAATGACTCGACATCCGGGGCTTCACGAATTTCACAGCTGCGCACTTTGTCGCGAAGTGCGACGCCGTGAACTCTTCGCAAGAATTCCATCTCTGCCGCTTGCACTTGGCGCAGTATTCATTCAGTCATTACCCAAGGTTCATAGCCACGAGGGAAGATCGGAGCAAAGACCGGTCATTTTTATGAATTGAAATCTCCTGTTTTGTGACCACAGAGCGATAAAGCTCACGCAGAACCGCGTTTGCTTTATCAATCCGTGTATCAGTCTCCTTATTCCCTCTTCTGTCACTCGTGAATACCACCCCGAGGTACTTGAATTTCTCCACCTGCCGCATCTATTGCCGCTTACTTGCGGCATACACTGCCTTGGGTTTCTGGAGAGACAAAATATCTCGGTCCTTTATGTGTTGATTTTCATTCCCGCTTGGTCGCATGCAGCTCAAAACCGATCTAGCACATGTTGAAGACCCTATTGAGAAGATGTACAGCAGTACCAAATCGTATGCAAAAAGCAAGCGATTGATCTTGCAGCTTCCAACAGTGACGCCCTCGTTGACTCGACTGTTACTGTCTATCCAATGCATATATATTATGAAGAGGCGCGGTGACAGCACACACCCTTGCCAGAGTCTAACCAGCACTGTGAACGGTTGTGGTTTAACTTTGCCGACACAGACACAAACGTCTGAGCAGGAATACTGTGACTTGACGGCCTGTAACAGGTGGTCGTCAGCACCGTACTCCCGCAATACTCCCCAAAGCTTTTCACGAAGAACTCGGTCGTATGCTTTCTCAAGATCCAAAAACATGCGTAGACATCTTTGGCATACTCCCAGGATTTCTCGACATGGCTTCTGTTTTTTTTCGGTCAATTTTCGGTTATAAACCGATATGTGTTTGAAATGACCGACAGAAATTAAGTCATTTCGGTCAGAATGTCTGACAACATAAGCTAATGAACACTGTTACGGCGAGTTTTCATACAACTGTGAGAAAAATGACCGAAATGTTTCAGTGACCGAAATTTCTCAGCAAAAAATGAACTTAATGTCACAGCGAAAAAATAACCCAGATTGGCTGAAAAGTGAAAAGTTGGTCTTTAGTGCTAGGCCCGGTGTTAAGCGAAATTTCTGACTTCACGCCATGCCCGCATGCAAAGAGCAATATTCTACATATCAAATACGCTGAGAAAACTGATGATTAGGGCTGAGGGATTCGTGTTTAGGTAAGCGTGTCGGGTTAGGGTTTGGGTGAGAAAAAGAAAAAGAATTGAGGTCCAGGACTAAGTCCAAAAATTTTCAGTGGCTAAAGTTATTCCCGTACTATAGCTTGTTGTGGGTACCTGACATCCAACCAAAAAGTTTTAATTCACACAACAAACATCAAAAAAGTAATTACCAAGCTTAATTTCTTTATTCTGAGAAGCACAACAACAGGTCAGAAATTTCGCAGAGGTCAGAAGTTTCGCTTGCCACCGGGACAAAAACCGAATCGGACACCATCCAGTTTGGTTCAGTTATTTTGCGGCATGTTTTTCAAGGCAACTGAACTAAAATACATTTTGATGGCTGCTGTCAATCAGGATCTTACTTGGGGTCAACGTGTACAATTCTAAAAAGGTTTAGGTTCTAAAAAACGTCTCGTTTCAACACTGCAAAGATTTTTAAACCTAAACCCTCTTTCACCTGACGAAAAATCTTCAAACGAAATACCCTACCTTTCTTGAGCAAAACGGACACGTCGCCGACACTTTGGGTCTTCTTTTTCGCTTTGCTTTTCTTATCGGCAGCCTTGCTGCTCTGTTCGGCAACGGTGATGAACATTTTGTGGCAGACAGGGTCCAGGCCCTGCGGAACCATCCTGGGACTGTGCTGGTAGAACTGCAACGACTTTCCCGCTCCGGCGATCGCTTTGTAGACACTCTTCCGACTCGCCACACTCGAGTTGTAGTCCTGCACGAGTAGCGTAGCGTCAAAATCAATAAGCTGACGGGTGAACTTAGAGGAAAATATTTACTGATCTAATCTGCAGCTTCAAATCGACTCGGTTTCCTGTCCTGAGGTAAAGCACACAGTAAGGTTTGCTTCAAGCTCTTGCTTGAAATTGGTTCATGGCCGTGCTCGGCTCCATCAGGCCACGGCACGTCGCGGAGCAAGTCAAAAGGGTGCCAAGAGCATGGGCGTCGGAAGGAGTTTTTCCAGAGGGGGGTTCAGAAGTGGATTTTTCCAAGGGTAGCCAAAAGGATTTTGCAGGCGGGGGCCAAAAGTGATGAAATTTCATTTTACCTAGTTGAAACTAAAAAAACTTTTTTTGCTGAAAATTTGATAGGAAAATGTCAAATTTCAAAATCCAAGGGAGGCAAGACCCCCTTCCGACACCCATACGCAAGGGATCAGTTTGTTGGGCCAAGCTGCCAATCAGTCTCAGTGGCACTATTGGATTATACTCCAAATAAGACAGCAAACAAGCAACAGAATGACAGGACTGTCAGGAAGAAGGGGAGTGGGAAGAGCTCCACTGAGACCTGGGTTTATTTTTTCGGTCATTTTTTGGCCATAGACTCAATTTTTTTAAATGACCAAAAAAATTAAGTAAATTCGGTGATGATGTCTGAAAAGGTAGGCTAGTAAATACTGTTATGGCGAGTTTTGATACTATCATGGGACAAATGACCGAAATGTTTCAGCGAAAAATAAAACCCAGCCTAAGACTGTCGAAAATAAAGAGGTCTACAGCTAACAAGCGCAAAAATAAGGACATGGTCTAATACGCGAGACAAGGGTTAGTCGTATGTTCTGCTGGTGCCACAGCATCGCGACCAACATAATCTGGTCCACCTTGAGATTGCTTCATTGGCTTTCTTGCGATAAGGTCAGACGTTGTAAAATCCAACCGAATAAATGCAACCACGTAGGATACACATATTGCAAGACACTTGCGTACCGCGTCGTTACTCAGAAAGTACCGGGAAAAAACAGATAGCAATGTAGGCGTCACAGAGAAAGCCCCTTACGCGTTCTTCTTTTCCTTCCGTGACCAACATGACGATCCTCCCCTCCCTTTTTCGGCCGGTCCTCCCCATGCGCTGGACGAGCCGGATCGGACTTTTGTGCGCGTCAAAGCAGACGATCAAGTCGACGTCGCCGATGTCGAGACCCTCCTCACCGACGCATGTGGACACCAAGGTGTTGTATCCGCCACTGCGAAACTTGCTGACGACCTTGGAAGTAAAAGAAGGGGTTAGCCCAGAGACAAATCTGTAGTGCGTGTTGCACGCGACAGGTCGCAAAGACAAGAAAACCAACACGTCCGATTGTTTGGGTCGAATTGCTACATCGCTGACAAAGCAGTAAAATTGCAGACCGAAAAAGACAACGACAATTTGTTCGTAATTCGTTTACTTTTACAGGCGTGAAGTTGGCAGTACTGTATAACAGCGGTGACCAACAGGTCGATCACCGAGTCTCAGTTGGTCGCTCGCGCTTGATTTTGCATTGAATTGACAAGAAACCTAAAAAGAACATTTTTCAATCAATTTTCCAGAAAGCACTGTTGTGATATTGTGAAGTACCAAATTAACCGAAACATGAAAATACGGCCCTCGGTGGTAAATGTGTGGGAAACACAAATTCGTTTACAGGAAAAACGTTGCATTTTATGACATTTTGTACTTGTGACTTCATTACCGACCGGTCGATCGCGAGTTATAAGAAATTTTCTAGTCGATCCCAGTCGAAGACAAGTTGGCCACCCCCGCTGTATAAGAAAGCATCACAGCATGGTAAGTGTTCGAAAAGGTTAAACTCTCAGTAAACATGCTGGAGGTACAATGAGAATAATAAAAAGAAGAAACTAGGTATCACAAGCTTTGTAAGTTGGCATCGGAAAGAGCTGGATTGCAGTGCAAATGAAACGGGTAATATAATCAGCAACAAAACCACATTCCCAACGTGCCGCGGGACGCAAACCACATGCTGTACAGTTCGCAGCGAAAAACTTGCAGAACTGCAAGTAACTCTAACAAACGTGGCATCATAAACAAGGGTGCGATGCGTACCATCAGCTGGTCCTTTTGCGTGAAACGACGATTTGTTTTGTTGTTACTTGCGGGAGACCCGTCTTTGCCGGACGTGCTGGAGGCGTGGCCGACGAACTGCATCGGTCGTATCAACGGCCTGTGGTTCTGCAGCAGTTCCGTGATTTCTCGAACGCTGTCGCGATATTGACAGAAAATCATCACGCGAGTTTCGACCGGCTCCTTCTCGCCGCCTGCGAACACAAGACTGCGGAGATCCAACAGCGTTCCAAACCTGTTTTTCTTCGGTCATTTGTCGGTCATTGAGCGAGTTTTTTTGAAATGACCAAAAAAGTCAATTCGGTCAAAAAATGTTCGAAAAGGAAAGATGACATAAAGTTTTCAAGCTATTTCGGACATATGACGGCAATGTCTCAGCAAAACAAAAACAGGTTCCAAACGAACAGGACTCTTGCCACCGCTTAAGTTTTGTTGACAGCCGGTAAAAGAGACGCAAGGTGTGTTAGAAGAACCAGGAGGAAGAAGAACGAGAGGCTGATTCGGAAACAGACGGTTGAATCGAATGTGTGCGTTCATTATGTCACGCGCAGACACCCACGATTGACAGCTCTTCTATTTTTTCGTTCATGATCCCGAAGCCCTGTTTGTAATCACGAAATCACTTCAAAACAATCGCGAAAGACCGCCGCTGACTACAACTGGCGACAAATCCTTTGACGAGAAAACAATTATAAACCACGTTTTCAACCTGCCAGGCGCGCAATAAGATTTCCCATCAAAAATACATGTGAAGTTAATGCTACAAACTTAATCGCTTCTTGCATATATCGTAGTGAAAGCAATAAATTGAAGACAGTGCGCATGAAAGACGCCTACAGTTCATAACACACCCCTGTGGACACTATCGCCTCTAAGCAACATATGGAGGGTAGAAGGTAGGGTAACCACAAAAAAATGCGTGAATGCGACTGCGAAGCTCAAAAAAGCAATCTGCAAATAAGCGCGGTCTCTTGTTTTGCAATGTTTATTTCTTTAACAGTGTTTGTGAGTAAAAATCGGAGGTCTGAAAATAATACATCATTTTAGACATGATTTCCGGGATCACTTGACCTTAGTCAATCTGCACATTTCATTTCAGGTAGATACAGCCAAGCAACATAAATCAAGCCAAACAGCATAAATTTCAAGCCAAACAACATCAATTTCAAGCCGAAAAACATCAATATCCAGCCAAAAAACATCAATTTCAAGCTAAACAACATACATTTCAAGAAGTTACCATATGTTTCTCCCACGAAATCATCTCACGTTCTATACCGACGCTGATCAAAGGGTTAGGAAAAGCAACGGCACTCACTCGATGACGCTGCACTCCTGAAATGAGACACGACTACCTCTTCCAGCTTTTTCATTTTAGGATGGCCGTAAACGTAGACAGCAGCAGATTCGCGACACGCGGCATCTTTTCGAGCGTGCTGAGTCCCGTCAGCTTGAGTCAAAAGGACAGTTGATGTCGGGGATCCGCCGTACAGGTCGATCAGTTCTTCGTAGATCGAGCAAAAGGCGGGGTTTGCCTGGAGTATGGACTTCGCGCGTGTGCTTCCTGCGAACGCGACATTGTGGGCGCGATCAGTTACTGAATGCAAACCAGGTACTGAATGCAAACCAGGTACTGAATGCAACCAGGTACTGAATGCAACCAGGCACTGAATGCAAAGCAGTTGCTGAATGAAAGCCAGTTACTGAATGCAAACCAGGTACTGAATGCAAACCAGGTACTGAAT
>JGI24158J21664_10004589_pt1 | contig 17814 bp, 14 predicted proteins | sample Ectturendosymbi3_FD_21664 | JGI IMG/M metagenome (IMG submission 21664)
TGATTTTTAAAGTCAATAAATTTTGTCGTTTTGCATGTCTCTTTGTACATGTAGTCCTATTTAGTAGATACTAAACCTAAACTTTCATAAATTTAATAATTTTAATTGAATTGCATTCCATATTCATATTATAATAACGTAATGGGAATCCCATGGGATGGGACAGATAAATATGTCCCATGGACGACCCTAGTATTTCTAGTAACATTACTTGCGCAAAAAGCCGGAGTTCAGCGTGGACCCCCCCAGCCGGAGTTCAGCGTGGACCCCCCCAGCCGGAGTTCAGCGTGGACCCCCCCAGCCGGAGTTCAGCGTGGTAGCCAGCCCAAACTTTTGGCGGGGCCAAGATCTTTGATTTTAGGCGAGCAACAGTATTTTGTATGGGATACCGCTTCTCAAAGCACAAAATGACTAGATATTCTAAAAATTTAGGGGCACGGTACCCTGGCCTCCTTTTAGCCGGAGTTGGTGATTTAACGTCGCAATTGCCAACTCTTTGCATTAGTGCCGATCCTTATCAATCATTCTCCCCACGTCATCGCATTTAAAGTAACGTGACCAGCGGCGATCCGTGACATTTGAGGCGCTCAGCCATGACCGAACGGCGATGGCAGAGAGACATGTGTCCCGGATGACGAAGGATCGACTTCTGCCACCGAGAGATTGGCGAAGCTAGAAACGCGTAAACGCAGGAACTTGCTGTGGAGTTTGTGTCGATTTAAAAATAAGCTGCTAAAGGTTTGTTCTTTATGAGAAGTGGTGGAGGCAGTTGACTGGGCCACAGCGCGAAAGTTTCGGATGTTGCATTCATTTTAAACCCAACTCAAAGACAAACCTTCACAAAACTATGCTACTCGATTACATGGCGGAAAAGCTTGGACAAGAGATGCAAGGACTTAATATATTTCTTAGAAATTCACCACAACCCAAAAAACGTAACTTTTTCAAGGAATAATATCAATGGTGAAAACGATGCGAACAGTAGGGGGTAGACCAAACAAATAATACACAAACAAATACAACAACAAACATACTGCAGCGATTTTAACCGCGACTAACCTGCTTCTCCACATCATACAGTTTGCTGGGTGGTTCCGAAGGAACAGGGGGGGCATCACAGTGTTGGGGAGAGACATAGCTTTTGTATCCCGACGATTTCTCGTTGGGCAACGGAATGTGGGTGGTCGGTGGGTCAGAGAGGACTGGGTTGGTCTGCGGGTAACGAGTCAAAGAGGAAACATGAAGCTACCAGCACATCTGTGTCGGCATTTCCACTGCAGACACGTTTGCTGGAGATTGGCGTTTCACAAAGCAAGTAACTTGGCAAGAGCTCAGTAACGATGCGAAATGAGTTGTGGGTTGCGTCGTTAAATGCTTACAACTCAAGGGTTCTCAAACTTTTTAGATACGTGCCTTTTTGGCAGAACTTAGATGCGTGCGGTACCAGTTATACAGAATCAAGCATAGACTGTGCGCGATTGAAATACAGAACACGCAAAGCAACATTTTAATGCTTAATCGTCATTTCGCAGGTCTACTTAACCGGCTTATCATTGTCCGCGAAATAAAGCGGTTTATGACGCAACATACGGTCGTGGTGCACTTCCGCGCGGTAATCAGATAACTGCCAGCGAACAATGCGATGGATGAGGTTGGCGTTGCTTTACAGGTCGATCAATTCTAGGAATTGTTTTAGAAAGACACGCGCATCAGTCAATGCTCAGCTGAAAACCTTGCACGAAATATGTTTTCGCGCTTATCACAATGAAGTGCCTGTGCGAGAAAGTTGCTCGCGTACCCCTAGGGGTAAGTGTACCCCCCCCGGTTCGAGAACCCCTGTTACAAGCGAACAGTGGCGCAGATTAAATTTTTTCACTTAACAGTGGTGCGCGTTCATCATGTTGCGAGACACGGCTTGTCACGGTTGTTGCTTTTATGTTGATACCTCCAGGAAGCGGTTTGGTATAAAACACAGGACGCCATAATTGGCAAAAATCCAAATGCAAGTGATTCTACTGTTATCACGAGATTTTCAGGACAAACCCCAGGTCAGTACAGAGTCAACACACGGTTACATCTACGACTACCGTCCATTCTAGCCCTGGTCGAAAATTATAGCTGTACTTCATCATCGCATATCAGTGTTGCCAGATATAAAAAAAACAGCTTTATGGGCAAATTTCAGAAAAAAATCAGTCAAAACGAGCCAAGTCTGAAAATCAAAGAAAAACATCAAATTTCATTGAAAAGTACAGTTTGTCGGTTATTTGCTTGTAATAACTGGACAACCGGGCAATTGCCAGCACACGTCTACTAGATCGATCTGTCACGTGACGAGCTGATCACTGAAGCCTGACCAATCACAGACTTTCCACTGGACTGAAGCAGTCGACACTGGCGCAAACGGCCTTACACAATAGACAAAAATGAATTTCGTGGGAGTCTACTGTATTTAGTGGGTCTTTGCAACTTTTTTTTTGAACCAAACATTGGCTTAAATCTTGCACAAAAACCCGCCAATTTTTCCGCCGGAATATTGCAAAAAAAAGCAAAAAAATCCGTTAAATGCAAATGTTACTCGCCAACTAAATCAATAAATAGCCAAATTTGGCGGAAAAATAGCACATCTGTCAACACTGTCGCATATCTTACTGAGGTGCACTCGTTCTCACTTCCGATAAACGGAGCGGATTGCAGTGCAAGAAAACAATAAAGGATACATTTATTTAAAATTCGCGGAAATCTCTCCTAAACTGACCGCTCCGTGTAATTTAAAAACGGTTTGCAGTACAGAGAGGTACACTGAAAAGAAAGATTTCACCCGCTTTAGTACCCACCGTTCCGTACACTGCCTCAGGCTCAACTGCATCCGGGTAACTTGCTGGAGGTGAAAGGTCAATCGGCAGCGAAGGGTCGTTCCCGAATGTCGTCTGGCCCATTCCCAGATTGTCTGCGTCCTGGGTGGTAAGGGCGCCGTCGGCGCTACTTGACACGATTGCGTGGTTGTCAATGAGGTCGGTGTGTGGGTAAGCAGCGGAGTTTGCGACGTAAGTGGAATGACTGGCGGGGGGGGCAGCGGTGGCGAGGTTGTCTATGACGACATGTTGGTTTGTCTGCATTGCCCCCTGGTGTTCGCTTTGATAGCTGCCCCCTTGCATGTGCAAGTGGGGGGCAGGGACTGAATTTGAATAGTTCATTCCAATCAAGACGCCTGATCCGGTTGAACTTATTGCAGGAGCTGAAAAGAAGATATGGTTGCCAGGTGTGTTGTGTGTTGTGGTTGCCAGGTGTGTTGTGGACTGGACGAGCACTTCGAAAACATCCCTTTGGTCGAAACGCAGGCAACACACTGGTTTTCCACATTAGGCAATTAATGCACATTTTTATTCACCAATCTTTAAAAAACATTTTTTCGGTATCTATAGTGCAAGAGTATAAGCAGCTCGTTATCAGATGCAATTCACTTTACAATGCCAGCTAAATATGCTGCTCACGAAGTTTCTGAAATGGAACGCATCTTTTAACGCAAATTCTGAAGCTGAAATTATAAGGGCAGAGGCCGCAGCGCGGTGCAAGAAGAATGGGCAGATTAAACTTCAAAATTACTCAAGAACAATCCAAACGAAGACGGAAACCTTAACCTTGTTCTGAATCTTTTCGGTCTCATGCAACAGTGCAAAACCAGCATGAAGGCAAATTTATTGTTCACAGAAAGAAAAACACAATCAAAGCAAATGTTTACTGCAGCTGTGTAAGTCTTTCTGCAATGCCCGCCCGGTCGCAACTCCATTGCAACTGACCACAGCACTGCAAAAACATCTCTCTGAAGATGCTGATGCGGCTAGCATGCGAAACAGTTTGAAGCCAGTTGCGTTCGCAAAGGCAGCTGTCCAACATTGCTGCGTCACATTGCTACGTCACCGATCCAGAGCGCCAACAATATTTCGTCGAACATTTTTTTAAACTTCAGATAGCTTGCGATTTATGTTTTCTTCGCTGGCCCACTTTACAAAAACAAAGAAAATGCGGCATTATGCTCGTTTCGCTTCTTTGTTTTCCGTCACTCGCACGCACCCTCTTTGTCATTATCAGCCGTAAACAAGCGCGCCAGTTTATTTATTCGGACGTGACGTACATGTGTGACGTGCACATGCGTGAACTCATTGCCCTCCTGCTTGAGGAAGAAGGAAAACGAATCCTTGTGGTCCCGTTTAAACTGGCATTTTGGATCCGGATGGCTCAGGATTCGAATCCTCCGGATTCGCTACTCTGGACAACCCGTCCCTGATCCGCAGTTTGATTTGCATGTTCAGCAAATTCACTTTCCAACACGACATTCAGCCGCTTATATAAAACATCTTCTAGCCACTGATGTTACAAAACACTTAACAACCGTCGTGTACTCCCCGTCAGGTTTTTCAACCGCTTTGGAATTATTCACGTTCGCAAACTTGCTCGGCAGCTGCGAATCTACTACAATGGGATATAAAAAAATCGCATTTTTTAAGAGGAAATCACAATTCGAAAACGGCAAGGATTTACACAATCAGACTCAAAGTAACCAATCTTTTCCTTCGACTGCAAGGATTCGACAATCCTGCAGCAATGGACACAAGACACAAGGGTAAGTTTCAGCGTCAGTCAAAATACCTTAAACCCGGAGATGCTGGCGTGCGACGCAACACTGACGCTTGTGACGCAACAATGACGCTTACTGCTACAACATTTAGCGGCTCCACACCACGCCGTGGTTCGTTACCAACGAACAACAAAAGCCGTAAAAAGTACCTTCAAGGTCAAGCATTGAGTCCTGGAGGAAGTTGTACTGCCCCTGGACTCCGGCTAATACTTCTTCGATGGTCCGAGCGACGACGGGCTGCACTTCGTGCTGCTCCACATCAGGGGCGTGGACTGCGTTGTACTGGAAGTCGAGGGTCTTCAAACCCCCCTGCAAAGGAAGAAGGTTGGAGCAGTCTGTTCTGAACGCGAAAGACGCTTGTGAGCGTTCGGTGGCGTACCTGGTCTGTTTCTGGGCTGGATGGTTCGACTTGGTCGGGGGGAGTTTGGGGGGTCGCGACGAACTGCAATGAAATTGTTTGCAACGCTTTAGTCATCGGCACACAATGAAGCGATACGATTGTCACGTTCGTCAACCAAACGCCATGTCCGCCTTAAACAAAACTTGAATGCAACGCTAAGTACATCTAGAAACAGACACATTATTAAATTAATATTTTTGAAATCACGATGACCAGAAGAAACAAGTGTTACTCGTTGCCCACGTTTTGCAACACGAAAACCCATTTCTATTGTTTTGTTTCGAACGTTTCGGCTTTTAATGCAACTATGAATAAAAATCAGTAATGATGGAAAATCTAATTCTGGCGAAAATGAAACAATGCTCTACTTCAATCGACAGCGTAGCATTGCTGAAGCGACATACAACGTCATTTCCGTCAGAAACGCCGGTACAGCGACCAGCAGTAGTCCTCGGCCCAACACAGCCATGAGTAGTCACACATCGTGAACATTGTGTCACTCAAACGAACCTCAGTAGTAACTCGGTGCTGGTTTGCATCAAAAGGAACGGCATCAGTTTCTGAAACGTTATCTGCTTCTTGTGCAGCATCTGTCACAAAAATTTGCAAGAGAAAGTTTGTAGACAATGGCTGGTTTCGGTTTTACGTAAAATAGTCAAAAGCAAAACCACACCTTAGTTTCATTAAAAACGGTTGAGAACTTGAGACCGAAGTAAAACTAAAAGTGCAACTTATGCAACTCTGTCGAACACTTCAAACAATCAAAACAAGAAGTTTCAATTTTTTGTCATTGTCGTTTTTAATTTCTTATTTAACTATAGCAGTATCGTCTTTTGCAAAAAGGCGATTTGCAGCAGCAGGTGAGTCTGGATTGCTGTAAAACCATAAAACCGCAAAAAGCTGACAAACCGCTTTAACTTTAAACTCTTAGATTTGTTTCCGCACAGATTGCGTCTTTTACCGATACCGACCAAACAGCAAAAAAAATAATCAGATTAACGTTTCATAGTAGGCAGGTTCAAATGCACTTGCTTCTTGGCCCATCGCTGACCAGCACATCAGAACCACATACTCCACCGCTACTTGTTGCCAGTTTTGCAGAAACTACTTAGTATTTCTTACCGGCAATTAATGACGCAACTTGTTTTCCTGATACTCGCATTGCAGTCTCGCAGACCGAAGCTAAGTTACAAGAAAAGTCAATCTGATCGAGTTCAGCCAACGACGGTAGTTTACTGGGTGCGGTCGATTTCGCAAATATTTCGACCAAGCTACATCTCCGTACAATTAACATTGCGAACCATCAACGCACAAGCATTTGTCATTGCCTTGCTCATCTGGTATCCGCACCTACTTGACTTCTTCTTTAACAAACGGTCAATGCCCATTAACATCTCGTACAGCTCTGTACTCTCTCTTGCAGGAAGTTTACAAAAAACGAGGTTGCAACTAAATCAGTGCCTTAAAACGGATGCAATAACTTTGAGGCTCAGCGTGTCACAATTATGACGAGATGACCTGATCGTGCCCTTTGCTTCACAATAACTATTCGGGCACCGGGTTTGCAGGTTTAGTTATTCTGATTGATTGCATCCGCGAACTTCACCGCCATTTTTCGGTAAAAACTGGCTTTTCGGCATTCGGGGAAGCACCGGAGCTGGTTTTTCCTCAACCACCAACCATCCAGAAAAACCAGACAATATGTTTGTCAGCAAACACTCCAGCTCACAAAATTAACTTTCCTCTAACTTCGGCTGCACGTCATTCACATCTTGGTGCGGCTGAAATCTGAAAACTGCTCAAAGACAGCAATCTGGGAACGCTCGCACATTACATAAAGCAAATCCTTGCTTGATCACCAGGCATTTGCAAAATCGTGAAAAAAATGATAACGGCGTGTCTTGCTTAGGCCAACTGGTGCTTGCGTTTAACACGAGAGATATTCTGGAAAAGAGACCAGTTAATGGAAGCAGTAATTCGGACCAGGGCTGTGGAATCGGATTTGGAGCCGAAGGATTTTTGGGTCGGTGGTGTCGGTACGATTGTCTTGATTCCGACTGATTTTCGATTTTTTTGCAAGTTTGTAATACAGAAGAAAGCAGTTGATCTTTCATGCGTTGACAAACCGATTTCTTCAGACACTTTTATGCGATTAACCGACATTTGCGTTCAAGCGATTTTAGCCAAGTCAGCAAAAATTGTGAACAGTGACGTTGTATCGTTGAACCCGGGCGCAAAAATATATCGGAGTTTGGCCGGTACATCAGAGTTTGACCGGTACATCGGAGTTTGACCGGTACATCGGAGTTTGACCGGTACATCGGCATGCCGGTGTGAGATGATGCCGATGTGTGGTATCGGCAAAATTCGGCCGATATATCGGCAATATTTGCCCGCGATGGCCAGTGCGACCAAACTTGTTTGAATAACTGCCAGCGAACAAATCACTGTGCTGTGGTGGTTGACTGCTTCAGTAATCCACGCATGCGCGGAATTTGGTGCTGAACAGTGCTTCATCCTCATTTAAATGACAATCAATAGATCGTTATTTTGCAGAAATGCAAATGTTTTTGTGTATTTCTTCAGTTACAAGCTATTTTCTTGCGAGTTGAAGTTGCATTGTAATGTCGTTTAAGTACTTAAAATACAAAAATATCGGCACCGCTTGTAGGTAACGAAAAATTGAAAATGTCTTTTTCAGGTTGTAGTAGAGCTTTACTCGATATTTCAAGTAACCAACACCTGCGCTTTAGAGACTGTAAGTTTTTCTGGGATTCAACCATTATCCAGCACTTTTACGTGGGAATCACTGCGGATTGAAAGATTTGCCGATTAATCAAGCAAGTTTAGTATTCATTGTTTCGTGATATATATGTGACTGTGACGTCATAACGGTCAACCTCGTGGTGAGTTACAGCCTAGCGAAAGAGAGCAGTTGGCTGTGAGTAGGTTTTGTGTTGCAGTTAATGGTTGAACTTGTTTACTGTGTGCGCACTAGGCAGAGGCCATGGCGTTCGAAACTTCGCGTTTTGTACACAGAAGTCGGAGGCGTTGCAGCAAAACGTAATAAGCGGATATTTTATGGTGTCGACCCCAGAGCCCTGGGCCCACAATCGACAGGAACAACTACACGATCGACAGGAACAACTACACTAACGACAGGAACAACTACACTAACGACAGGAACAACTACACGATCAAAAGAACCTGCCACAGGTGGCGATCATTCATTTTCTGTCAGAACTAAGAGACTAGAACTTAATTTCAATCGCCGACCAGCTTCCGACACACCTCTGTCTGGATTCGAACCAGCAGCCTTCGAACTCTCACGACCGGCACTAACAAGTCGAATAGCAAGACTTCTACCTTCATCGTGAGCGTCATCTTCTTGGTCGACATCCGCGCTGGAATTATCAGCGTAGTTGTTCTCATCCAAGCTTGAAGATGAACCTACGCTCTCTCCGTCATTCTTGTCTTCTGTTACGAAAAAAACAATTTTTTGCAAGTCAATATTTCATATTTAGCGCATTCCCGCTACAATGCTGCTTTTCCTGAAGAACGTCACGAAGAGCTGGAAAATTTAAATGTAATACTTTCTCTTTGCTACCGATTTATTTCCGCAAGCGTGACGACCGGGTAGCCAGCTACATTTAGTAGAAGCAAGCAAATTTCTAGGTATATAATGCCGGCAACCCTGTAGCTGCTAAAATAAATTCAATCTTGCCTTTTCAACTTTTACGCTCGTTCAACGTTAAAGGCGTAAAATGTGGGATTTTCTTCCAGATTACTAAAATAGAAACGAACTCAGCCGAAAATCAAAACTTGTTCCACTGTTTTGCGCTCTTCTCCAAAAGCTATTGGTTCTGGAGCTTCCCTCCCATGCAGAGATTAACCAGAAATGCCACTTGGTCTGAAAACTTAATGTCTCACGTATTCACACTGGCACACGAAGTGCAGCTCGCGCACTGACGCGCTGATACATTTGCTATGAAACTCAACACCGCTAGCGCAGATGTATGTTGCTGCGGCAGTGTGGTCCAAGTAGACACGATTCATAACGTGTGCGTGTGTGGGAGGCTGCGAAGGACTGGGGGTCAACTGAGCTGCGGTCCTCCTCAATGCGAAACTGCATAGGATGCTACAGAGGTACATGACAAAGGATCCTTTCGCAGGCGATCGATCGCACGCGCGCGGTCAAACCTCCCACATCCCGTGCAACGCGGCGATGCGACTGAGCAAGAACACGAGGGGGCGATACGTACCGTCAGTGGGGAGTTGGAAATTGGGGAGGTCCTCAAAGTATCCGCATTTGAACACTCGGTCTATGATTGACTGGAGGGAGTTGTCTAAACATTAAGTCAGTGCATTCGTTACATAACACTCGTTTCGTAATTGAACTGTGAGCGAATAATCAGAGCAACAATCAGCGAATTACGTCCCACATGGAACAAAACAACCGCCTGAAGTCAAATCGTGTTACGTTACAAGACGAATGTTTAAGTTACACTTTTAAATATTATCTCAAAATTGGCGTAAACAACAATATGAGCAAATTAAACAACAGTTGCTTTTTCCGAAAACAAAAAACGTTCAAAACGAAGTGAAACAGGTTTGGAAAAAATTGAGCCGTGGCTAAGGTCACGGTATTGCAACAAAGCGTTAAAGTTCCTTTCGCGTTTTCCTGCAGCAGCTAAGTTTCCACGGGCTTTCGCAAAAAGGAGGTTGGGCTATTGTTTCATGAGGATAAACAACGGAATATCTCAAACGAAAAAACAATGAGAATACCAGCAAAGACTGAAACTGTTCTAACAAACGTTTCCAAACATGAAACGGCAGCTTCACTTCATCCCGTGCAGATTAGTAGTACATTGTTTTGGGTGCTTAAGCGTTACTTGAAAAAACTCGCAATTTGTATTATTACGCACAATTTATGCAATACAAAGTTATACGCATCGAATGTAAATTAATTATCATGAAAGGAGAAAAGGTGAAAAGATGTCCTTAGGAGAAAAGGTGAAAATTAATTATCATGAAAGGAGAAAAGGTGGTGAAAAGGTTTAAGGAGAAAAGGTGTCCTTAATTTCTTTGGTTTCGCTTCGATTTTACCGGAACTTCAGATAAGAATATGTCATTCTGTGCGGTTGTGGAATACAAAGCAGCACCAGTCGTATGTCAACAATGTAAATTGTCGAGCATCGTTATCTTTTGAAGATTTACTCAGCAGCGTGTAATCGAAGAAACATCGATTTTATTGCAAAAACCAAAGGTCTGCAGTAAAAGGCAAAAGACAGGACGCTTTTTGCCATCTGGACCCAGGTGGAACGGGTTCGTCAACGCCAACTGACGAATGCTAATACTTACTCTGTCAATGCCTTATCGATCCCAGCCCTGTGCTATTTCATGTAAATCGCAGAACTGCAACACAGTCTCGCTAATGAAGTAGTCGTTATTTCAATTTAAAGCAAAAACGTCATTCACAGCAGACGAAAGCAACGAGTTACCCACATGAGCTCTGACCCACTACTTCATTACTTGCTTCATACAGCAAATGGAGATGACATCCGACAGCGTCGCTCTCCTTCAGAACGCTGCAGAAGATGATATCAGTTTGCTTAAAAGTTCGCTACTAGCGGTAATGATTCCAAGGCAAACTTGTAACGATCACGTTACTCTGCCTTCAAGCAATACCTCCAATAGTGCAAAACAGCATAAGCAAGTCGATCTTGATTGATCGCAAGTACACGTGGAAATAGCAACGGTCTGCACATGATCAAAATATACAGATCTATTTGTGACAAGCTAATTAATAAAGCGTGCACTCAATCTTTAGCAAACACCGAAAACAGTTTTAAACACTTCAAATCAGTGGTTCTTAACCGGGGGCCATCAATAAGTTTCTAGGGGGCGCGAGTCCTTACGCGCCCTACAACATGCAAAGTTTGATCATTAAATTTACCAATAAATACATTTGCTTTTACAGCTGTTTAAAGTCAGGGGGCTTAAAACAAAGAACAATTACTTAAGGGAGGAGTAGTAGAAAAAAGGTTAAGAACCACTGCTTTAAACAGTGTTCAAACCCGAAGTCAAAGTGTCTACTTTCATAGCATGCGAAGCGTCTTGTCAATAACTTGCACCGAGAATGCTCACGCAGCTCACAAAAATACTTATCGAATTGCTAAATTTGATTATTTCAATTTATGTCAAAATTAGCTATATATATACTGAACATGCGGTAGAAGTTATACGCAGAATATCTTTGTTCACCAATTTACAACTGCGAATGTGACTACTTCTTTTATTATCACCATGTTTCATAGCAATACTTAACAAAATTATTCTGTAATTTTCTTACTTGCATGCGGAAGACGGAAGCTGCAGAGTATTTGTGTGAAACTCGGTCAGTTGGTCAATTTCATTCTGGGTTAGAACCTACAAGGCAATAATTTCCAAACGAGTATAAACAAGGATTCTACTTCTGATTTTATTCTGGGCGCACAAAGGATAGTTTATTTTAAAAAACACTCGAAATTTCCAATCGACGTTAACCTTTTATCACCAGCAGCTTTGTTCAGTGATTAGTGGTCCAAACTACAGAAAACTTTTTATATATACAAGGACTGATTTTGTTAATAAAAAGCTTGTCTCCCCTACCGGTAATTTCAGGGTCTTGTTACTCCACTCATACACACAGCTTCAAGTAAATTATACTAAAGTGGTTCATAAACAGGGTTGTGGAGACGGAGTCGGAGGTTTTTGGGTGGAGTCGGATTCCTAACAACACTGTGAGTCGGATTGTTCGTCCGACTCCAGATGTCCAATTGGATCATTTTTTACATCGCACTCTTAAATTGGGAATTCCTGTTGAAATGGTACAATTTCTTTTGAAACTTTTGTTGAAACAGAGCTTTCTTGTTGTGCACCACGATTTCCATTGATTTTAACATCCGAACTTCATTCCCTTTATGTTAAGGAGTCGAAGTCGGAAATTTGGAAAAGTGGGAAGTCGGAAATTTTGGAAAGGTCAAAGTCGGAGTTGGCTATTTTACATCCGACTTCGCAACCCTGAAAGCCAAACGTTAACTTTGAAAAATTCCAATTGTTTTACATGCAGATGTAGACCGTGTCTACCTACATAACACATCTGGTCTGTCTGTGATCAGTGCTGCTTGATTGTAAGCTTTAAAAAGGTTTAAAGTTTGTATGTATCACCTATCCATCTTCAAACATAGTCAGTAAATAGAAACATTTTTTATAAAGCTGGTGTTCAAAGTCAGTTTCTTTGCAGTATGCATGTATGGCTTCACTTATAACTTCCCATGTCTTATGACTTAAATATGGGATGCCGGATTACTGAAGATTTGTTTTATCCTAATTTACAGCTTATTTGTTCAACTTAATCGCCTTCCTTGCTTAGGAACTGTTCTCAATACTCCTTTACCATAAGCTCCAGAAGCCAAATTTGGTTTTCAAAATAAAGTTTTGCTGTGATACATTGAAAGAAAATGTAGAATATGTCAGAAGTTACTTCCCAGTGGAATAAATCATAAGCTAGTCATCTATAGGAAAACGTTTGTGACAAGTGCCCACAACGTACAACTTGTACCATAATCTGACATGACAAGCATCAGTCTAAACTGTTTGATGCTCAAGCAACCCTTTGTTGCGTACTAACTTACCACAGCGTTGTGGCGTCCAATCAGAAAATCTTCCTGAATTCTTTTTTCAATGCTCAGCAGTTTGAGAACATTGGTAACTTTAACAACAAACTGACAAAATTTCCTGTCATCTTCTTCACGAATCATCTGCTCACGCCTTTGGTTTTTTTGCTCAGCTTTAGATATCTACCAAAAAATGAAAAAATTAGAAACTGTTCATCATGGCAAATAGTGATCGGAAACAATGTAGAAATGTTATTCCACTCATAGTCCTAGTGCTTCATGCAAAGCAATTAAGTGGATGGACATGTTTGAATTGCCAACTGAAGAACACACATATAAAAGATCAACAAAATATCACTTAAATCATAGTTTTGCATACATATCATTGTTTTGAATACAAAGTATTTTTCCATTATAAAAAATTCACTATAAAGCACAATTAAAACAATGTTTACCTCAAACAAACATACTTTCAAATGCTAACTGCATATTCAGCTGTATCTGAATTTTATACACAAGAGAACATGCGTATTTCTTCTGCAAACATCTTGTAAGTGAGATAGTTTTGTGTCATACACCTTAACTTTGGGAATCACATGTTAGGATGCATTTTGGATAAAACCCATGTTTAAAACTACCCAACAAATATTCACACACAAACTTGCACGAGCACCAAAGGATTACAATCACTGATTGGATGTGAATCAAATCCTGTGAATGCATGATTTATTACGGAAAGTTAAACTCTAGGGGGTTGCTGTCAACCAGGTAGCTATTACACTAATCATGAAACCACTTATTCAGGAATAAACTTTGCTTTATAGTGATCCACAGAGTTCCACAAAGTGTTACTAGTGTTTACGTTGATGTGCCATTTAAAATGCATTTGACAGATACAATGCAATTTTTACCACATAAAATTATTTAAAATTTTTAAACTCTTTGTTAAATGACAATCACAAAGCACATCAGACAGAACCTTCTGCTAACATCTTCAAGAAGTCAACTGGTATTGCTACTACCATATGCATCTTTGCTTCCAAAATACCCTTAAAACAATGTAAATGTTTCTAACAACACTATAAGACAAGGAGTCATAGACGTTTTACATTTCTGAGTTATAACAGACCAAAACGTGAAATCAAAGATGTATAAACAACATAACATGTAACCATAAAATATCATATGATGTTTTCATTAGCGAATGATATAAACCGAAATTTGCATATTTGCTATAACACACAAATCACATTTACAAAATTTCTGAAAATCTCAACAAATTTGTCTCAGACAACACATTTGTTACCAATGTAGTATCTCATTTCTGTGTCAAGTGCAAATGTATGTTGTTCAACATATATCAGTAAAAACTTAGGTTATGGTGCTATGGGAGACTGTTGCAATTGGTTACGTATGTAAATGTACATAGGAAGTCATCAAAATGTGTTTCAACTTCATTATATTTTTTAAATTTAATGACACTGATTTTGCAGCAATTGCCAAATCTGCTCAAAATGTCAAATGGGGGTACAATCAAAACAATCAGTGACTTATACAATCTGTTTGTTCAACATACATTTGATGTTTTATTAGGTGAAGTAAAAACATGCCAAAACTGCCCAAAACCATTTGTCAGTCAAGGCCTGTTTTTGTACAAAACCATTGGCAATGAAGCTATTAAAACAGAACAACCTGAGTGCATTGATATTGATGCAATGCAATTAAACAATAAAGGGCTAAAACTTATGACAGAAATACTTACATCAGCTGATAAACCAGAAAATGCCTTCAGAAGTTCTTTAGCAAATTCTAGACTTCCAATAACTTCTTGGTACTTATTTACAGCAGCTTCTTGATCAGGATCAAGGGAACCACCACTGTCCACAACTTTTCGATAACCGTCCAATTTTACCTAAAAGGCATGGAGACCAGATAGTTAAATACCAACTATTCAGAGAAAGTGATAGTGCAATATTCATTACGCACAACACTCCTATTCATTTCCAAGCACACCCAACCAATGCATGCCAACAAACTACTTGGAAAATACTGAACATTTATTTACATTTGTTATTTATATCTCTTTTGCATAAAAATAAAGCAAAGAAACATTCTTGCAACAAAATGCTTGAAAAACATTGATATGTTTTTATGTTTTTGACCACTAAAACATTTCATGATAAAGCACCTTACCACATTTCAAGATGTACTTATCATGAATATTTCACCTACGTCCTGGAAATATTTTCAAAATGATAACAACATAATTTCTAAGCTGTTTTATATCTCCACAGAAACAAGGCTCCAATGAAATAAAAAAGATATTTAACATGATTTAAGACAATTGTAATATAGGCCCTGAGCAAGTCTTACTCAATACAGTAGACCTTATTTAATAAACCCATCTCCATGCCAAGTGTTTTTGGATATAAGCGGCTGATTTTATAATTGGTACTGCAAATATTTGTAGTTATAAAAGAGTAATGTACAGAAAATAGTAATTTACAGTTTGCTTTGTTCAATCATTGCATACTACGCTTCTCAGAAAATGCTCAGCAGGCAATTCATTTGCAAAACACATGCTCTTATGTGAAACACGTGCTAAAATTCAGAAAGTGTACGGAATACTGGATTTACAAAGCACAATTGGGTTTGCAAACCAGCATTTTTTCAATGCTAAAATTCCATCTGAACTCGATTTGGATGTAATAAGTAGATTTGTTATCTGTGGATTTATTAAGCAGGGTCTACTTTGTCATAAGCCAGATGAACAAAACAGACAGCATCATTTAAGAATATATCAATTTGAATTGCATTCTTACAATGTCCAAACAATTTTTGAAAATTTTGAATAAATGTAGACTGTGGCCTAACAAAAATATTCTTTTAAAATTGAATATGCATTACTTCAGACAAACATCAATACAAGACTTGCTCTCTCTTCAGCAAAACTTGTGCAAATTTTTGTTTTATGTTCATAGAAACCTGGTAAAATCAGATAAGACAGTAAGGGAGGGAATACTGCAAATTTTATGTTCATAGAAACCTGGTAAAATTAGATAAGACGGTAAGGGAGGGAATACTAAATTCATCACCAGAAGTTCAGTTCAGATGTTGCAATTAAATGAATACTTTTGTCTACTACTAAAACAACATAATCTATAACAGGAGTGGGCAATTAATTTTGTTCGGTGGCCACTTTCAGAAGGTCACATTTAGCGGAGGGCCATGTCTTCTAATGTAAATAAAAGAAAGTCTTGGTTCGAGTTAGCCTTGGCATTACCATTTACTATGATAAGCTGGAGCAAATTTCAGATTTTTTCTGAATGCTTCCAAGTGCTACTGAAAACACTGTGGTGGGCCACATCTGGCCCACAGTCTGTTAATTGCCCACTCTGATCTATGATATTTTGGACAAAAAGCCCAGAAGTATGTTTTATTTAAATTAAAAAAACAAGCACCTATTTTTTTCATAGGACATAAAAATTGTATGAACTCTGATTTGTTTTGAGCTCACAATTTTTGAGTTTTATAACTGAGATAATAACATGCAATTGCAAGCAACAAATATGTCATATAATCAAAGTATCAAGTATGTACTTTCCACAATGGGTGTAAGCAAGAAATCAATCAGCAAATTTTTATTGCATTTGCCATCCAGATTGCCTATGTGGCAAAACCTACAATTCTATTACATGACTTACCTTACGCTTGTCTAAATTTCTTACTTTCTTTTCAATTACTGTGATAACATGCTTCATTGGGTCCTGTGCAATTTGTTCTACTTTTGTCATTTCAGCAGTACCCAAATGGGACTTTTCAACAACCATAACAAATTCCACAATTAATAAGGTAATTTGGAACCTAAGACACAAACAATAATTTCAAGCATTTCTACCAACACTTACAACTCTTGTCAAAATAAAAAGTTTAAATACAGAAATCAATAATTCTCAGGTATCACCCTAAACCTGATGAAAGTTCCTAACAAAGTAACCAATTGGAGATGTTGATGTGCAGAAACACTGTTACAGGTGTATAAAAAATGTCTCATTTGCTAATTACCCAAAAGTAGATTGGAAGAAATCACACAAAAAGCATAAGAAAAAAGTAAATAAAAATTGAGACTCAAACTGAGTGCTTAGAACATTATCCCCTGAATGCAATTTATTTTAACTATTGACATATACAACAGTTAAAAGCTCAAGGTTTGCTGCAAGTTTTCTGGGAACCACCCAACTGGGATCTGCTTTTATGACTTTGCCATGATTCAAAATTGCACATATCTGTCTTGAAGTAATTAGTACCCACAAAGGCAACACAGTCGAATCTATCACAAAAATTTTAAATAGTAAATTGATCTGACATTTTATTGACATACATTTTGAAAACAAGGCTTCACATAAGAATACAGATATAGATTATGTCCAAAATAAAAATTGAAGGCCTCAACCTGTTACAAGCAATCATGTTGTGCATGCTTAACACATTGGGAAAAGGTGTATGATATACTCGTACTTTGAGATCACACATGAGCCACTGTTCTTGCATCACTTTGCACCACCTCAACCCATCAGCCTATTGGGCTAGAAAGCTGTTCATAATCTCAAAAGATGCAGCAAGTCTCCTAGTTTGCCTTGAAAAAAATAGGAAAGGTTTGGATGTCGTTTTTTTTGTGAGCAACGTCATAAATTGGGTGGGTTAAGGCCTTTTTGGGCCCGATGACCACAAGAGCCAATTTTTTGACTCATGTTTTCATTGGAAATTAGGCTATGAGTCTTTTAAGCCCTTGATCAACCACTAGCGTTTCTGGTTTAAAAGTTATAGCCAAAAACCCAAATGTGGGTAAAATTTTGATTGTAACCTACATTTGAACATAGGTTACCTGACATACAGGGTGACACAAAAAAAACGGCCATTACCAAAAATCGAATAACTTCCAAAATTTTATTTGGATTGACACAAAACTTCAGCTTCCTTAGGTCAAGCCTGTGTAGCAGACATATCCAAAGTTTCAAGTCTGTACTACAAAAACTCTTTGTTTCACTAGCGCTCAAAAAATGTGCTCCAAATGAGCTCCCCGGCGCTGCAGGCACATTTGGATCCGGCGGGCAAAG
>JGI24158J21664_10004592_pt1 | contig 17806 bp, 16 predicted proteins | sample Ectturendosymbi3_FD_21664 | JGI IMG/M metagenome (IMG submission 21664)
TATCGAAACGTTTGCAAGATGTCAGTTGTATCGTTTGCTTTGGCCGTAGTATTTATTATAAGGCTATTTAGCACTTCCGCTTTTCGTGTACCAAAACAGAACCTCATTTCAAGCTTGTGGTTCTATCTCCAATAAAAGTAAATCAGGTTGAGACATGACAATTTTCTATTTTCATTGCAATTTTCAGCCAAATTAATCAATCTTGCACAAAATGGGCAAATTTTTTACGAAAATCAGGCACATAAGGCAAACTTGCCCAAAATGGGAAAATGCTTTACGGCAACTGTTGGACCATCAGGTTGATCGCGGCACTGGTATTGACTTTCATGTCTCACATACGGCCAGTCCCGTCGCCACAGGGGGATATGTTGGGCTAAGCCCACCAGTGGCGTACGCAGAAAATTATCATGGGGGGGGGTTCATTCAGTGGCATATGGTGGTCATTTGTATTTGGTGTGCGCTCTTTGTGACGTCACAACTGGACGTCATATTCATGTTTCCAAACCAACGTTTTGGCGACGTTTGTTGACATAATAGGCATATTCTTCTACACGCACTCCCTTATTTTATGTGTCATTGCACTGAATATAAATTATTAGCGCTGAAAGTTGCGATATTGGAGGAAAATAAACTCAACGCTACGACACAGCAGTTTATAACGGCAAAAATATCAGGCTGCGTGTTAAAACAGGGGAGTAAAACACTCATCAATGCGTCAGAGCAATTTACAACGGAAAAATTAGGCTGCGCTGATGTCTTGTCGAATACGAGCAGTCGAGCATAAAATGTGTAGTGCTGGACTGGCTGACGCACACGCCGGTTTGCAAGATCGAATCTTGCTAAACTACAGTACACAAGAATTTGAGAATGCGCATAAAGTACGCATAAAAACTTTTTTGTTATTTCAAAATTTTTTGTTATTTACAGNAGTCCAACAAACTTTTAATTTTTTCTTTTTCCCTGTTGAGACAATATCAAACGCCTGAATGCTTCTATGTTAAAAACTGCTGTTTTTGAGCTCGTGCAACAGTTCTGTCATGCTACAGAAATTGGTGATGTAGTCAATGCGGTCAGCGCTTGCGCTGATGAGCCACAGCAGACAAAATTAAGACAATTGTTTCCGATATAGTGAACTACCGCGCAACACAATCTTAAGCATGCGTAGTTGACGAAAGGTCTGCAAAAAGTGGTGAGATGGTTTCTGGACGCAGACGATAACACAGATTCCCACCAGCACCTAAATGTTACTTTTTGCCGATTTACGATGTTCCTTGAAATTTGCATGCAAATTTATTTCGTGGTATTTGCAAGTCGACAAATTACCAAGCAAAAAGTATGCGAAAACAATTAATCTCCTTTGCGAAGGTAATAAAGTGTTTGTAAAATATCAAGCTGAAGGGGGGGTTAACCCCAATACACCCCCTTGCGTACGCCCTTGAAGCCCAGCACTCAATACACCGAGCCCTTCCAAATCAAAGTATGAAAATTATAAATTAATGGACTTTTGTCAATTTGCGCAATATCAATACAAGGCCATTAACAGGGAAACCAAAAACTCACTCTAACCATAACGTCCGGTGATTTTCACCTCAAACATGCACTAATCAACAACGCGCGGGCGATTTTCACCAGAACTCACATTGACCATTCCATGGGGTAGGGACCGAGTTTGCTAAAAAACTTTGTGGCGACAAACCTCTATTTGGGTTTCGTTGACGTCACCATGTTCACTCAACCGTGGTACGACCTTTTTGTAAAAGTGGCAAAATGGGGGACACATTATGGTATTTATATATTTTGGTGACCATAGTCCAACCCTAGATACTCCCTAGCGTTGCATTTACTATGAAAACACATTAATTAATTCTGAGAGCTGGGCTTATATAGAAATAATCATGCTCAAAAATTGTGATAATCAATTCAAATGTGGTCGGTTCCGAAATAAAATGTAACCACAAGACCACATAGATCAAACCAAAACCAAACCACAATATCTTTTGGTAAATACCAGCAATGACAACCACGCACGTAGCCAGAAATTTTACTAGGGGAAAGCAACAACCGAGTTTCAACATTTAAATATTTTAATGCTCCTTGTTTTCAAAGCATCATCCATGAAACGTGCATGTTTCTGGCATTTTCTCCTGAAAAGCTGTGTTCAGATTTGAGCCGACAAATCAAAAATCTGCTTTCATTTCTGTGACACGTTTCAAAAGTTTTGATAGTGAAGTTCCAAGCTTCTATTTTGGATCAATGCCACCATTTCACCATTTGCTCATGAACCTCTCCTGCAAAAACGCTAGTAAACCTCTCAATGCTATGAGCAAAAAGTCATCTCAGCCGCAATTACGACTACGCTTCTTATAAGTCTACTGCATTTACACGCTTCGGATGTACACCAACACAGCACGTTCAATCGAAGCCTAGTATGGACTTTGCTCTGACTGAGGCCCAGTAGGCCTGCTACAAAACGTCGCGCATATAAGAAGTGGTCCCGTTAACATCGAATTTTTGAGCGAAAAATTTCTAAAATTTCACGTATGTAGTTGATAAACGTAAACGCTAGAGTCTTTCAACACGTTTGAAAAATGTTTGGACTTATTGATAATCCGTAAGATCTTTTGACTATGTTCAACATATTCCGTAAAATCTTTGTAACTACTTTAACTTAATTCGTTTAAATTGTTTAATGAGACTGTGCTAAATTTAACTGACTTCATTGAAATATAAAATGGATTTAAATTGTAAACACAATCGCAACCACAAGATTACAAAACTTATTGACCACACTCAGCTGCAATGTAAAGATAGCTTAGTACTGCACGTAATCAAATTTTATAAATCACGGGTTTCTAGAAAATACAATAATTGTCATTGTCTGCGGAATTTGAAGCCCTAATGGAAAAAAAAATCAAATTTAGTTTCATTTTAGTCACATGCGCTGTGCCAACAAGACAGATTGCAAGCTAAGGGATGGTTATTAGGGAAGGATAACGTGGCAGTCGCCTCGGACACCTCTTTTTCAGTGATACCATGCCACCCTCTTGAAAGCTTTGCACCATTGTTTAGTTAAAACAGTTATGTACCACTCTAGAGCCATATTTAAAGAAGCTCTGAAGCAAGTCATATGCTTTTCAAAATAAAGCAAAAATTATGAGAAAATGTGCCAAAGGAGGCTGCGTTTAAGTGCCTAGCTGCAACATTTTACATATTTTTGTTCCTTTCGTAATTATATTATGCTCTTGAATATAGTTCATAAATTGAAATGTGAAACAAGTCTAACTCTTTTATCCATGTAATCCCACAACTACATTTTGCACTGGCAATGTTTTGGGGCCCTTTCCTGAGAAATTACCCTAAAATTTTGCAAGTTATCTCAATACCTCTAACTAATGGTAGTGTCAATTCCCTAAGCACTTACAAAATGAAAAGGATGTTGCTACACGTTAGGTTTTGCTGCTGAATCTTCTCGTTGCAGTTAAATAATTTCAAATTATTTGCTGTATAGGATAGGGTGGCATCAGATGAAATCTGAAAAACTGAACTTATGAACAGCTGATCAGAGTCGAATATCTTGACAAGACTGATTTTTTACTCGCCAGCAAGGCAAAGGGAAACTATTGATTAAAACGTTAAGGCTTCACAGAATTGTGGTTGAACCGTCACAATGCATGTCATCACAAATAAATATCTAGAATGAATGCTGTTGTAGCTAAACAGCGACTATGGCGCAATGAAGAAGACTTTGAAACTGAATAGCTTCTTAGCCAAGGCTTCAGCCTCAAGACATATGAAATATATATCACTGCCATATTCACACATGTAGTTTTAAAACAGTGCAAAAACAACAATTCACGATATGGATTTAAGGCTACGCTGACATTGGAAACAAGGATAGGTTATATTTGTAACACCTATTGTGACGCAGTGTCACAATATCGATTAATTTGTTGGAGTTTATTAAAGTCTTATTCTTAAAAATGATGCAATTATGTAAACCAATCTGTGTAGCGCGGACTTCGATATGTTGTTTTGAACGCTACGAGCTTGTGCGAACCACAGCGAAAGCTTAGTGACATGAAGACATTGCGCTTGATGAATGATCTGTGACGTAAAACTTTTCGGCAAGCCTATACCTGCATCACAGCTTTTCAGAACCTTATAAACGCTTGCTACGTAAATCATGCTCTATTCCAATAACGCACGTTTCGAATAAGGGCTCTCTGCAGATAGTCTGCCTTCGATTCGCCGTACCTTTTGTTCTGGTATCAATTTGATTTTCAACTGTGAAGTGATCAAAACAGAAAGTTCTGACCGCTGGTAATATTTCGCGGGGCCGCACGGCCCTGCGTTATTCGCGTTACTTCATTGGCTCATTCGCTGCAGCAAAAGTACAGCTTTATGACGCATAATAAGAACAATAAAACGCGATGAAAGAAATCTTTCTTTGTCGTTCAAGATAAAGATTTCAATATGTGTGAATAGAAAACTCCTTAGAATGAAGCCGACGACAAAGGAAAGCAATCGAAACTTGGATAAGAACAGTTTTTTTCTCATAAATATGTTCAGGCCCTAGCCCAGGGGTCTGCAACACACCCACGGTAATCAAACATGAATTTCTGACGGTGTTGAAATGAAGTGTACAAAACAGTTTGGTGGGATACAGCAAGCTGGTGCGCCAAAAACAGCTACGAAACACGTTTTTCAAACTGTTTTTACTTGCGGTCATTGATTACAAAAGGTCAGATGCAAGTTTGTATTCGACTGAAAGCTAAAGAGGACAGGTTCCTTAGGCATTTTCGCTGATTTGCACTGAAGTATTTCTTTGGCTTATATTCCAACTATTTTATTAACCTAAAAACTTTGTAATCGGGGGACATTGCGCCCGTTGCCCTCCTGGCTATACGCGCATGGTGGCAACCGTATTATGTTTGCAGGCTATAGCCCAGCGCAGAATCTCGTGATTTTGCGAAATTTATGTGCTCGCCGATTCGGTAATTCAAATTAACCGACACAATTATCAACAATTATGACAATTCAGTTTACATAGTAAATCTCTATACTGTGTCTATAGATAATCCAGTGATAATGCTTATTTTTCCCATTTATTTCCTGGTCTCATACTGAGAAAACGTTTCCGACAGTAATGTAACCATGAAATTTGCACAACTACATTATTTTTTACCACAAAATATTGGGGGGACAAAATATATTATGTCCCCCCTGTCCAAAAGTTGGGAGGAAATTTCCCCCTCTTATACTCGGTCCCTGACATGGGGTGATTTTCACCTGAACTCACTGCAACTATAACGTGGGGTGATTTTCACCCGAACTCCCACTAACCATAATGTGGGGTGATTTTCACCTGAAGTCACACTAACTACAGTGTGGGGTAATTTTCACCTAGGGGCCACATGGCCACCACTCCTGTCTGGGTGGAAATCACCCGTGGTTAGTATTCCAGGAGTGTGAGTAATCTTTGCAGAAAACTTGAAAGTCATCAATACAGACAAGTGCTCCCCATCATTGGCAGTTGGCACGTGAACCTCGTTTTGTTTTGTTCTAATGGTGGACAGGTTCCACAGCGTTGTCTGGTCTCAAAGTTCATGTCCTCAATAAAATGCTTTGGCCTTATACCACAAGTACACGCACAAGGAGCAAGCCTTTTTTGTCTAAGCCAAAGTTCTAGAAGCTTCAATTAGATAAAGAGAAGCACAAGGTTCATCATGTCCTCAATAAAATGCTTTGACCGTTCACGACAAGTGCACATGGTGCAGGTCCTTTCTGGCTCCAATTTCGTCCCTCTGACAGAAAAGGCGTCATACATTCTCCTACCTGTTTCTCAATGAAAACAACGAGCTGAGCAGGAGCCATTCGTGCCAAATTCATTTGTGTCGTCAGCGCTTGCACTCGTGTGTTCTACTCCCGTGCTGGCTTCGTTCAAACGTTGCTAGCGTGGCTTACTAGTGAACCCACATGCACCAACTCCTTTTGCCCAAATTGGTCAAGGTTACCTCAGGAGGGATCTTTGTGAAGGAATTTTGTTACACCTCAGGTAAACATGGGGGAATGTGTGCAAAAGTTTTGTTCCGCATCGAAAACTACAAAACTTGTGCAGATTTCGATAGGACTGCCGGAAAGAGCGTCTAAAAATGCATCTACTGAAAGAACCAGCTTGCCACGTGAACTTTAACTAATTTTTAATTTAAATAGAAGAACTATTTGCCCGAATTCGGCAGTGGTTACGTGAGCAGTGTTTCAAAATTAAATTGTTTTTTGATCGCTATTTACTCTGAAACAGTTTGTACCTACGTATCGTGTGAACAAGTTCAGAAACTGTTGGAAAACGTAGCTATGAGTCGAAACGACCCTCTGTATTTTGTAACTAACAGTATAATCTTTCATGCATAGACAATGTTTTTCATGGATTAACTGTGCGTCAACGAGATGATTCTAGACCAGCGTTTCACAACCTAGGGTACATGCACCCTTAGGGGTACATTTGCTTTTCTGAATGGATACATTTAAGGTTAGCAACAGAAGGGAAGAATACATTACTTATTTCCAAATATTTATACACATATTAGTGATTATTATTTTCAAAAACAAACAACCTTGAATATTAACTTGAGGCTAAAAAATACAGTCTACCTTCACAGTTTTAAAATTCTAAAAATTTTATTAAAAATTTTGTGTATCTTTGCTGCTTTGCTCGGCATTTTTGTCACAAGAAATTCTAGGGTACATGCTCATCTGTCATAATGTTGAAGGGGTACATGGTCAGAGAAAGTGTGGGAGCCCCTGTTCTAGACAGTCAACGCCGAACTGCACTATTCACATGAAATTTCAATAAAGAGCCACCTGTAAACATATCCTTTGCCATTGATGATGAGCGGCTGCGGTTAACTTTATCCGGGCACGCTGACTTTCTTTGGTTGCATGAAACTGGTGATACCCAATCAAAGGCAGTTGTCTCATTTCCTATTCTAGTGAAAATTATGCCATCTGTGCTCCAAACATCTTCCCCGTAACGACGAGATAAAATTCAGGTTGCGCACTGTTGCGGAGGTGGGTCTAGGACATTTTGGCGATGCCGTTTCGGCGATGGGACGTTTCGGCGACAGGACGTGTCGGCGATGGTGGTTGCAGATGTTTCATACGAAAAAAAGTGTTTCTGAAATACTTCAATGATTGTGACTACAAAGGATGTTTGTTTGCTAAGTGTTTTGTTGTCGTCCTAAATGCAAGTGTGGTTTCTCTTCCGCCGGAAGTTCGGAAAAGTTTAGTGCGACGGTGATCATGTGTGGAAGGAAATACGGCTTGTGACGTTTCGTTTTGCTGGGATGAGGCGTTTGTGAGTTTATACAAAAGTTAAGCCAAAACAGCAAGTATTGCTTCAATTTCGCGTAGTTATTCTCATTGCATTTTCACACCTAATTTAAGAGTATACTCGTTCTTTCATTCTGTCGGTTGCCTGTCGGTGTACGAATATATTCGTACTTCCAATCCCTTGCCGACAGTTGCCTCCTTGTTCTAGCAGCGGGGTGCAAGAGATTGCCTCTGGGAGAACGCAAACACGCGTTTGGCGTAGCGGGATGACAGAGTTTGCTCAAAGGCAAACTCCAACTTGCATATTTCCAATCAAATGCCAAGTAAGCTTTTTCTGTGGACGTCTGACAAATTTTCTTGGCTATGAATACCAACAATGAAATTTTCCCAGAGCAATTGAGCAGGGTTGACACTGTGTGTAAGTTCAAAAATCTGGAAGTAACAACGTTGATCTAAAGTCCATCGCCGAAACGTCCATCGCTAAAAGGGCGATCGCCAAACCGGCGCCGCCGAAATATCCCATTCCGTAGGTAACCTATGTGCAAATGATTCCAAGATGCTCAAGATGGAACGTGCTGGAGTGAATTATGGCAGTTCATAAGACGTTGCATATAAAAAATATCATTATTAATAAACAAATCTGGAGACATTTTCTGCACAGATAAACGGATTTATGTTTTTCAAATCTAACGCCGAAATGTGGAATGTTGATTGCAGTTGCGAAACGGATGCTCCCGAACCCGTATACCAGGAGATTTGATGATCCTGTGTGTAAAATGTGATTTATTTCTTGTCGGTGAGTTCAACTGAAGAGGGTTGTGTTGCGAGATGATCGCGTTCGTGCCCGGTTCTGGCGGCGCTTTTGTGTACGTGCTGTGGGTGATGTGATTACCATGATTGCCTGCGATTTTGTTCCATGTGTTCGAGCGACTTCTGCTCTTGTATCGTTTTTGTGCTTTTTGTAATACAAGCGAAACAGCAAGAAGCTCTCAGAAAGGTGGTCGGTTGCTATACTGTACATCTTTGCACTGAGACTAATTTTGCTGCCTGCTTTCACACTGCGTAAATATGTCGTGTAGATGTAAAAAAATACTTGGTAATAATGACCACGACGACTTTAGTTTATGATTGGTTTTTGATTGGTTTTGGTTTGACCCATTCCACTGATAGTGGAAGACTGACAAAGTTCCGATTTTCGAACAGACTTGCACGGAAAGCAGGTTCAGTGCAGCCGACGCAATTGCGTTTTTTTCACAGACAAGTTTGTTTTCAACAAAATTTGCATGTAGGTAATTCCAAACCGCCTGCTAATTATTTTTTTCCTTGCGATACATCGCAACATAGACCAAAAACAAAAATTAAGTGCCGATTTCCCATGGAATTAGATAGGCGGTACGCTAAGTTTGGAACCAAATATGGAGTCTACTGCCGCTTAAAAATGGAACTTATGATCGGCACAACTTGTCTTAATAAAACATTTGGTCTCACCTTCCCACTGTTGTGCCATCTTGAACATGCCAGCGGTAGGTCAACAGAACACAGCTCTCGGGAGTAGACTATCACGCCTTCCCACCGCTTTGCCGTTGTCCTTGTGGTTATGGTGGAAGCTATCGGTTAAGTCTCAGTTCCCAGTTTGACCTGAGAAGGTCACTGTTCTTATGCTTTTCTAGCTTCCTGCTTATCATGTTTGCTGAGGTTAATGAGCATAGTCACTAATCTGGCAGACTTTATCACCACATTGTTGTTCCGGAGCTAATTAGCATCAACGTTGCTTTTGGAGTTCTTGAGGTGCTTACTGTACAAAGGAACTTTATTGTGACAGCAAACCTGTTAACGTACTTGCACGGGTTCACCTCGTAGGCCCACTTGTGGCCGTGTTGAACTTCCTGGTTTGGAGAAATTACGTGTGGCTTGTAGCGCTCGGAGAACTAAAGGTTTTAGGCGGGCTTTTAAAAGTGATGTGACTTTGGTTCTGTAAGGGCTGGAGAAAGCATATTTTTGTAACGGCTTCCTACGACTTGAATGCTTTCTTCCGTCTTTCCTCCGTGTTGCGTGTTTCCCCGGTGCTTTGTGCTTTTTCAGCGTCTGTGTTAGTCCGTGTGTTGTTTTGAGACAGGGTTGCAACTCGGCCTGCCATGTTCACTTCTGATTAAAGAGGCTTTGACTTCACTGCGTATTGGCAGCTCAGAGTTAGTAAGACGAGCAGGTCTGTTTGTCGTACTGCTCAGAGAGTTACTGGACTGCAGGCTAATTTGGCACCGTATGTTTTCACTGCAAAATTATAGGGAATATTGATATGATAAACTAATACAATATGCAGTTATATTCGTGAGTTAAAAAGAACGCATTACACTTTTATTGTTTGTGTTGGCGAATATACAGTGATTGCCTTTATTTACGTAAAAACGGGTGAGAAACTTCTTTCATCTCGAGACTTCATGCAGAGGCCGGGAACTCTACAAAACTACATGCTCTAACGATGTTCTGTCTGATCTAAACGTCACCAACTTACATTTACGTAGAGAAAAATCTTTGCTCAATTATTTATCCAAATTAATTTTTGATAGGCCCTTTTCCTGCCAATTTTCCAGATCGTTCAAAAAATTTTTTCCTTGTGTTTTACCCCAAAACCTAAATTTCCAGATCGATTTTTTTAATTCCATGGTCTTCAATTTTTTCCATAGGTCTTCCAGTTTATGGAATTCCATCACACTCGCTATCAAATCTTCAGCCATCCACTCCGTTTTCGTGAATCACCTAAATTCCTATTATATCACTTATCAAAAAATGTTACCCATTACTTATTGGGAATCACTCCTCATTTGACGTCTATACGTTGCATGCTTCGCCCACAGCCCGTTGAATATCACCAAAACCAATTATCGTGTTTGCGGCGATATAGAGAACGAACTGCACCTTTTCTTTCATTGCAACGTTCACAGCACTGCTTGCTCAGCACTTTACAATAACCCTCGAGAAATTCTCGCCGATTTCGGTCTTGCTGAAGGTATTGAGCGTTTGGGCCATGTTGATCGATTGAAACAAACGTTCGTAAGGATTATTTTTTTGCACTTCCATGAGAAATGTGTTGATGAGAGCTGCTTTATATGGACGAATTTGCAGAGAATAATTTTTCCTAGGTAGGTATTTTGGAGGAGTGGCCTGGGTAAATGTGCAATTTGAACCAATGTCGTTGCACGATTCACGAATAAATAACTCGGTTTATATTCAAGTAACTTGTATCCACGCAGGTGAAGAGTTTGAATCAATCAGCATATTTTTAACAGGAAATCGATTTCACATAACGCTACGTATCGTCAGTCCTATAAGAACCTTATTCAAAGAGATTTAGGTTGTACTGCAACCTAATGAAATAAAATGGGCTTAGACTGTACAACGATCTTTCAACAGCTTTTGAAAACAACATAAGTACGAGGGAAAAAGCAAAGTGTACGAAGGAACGTATGCAACTAAGATATGTGATGAATAAACTAACATCGACAGAGCTAACGACTTGGATGGAAAAGGAAATGATCTCTGAAATATTTAAAATTTCAATCAAACTTTCATCCTTTTTTGTTTTTCACGCAAGTGTGTCAACGCAGTGAATCAGATGTGAATCAAAACGAATGTTTATTTTTCACGCAAGTGAATCAAAACGAGACACCGGAAGGTTGGATTCACCGGCTGTTACCACTAGTATTGCATCACTGCAAGAACTGTTAACCTGAACAAATCATAAATCATTAGACACCCTAAAACGTAGCGTGAAGGTTGTTTGTCATTGAAGCATCTTTTCTCATACTTTGAAGATTACTACTGCAATAAAAGCGTTATGTACGCAAATCAACCAGAAATTCTGCTTCACTAGACGTAGTCGGTTGTTGAGGGAGAGAAGCCATGTTTGAGCGTTTCATATGCTTATTAATGAACCAAAAAACAAGTTTTGTGACTTTTCACAAGAGGTGCCCATGTAACAATTGAATTTGTTTTGAATTTGTTAATATCTTGTCTTGAGCCCACAAACGCCAAATGCATACCTGGTGTGTTTTCAAAAGTCGAGACCAGTGTTAAGAAATGGGAAGCAGACTGAGAAGGATTGTAGTATGTCGACCACCACGTCGCTTGATCCGAAAGAGTGGCTGGAATAATTGGTGACTTGAGGCGCTGTATGAGAAGTCGGGAAGCAAGCGCTGATCGAAGTGGCATGCTGAAATACAAGTTATTCAAATTAAAGCTCCTAAACCTTTCCCAAAGAAACGATAGCGTTGTAGAAGGTACTTTTGCAAAAAACAACTCAAGGCAACACTCCAACAACATTAGACAACACAATGAAAATAACTAGGCCACACTGAAACAACACTAGAAAACACAATAAAAATTGGCAACACAACTAATTGATACTCGGCAAAAAACTGCTACCTGAAGTCCGGGTTTGTCATATTAGAAATATCGGCTCCAAACTGCTTCGACGCCTCTGCCGTTATTTTAGAAAGTTGAAGAGAAGACGAAGATTCCGTGATTCGTTGTTGAATATTTTGTGTGATCTTTAACATATTAATACTTTTACGCAGTTATTTTTCCTTAATTGAAAGCAAAACTATGGTCAAAATCTTTTCTAAGATTTGCATGTCGTTGTAGTGGTGCGTCCCATGATTTGCGTTAATTAAACCTTTCAAATATTTCTTGCTTGTTCCTTGGACTACATTAAGTAAGTGTCACCTTGTCAAAATATGCTTCTGAGACAAAGCGCTATGCCATCTTGCAAGTGTGTTGGTGCGAATGAATAGTAAACACTTCTTGTACCAAGCTTTTATTCGCATGAAATTTGATAGTTAATTGAAGTCAGTTTTAAGAAACTGTTCATTTAACAATGTTACTGCTTCCTGCGCATACAGATGGTTGCGCGGCATTCTCGAGGATTGTTTCTTATGACTTTCTTAGATTTTCCTCTTTTGCGTCTTTCGCTCAGAGTATAAAGTACGAATGATAATAATATCGGAGTTTTCTTTGCACCACTTTCGGATCCACTTGACCTACGAAACTGTAACATTGTGCGATGTCAGTCATCTGTTACCTACACATGACTGATGTATCCATTTCATAAATTTTGCTTTTATTAAAATTCTCATTGTGGATATCATTGCTCAGGAAGTGACGAAGTGTTTTGCTTTACCTTCATGTTTGGAAAGCAACCTTGAACTTTATGTTGGGTTCTATTGGCCCCTATTTACATTGAAAGGTTATTTTAGCTCCATTTTTGCTCTATCAAAACATTAATATTTGAGTTTTTAGTTGCACGCATGATTTTCAGCTCACATTATAACATAATCTCAGAAGGAAAACACCGCATATTTTTGGTATGTTGATATGCGATGCAGAATATTAATCAATTTATTTGTTTGTTCATTTCAGGTTCCAGATTTATATATTATGGGTTGCTGCTAACGTACACCAAAAGGTCAAGACATTTGCAAACTTAAAACCATAGAACAGGCGTTAGTAGTTAGTGCACGCAAAAGCAATTCCCGAAGCAAAATACACCAAAAAATGCAGCCATAAGTACACCAATTTCTCAACGTCACGCAGAAATGTAATACGATGGGTTAGGAAGATTTTACTCCTGTAAAATTTACCAGACAACTGAAGTGAGTTTAAAATTAAATGTTTGATGAAGCTGACCATCGCCGAAAAAACGATATGAGCTGTTTCAAATCAATGCAAAAATGTCTTCAAAAAATGATTGACATGATCGTGACGAACTCTCAAATTCCTGTGAACACATTGTGGAAGGTAGTAGGTCAACTGGCAAATTTGTGGCCTGTGAATAGAAGTTTAGCGTGGCTAGAATCAAAACTTGGAATAGGAAGAAGTGCAATGAAAACTCCATGCAGTAAGAGGTCATGTGTGAAGTAATCCAACATTGCCAAAAAATGTATAAAAGCAGCTATTACTCTTTTAAAGATAATTAATTATATCAAACCACAAAAAAGTAACGAAAGCAATTGAACTCAATGTACAAAGATCTAAACAATTGCATTGCAGCGAAGGTTCCATGCATTGCGATGCAATTCACCTTTTGACATGCTCATCTGATATGTTTGCAAACAAAAGTTTTAATTCCATTGTCTGTGTTTTCCAAATATACCCGTTCAATTTCTGTAGCGTTGATCCACTAATTGAAAACTTAGGATTTGTCAAAAAAAAGTTCCAAGTTCAACAAATTTTGAATTTTCAAAACAAGCATCGCATACTGAACATCCTTAGTAAAAAACGGTTTCAGTAACGTACCGCGAAGAAAAGTGTGCTTTTCAATGTAGGATTGCTGCGTTCGATTATAAGCAAACACTACATAGTAATCACTGACTTTCAAATTTGCCAGTGAAAGACTTTTCCCGACTTTTGCCTTTTTTGCAAGACCGTCAGATGCATTCGCAAACTCTCAAGCTAGTAACGCATTTACATAAACTTGCAGCAGAAGTGACTTCAACTGATTTGATCTAATCCTCTTCAACATTCAGCTCGTGCCTCAATCATATTTTCAGTTCATGCAGTGGCTGAGCATTTTCAGATATACAACTTATAAGGCTTTCGGTTGTTTTTCTTGAATAGGTGTATTTAATACAAACGTGGGGGTCTTAGGTCACTTTTCTATAGCGTTCAAAGAACAAATATCTGTTTGGATGAGAGACGTGTTTAAGAACTCGAAACTAATTTCCTTGTGAAATAAATGGCGATTGATTCACTTGCGCCCTATTTTGCGGCTTACAACTATGCAAAAATAGGCACCTGCGACTTGTAATCAACGCAAAGGCATTAAAGTAGAAAAAAGTAGGAAGATTACTTTGGAGCTTGCCGCGAAGCTAGAGTTGGACTTATTGTTCTGAAATCAGTGTCAAAATATTTCTTTAAGCTTGGAACACAATAGGAATAAATTTATGTACTTTTTGTTTTGGTAGTAATGATGGAAAATTCAATTGTAAAAGGTTGGGCATGGTCTGACGAACCGTATTAAGAATCTCACTTATTGAAGATCTCAATCACCATTTTTACACCGCTTGCTTTGACTTCAACAAAGTGTTTATTGTGAAAGATGATCACAAATCGTGAGAAGATTGCTTCTTCTCGGAAAAGCCTTTTGCATAACCACAATTTTACAAATGAAATCCTAAAAACACCTCAATGTTTGCAGAAAACAAAATTTTTGAACAGCTTGCAACAAACTTGGGCTGCAACAAGACAAAACAAACAGAACAAAAGTATAACTTAATAAGAAATTTACCCGCCAAATTCCACCAGGGTGGTTCCCAACACCAGCCAAGTTTCCGAATTCGGATTCAACGTAAGCAATGCGCTTAGTCAGGCCAAAGTCATTCGAAAGTGATTTGATTGTAGCCAGTTTTTGAATACATGCGTCCACCACGTCAACTCCAGTTGCTCCACTTACCAGTGTTAGGTCCAATGCTTCCGTTTCTCTGGAATAAATGCAAGAAATGCTCTTAAAATGAATTTCTTAATGAAAGTTTTTTTTTTATTTTTTTGAAAAACAATTTTTTAAGCGTGTGTAACAAAAAGATTCTTAATTGCCAGAAACATCTAATATATTTAATGTTTTTCTGGAAAGACTTTATCCTCAATTTTTTTGTTGTGAAAACATTCAAACAAATTTTCGTTACATTCATAATGAATATTCATTTACCCTGTTGCTATCTGAGCGCTTGTGCTGGAAAGCAGGGCAAAAAGCGATAAAGTTGTGAAACAAGTCACAACGACACCCAGCATTTTCCTCACGTCGCTTTATTCAACTGTGTACCTTAATGTTACAGAAATGTTCTCAGTCAAGCGCAGTTATACACGATCAGTCGTAACAGAAAACGTCCTGAAATACAGTGAAACTCAAGTGGTGGTGGAAAATGTTTGATCGCATTTCCGCACGGCTTGCTGACCAAGATATTTACACAATTTTTTCTTAGTGCATTTATTCATCTCCTGTTCGTCAAAAAATCTATTGGTTTTGAAATGCCACGATGGCGGAAACTCATCCGATCTTATTTCAGTACTTCGAAAGAGATATTTCAAATTTATTGTCCACAACAAAGAGTCACTAGGATCTGGAATTGAAAAATTTTTCAAAGTTCGTGGAATTTATTTCCTTTATTCAAACTTTTTCTGCGAATTTTGTAACTGGAGCTAAATCAAAGCCTCCATTAAATTTAAAGCTGCATGAAAATATTGACATTTCTTTGCAAGAAATACTGACATTTCAGTTAATTTGGGCAAAACCTGTCCACTCCAAGAAGTAAATGCCACAACACTTCCGTCAGTCCGTGACAGCACGCTTCAGTTATAGGCTGAAATAAGTCATATAGGCAGAAATAAGTGGAACTTACAATTTCGGGTTATTTATAGGTAGATTCCCTTAATGGATTAAAAAAAAACCAAAAAAGGCAGACATGACAGAGTCAGAATTTAATTTTTATTTTTCAATTTACCTGAGTTTACATTTTTATACAATTATGCTTACTTAAAAACAGAAAAGTAAAACAAAGCCAACAACCCAAAATCTTATGCAAGATGGCGTAAGTTTCGCAAGATTTCGTTTTATTGTGCTTCCTCGTTAAAATATCACAGCAGTCGCAGGAAATTCTGGCAAAAATCAGTTAGAATAGACAATAATACCCTCATCCACAGTTACAAATGCCATGAATTGAAGTGAAACGGTATTCGATTGACCGTTAAAATTTAATTTGGTTATTCTTGTGAATAAAAGAAACATTGATGGAACTAAGTCATTTTACTTATGCGAAATAGCAAAGTTTTGAATCAATTTTAGCATTTCGAACTTTTCAAGAAAATGAAAACCTTTCATTGGACACTACAAAATATGATTATGATCTGGCACAAGCGTGAAAACACTCCTACACAAGCCCAACTGCTCAAGTCATGACACAGCTGCATTCCACGTCGTAGCACTAAGACCGCCACGCTCATTGCTCAATTAACCACGAACACAAAATGTTTGTTACAAAATATTTATAAACATTAGACTCTGCATTTTTAGGAACCCCATACCACCATAATCCGACAAGTCACGCCACACCGCCTTATGCCTCGTCCAAGCACCAAACGCGCTGTGCAGCAAACGGCAGTTTTTTTACAAGAAACAAGCGGGCAGCGAAACGTAGGAAGACGACCTCAAGACCGCCTTTTCGTTTCCGCATTCCACTGCCCATTTTGTGTTGCATCACGGCCGCGTTGCTCGTAGCTGTGATTTCGGAGCTGTGGTTTTGTTCTGTAATTGACGTCAGATAGTTTTTCAGTTTTAGTGAAAGTAATTATTTGAAAACCGTCAGTTTTACTTGTCGAAGCATGTGTTTTGAATTATTCGGTTTATTCTTAAGTTTGCTTGCTTTATCTGCCCTTGCTTTTGTCCTTCAGCATGTCAACCGTAAGCAACAGCTTGCAGATTTCAGGACTGAGAATGCGTTCCGTGAAATGTGAAATCGATTTCCTTAACAAAACTTACTGGTTGTTTCGACTACATCGATTGTTTGGAGACTAGTTTCTGGCAGGGCTGCGGAGCAGGAGCCGGAGCCCGGAGCCCCGCAGCCGGTCATTTTCGGTGGAGCCAGAGCCGGAACTGCTTTCAAAATTTAGCTGGAGCCCAGTGTTGCCAGATGTGCTATTTTCCGTCGAATTTGGCTATTTTGTGATTTGTTTGGCCGATAAATTTTTGCGGTTGGCGGGTGTTTTTTTGGCTATTTTTGAAATATTTCGGCGGAAAATTTGGCGGATTTTTGTACAGGATCTAGACCAGTGTTTAGTTCATAAAAAGTTGTTGAAATCCACTAAATTATTTTATCCTGCTGCCAAATTCAATTGTTTGCGAATGTTAGGTTGTTTGTACCATGTGCCGGCTGCTTCAGTCCAGTGAAAACTCTGTGTTTGGTTAGGCGTCAGTGATCATCTCGTCCCACGACAGGAGGATTTAGTAGACGCGTGCTGGACTGCATTGGATCTACATACTCGGAGAAGAGACGTTGCAGAAAGTCCTAAATTGCATAAATGCTGATAAGATTCTTCCAGAGAACTTGGCTATTATAGCTGATATTATTAGTTTTAACGGCTTTATTTCTAATATTTTATAACAGGGGTGGCCAACTAGTCAGAGACCAAGATGAGCAAGAGCCACATTTCGACTGTGTTACCGCAAAGAGCCACATCATACACGTGGACGCAAATGAACATCATCCCATCTCTTCCTCACTCAGTCTCACAAACCTTTGCTCAGTTAGGTTTATGACAATGACAAAACTTTACAAGACATTTATTGTAATGCTTGTTATTTAGTGGGACTTCTGGTAATTACATAAAAGCCACAACTCATTGATCGCCGGTGCCACGATATATTCGTGGCTGCTGTCTGATGCTAGAACGCCGGTATGGTTTTCGTGCTAGCGCTCGAGTGGGCAAGGCG
>JGI24158J21664_10004593_pt1 | contig 17806 bp, 10 predicted proteins | sample Ectturendosymbi3_FD_21664 | JGI IMG/M metagenome (IMG submission 21664)
TTGAAGCTAAAATTTATAAAATAACAGTATCAGTGATACCACACCAAACGTTGTTTCGACATCAACTTGACTATGTGTGACCTACCATCTAACATGAAAAGCTCTTCACACAAAACGTGACAAACATCACTTTTATTTTTGAAACCTATCCAAATACAAAACCTAAATTTAAAAAAATGGGAGGGACATGCATATTGTATCCCCACCGGGAGAAAAAGTGGGGGAACACGTCCCCCGTGTCCCCACCAAATTGCGGCTATGAAAAAAACACAAATTATTTTACGAACTGCCAGCATGGAAAACGTGCTTTAGCAAGGCACCTTTGAAGTAAGTCACAGAATGAATTAATCGAAGACAGAACTGGTTGCATCCGACAAAAAAATGGTTTTCAATGTGTTCTGGTTATTAATGTTGCGTCGGTTCCGTGGTCTTGGCCGATCTGTCGCTTTTTTCGCGTAGGGCTCCTGTTGATTTTCTTTATCAATTTTTACGGCTGTCATTTTTTGCTTTTCATGTCTTTATTTCCGCCCCGCACTGAACATTCACTTGTCATTTGGCAAATGATGGATGACCGTTGCCAAGTGACATGAAACGCTGGCGTCGTTTACAAATCTACAGTCGAGAAAACGTTTTTTTTTATATTTTGGATTTCCCGTTGACTGGTTCTGCTGATAAGCTCAGTGAAAATAGAGAGGTGCTTGTCTCTGACGTTTGAGATCGGGTCAATCTTATGTCAGGATTGGGACTTGTGGCACTGATGTCGTTTGTGTTTTACCCATCGGTACCTCAGCAGTCGATTTTTTGCCATAGGAACCTGAAAATTAAACCTCTGAACAACACACCGAAGGGAGGAAATACGTAAAAGTTTCCTTTGCATATTATCTAACATCGTTGTTTAGTTTGAGTTATTGCAAGTCCTCCGAAGGCTGGTGCCACCGCCACTCTCCCCAAGGGGAATAGCTAGGGTATTAAAATGAATGAATGATTGACTAAAGTAGGTTTGCAAAATGTAAGGTGAATGAAGGATAATTAGTTCGCACGTTAGGGTAAGTTGGCGAAATAGGAAAACTTGGGAATTGTTACAACGATTAAATAACTTGCACATATCTGTATTCAAGTAGATAGTCTCCATCTCCGCAAAGACGAGACAAGCGAATCAATCCGGTAAATTAAAGATCATTTGCTTTTGAATTTGATGAAATTTTCTCTCTGAAAAATTATTCACACCTGGCGTTTATCCAAACTGTATTCATAAAGCGTCTTACTAAATGTAACAAAATTATTTGAAAAGCTTTTTCTTTCCAATTGGTAAGGTAAGGCATGAACTGGCAAATATAAGAGACGTGTCTTCAAATTCTCCAATGTTTAGTTCACCGAAGCTCAAACGTCTGTGTTACTGTAGAACTGTGATTTAACTTTGTGGTTACACCAAAGCTTGCAGCCACCAAATTGTAACGTTCTTACAGTTCAAAAAAAGCAACTTTGCCACAAGTGAAGCTGTTGTTGTGCGTTGGTCATCAAAACATGATGGAATGCAATGTGAAATATATATGTTATCTAGACGTTAGATTTTAGAACATCTTCTGTTGGATGAATTCCCTTTAACGACCGCGCGGGCCAATAAATTGCCCGCACGTTTTTGGCCATAAATCGTCAGCCGCTAGAGCTAGAGAGCTGTTCAAACCCTCTACGGATTCAGAAAATCTTCTAGTTGACATCAAAAAAGAAATTTTTCGTTTTCAGTTTGGGATTTTCTGGAGGTGACGTCACAATGAGGGCATGTTTTGGAAATTTTGGCCACATTTGGCCGGCCCTGGACACGGCCCATTGACCCATTATTTTTATGTAAAGTTTTGTTGCAAACTAGGTCAAAATCCGCTTCTATAGAGCCCTTGATTGACTTGCTAGCATATCTGTAGCCAAAATTATGAGTCAAAAACCCAGTTTTGGCCTAATTCAAAACTTTTCAGAAAAGGCATAATTTTTCCTATCAGGGAAAACTTTGGCCAGCCATAACTCGGCAGCAGATTGAGCTAGAGAGCTGTTCAAACCCTGTAATGACTTGTGACGTCGTGTAGCTTAGAATAATTTTTTCTTTTTTAATTTGGATGGGGGGGCTTATGATGAGGGTATGTTTTTTGGTTAATTATATGACGTCATCATCCGATCCACGAGCCAATATTGTGGCTCGCAGTACTTTTGGATTCTTGGGTAAAATACGCGTCTTTAGAGCCCTTGATCAAGTTTCTAACGTTTCTTGTTCAAACGTTATGCCAAAAATATACCAAATATGTCAGGAATTCCCAAGGACGTTCAGGGGAATTCCCTATTAAAATTTTACCATTTTGGCCATAACTCATCAACCAGAAACGCTAGAATGTCAACCAAACCCTCTAAAACCTAGTACAATACCCTAGAATGCATTTAAATCTCGCGCGGTTTCGCGCCAGTGATTCGGCTCAATTTTCGAACTCCCACGTGACGTTGACGTCATAGATTGTTTTGAGAAACTTGTCAAAACAACCTGTGGTTTTGCAAACATAGCCAGAAAGGCCGAAATCGCACGGTTAAGTCTTTTTTTCAGCCTATACTACAAGTCTTTCCCCATTCAGATCATATTTGAACAACTCTCTAGCTCGATCCGCTGGCGATTGATGGCCATTTAGAAAAGGGGTGTTTTCCACCCCAGACTGGGGTTTGTGGGTGCTGATATTTTCACCAATTTTTGGTGTTTTGTCCATAATTTCGGCTACAGATATGCTAGAAAGTCATTCAAGGACTCTAAAGACGCGGATTTTGGGCTAGGTTTAAAAAATAACTTGAGCCAAAAAAATCGCCCAATGGGTTGGGGTCCAGGGCCGGCCAAAGTTGGCCAAAAAAAGCAAAAACCTTCCCATTTCTGGCGGTCCCCCCTGAGAACCCAAAACCGAAAAGGAAAAAAGTTTTTTCTCGATTTCGACTAGAAGGCTTGCTGAATCCGCAGACGGTTTGAACAGCTCACTAGCTATAGCGGCTGGCAATTTATGGCCAAAAAAGTGCGGACCAACATATTGGCCCGCGCGGTCGTTTTAAGCAATGAGATTTGTGCAGACCACGCAAACTCCTGCTACTGCCAAAACTTAAAAGTGGCTTCGGATCCGGTGCGGGTTTTTAACAACTTTTTGACGCCCGCTCCGGATCCAGGTCGGAAAAAAACGCAGAATCCTGCCGGTGTCGACTCCGTCACTCCGGATCCGTGGCCACTTCTGAAACTGATCAGTGTGTGGGAAAGTTTGTCTATTTGCAGGTTTTTGATGCTAGTGTTTGTTATGGTGGACTTACTAATAATTCCTTATTAAAAATTTGGACTTATTAATAATTTGTTCATAGTTACAAATGCTGCCTTCAATTTTATACTATTGATGTTACACTTTATTGCAATTAAATATGTTTCTGTTGTAAAATATGTTTTCTGTTTACGCGCAACAAAATCGTTCCGACATGAAGCTTTCTGCTTCATTGATGATATCAAGGATAGTAAATCCAGCATTACTTGTTCTTTGTTCATCACAAATATTTGCATATATGTGAACTAGCAAAGAGGGAGTTGACATTGATCAAAATCTAATTCATTTATTGCAAAGTGAAGTACAACCACAACTGGCAAGAAAATTCAGAAAGGTTGTCACATTTTAATGTTCATGTGATGTTCATGTGTCACATTTGAATGTTCATTGGATTTCTATAATTAAGCGTTTACAACATGCACTGTTGAAGGTCATTTCTGAGTTTATACGTCAGTTTGGAATTGATTCTGAGACCAACGTTGCCTGCATTGGTTTCAAAAACTATCAAGTTTATGTTGAAGACCCGTTCAGAGAATACAAGCAGTAGCAAATCGTTCGCAAAACGCATAAGGTTGATCCTGCATCTTCCAACAGCGACACCCTCGTCGATCCGGTTGTGACTGTCTATCCAATTGGTAGAGACTGTGGAGAGGAGTGGTGACAGCACACATCCGTTTCGGAGTCCAACACCGACGCTTCACGGCTGTGATTGAAGTCAGCTGACACGGTCAAGAACATCTCAGCCAGAATACAATGACGTGACCGCCAGCATCAGGCTGCCGTCAGCATGGCACTCCCGAAACACTCCCACCAACGTTTCTCGCGGGGTACGTCCGTATGCTTTTTCCATGTCGAAAAACAAAACGTTTTTCATATTCAATTTTTTTTCATATTCAATTGTGGCGTACTCCCAAGATTTCTGTAAAAATTGCTTGAGAGTGAAAAATTTGGTCCGTTAAAAACATGCCAATTCTTAATGCTGAATTATTATAAATCAATTCAATTATAATAAATCAATTGACAGAGCAGCATTAATTATTACACTCAACGAAAACGTTGCCTAAACCAAAATATGTCCTAGTTTGTTAATCAGAATTGCTCTAAAGAGCAGTAAATACAGTAGTAACGTTGTACAGTGCTATTATTTTCATAATCCCTTCTCAAAACAAACCGTGCTGGCTACTGCATACAGCAGGTGAGAGAATTTGCAAGTGGCTAGCAATAAATATGTGATTTTGTTCTAGTCTCCAGGTGGCACAACAGAGCGCTTTGAAAAGAAACTTACATATTTTTTCCACACAACCCGGGCTGCGCTTTGAACAAGAACCATTCAACAAGTTGAAGGTCGGATGACTGTCACGCTAGCCGCGCATTCGTTGGTCTTGTGTTGATCCAGACAGAACTGCGTTCACGCACGTGACTGATGAGTAATAGCAGGAAGCAGGTCGGGAGATTGTCGTTTTTTTGCCCGGACACGGCTCTCTTCGCCCGGTTACGTCTGTGGAGGTTCTCGAGATTAACTGAGCTCACGAGAATGATTGCGGTTTCTTGATGCTGAACTCTTGTTCGATTTGATTTTTGATAACTGGCAATATTGTTTTATAAACCCGGCAAGCGTGTTCAGTGGACTTTGTGCATGGTCAGGCAAGGTTTCAGGTATTCAGGTGCATCGGATGCATGATGTCATAAAGTCGAAATCTCGCTCGCATTTCACGAGTAACATAGTAAACATTTGTCAGGCTTTGAAATATAGACCATGTTGATTATTTGACACGCTGCAAATGTAATCAGTAAGGGGAAAATATAAAATCTCATTGTAGCTGAAAAATAGTTTCTGATCATCAACAAACTCCAGCCCCAGCGTGTGGTCGACAAATACTGCAATGAAAGCTGCTTTTAGATATTTCTCACGAACTTCCAGCAATTTCGATTAAAAACATTTAAGAATCCACGTGTAAAATGATCCTCGATTTTTAAATTCAAAGTATGCATTTCATGAAGACTGTTAGCATGACTTGAAACATGAAAATATACTTAAAATTTTGCTTAAATGAGCAAAGCCACGTCGACAATGGTAGTTGAACAATCCATATAATTTTGACATACTATGTTTTTTTCATTTTGTCTCTGATTTGACAGACTTCAAAAGGAGTGCAATGAAACTTTTGTTTTTTTTGACACACACCTAATATAGGGCAGAAAAAACAATGGAAAAAAATCAAGGCCTAAAACGTATATACAGTACAACGGCATTAAATTTGCCCCATGTTTTTAAGACTAACTTTATACTTGGAGTCGCTGACATCCATGAATTTGTCAGGTTAGTGATGTTCAGGACACTGAGAGTGTTTTCCGGAAAGATAAAGAACGTTATACGTCCAGAGTAAAAGTCATTCGCAGCAAGAAAGGTTTGGGGCTACCCGTAGCGTATTCGTATTATTTTTGAAACTGTTTGTATTTGTTTCAAATAAAGTCAAACATGGCGATTACCAACGTTCCCTCTAAGGTGTGCAATTGCGCATGCGCAGTACCACCAGACAATTTGCGCAGCGCTATTTCATTCTCGTGCACTTCAAACATTCTAAATTTAATACGGTACATATATACCGCATAGCCCTTTAACCGTTGGGAACGCTTTACTGTTTGTGTGTCTACATGGTTGCGCAGTTGCATGCGCTTCGTGCGCAACAAAACAAACATTTGCTCAGTGTAGTATTTTCTTAGAGGGAACACTGGCGATTACACAAACAAAGTTTCAAAACAGTAAACAAGCATTCTATGCATGCTGTAAATATTTTGTGGTGAAAATGTGAAATAATTTGAAAAATTTATAATTTATGAAATTTTGCAAATACATTAGGTATAATTCACTTTAGCATTTTCCCGGTTTCAAAAAATTTAGTGATTTCATAAATGTAACTGCTCGTCTTATCAAGACCTAACAATCGAAGTTATATAAAACACTGGATTTTGTCACGACGATCCAACAAAACTAGGGAAAAATGTTGGTTGCATTCATCAGTTCTGCTTTCTGCTCCTGTGCATTTTTCTTGCTCTAATTTACGTGGATATTTGCAATCGCAGTTTATATGGGGTTTTGCAAAGCTATACAAAAACATGGCCTTTGAAGGAAGTTTGAAAATTGGACAGCGCTCATAAATAAAAACATTTCAGGGCCGTAAAGTCAACACTGAATCATCTGGAAACACGCAAAACCTTTCATGGCGCCAGTGTAGGAACATTGATGTGTTTGATGATTTTCGCCCGGTAGTGGCTGTATCCCACAAGGATTAAGTGGGGACTTGCAATTGCCTATCCGGCTGTATTATCATCGGAAAGGCGCCCTGGAGCGCTTTGCGGCATTTAAAGGCTTGAACATTTTGTTTGAGATAGTTTAAAAGCTTGGGACAGGATACCTAATCATGAGAATGAAGGCAACGTTTCCGTTTTCCAAACACATTTTCAATATCTTGCCAAGCTTTACTTTAAATCCTATCAAACGTTTCTTTGTTTATATCTCCTGCTCGTTTCAATTGTTGGTCTTCATAACTGTTTCCAGTGAGGTAAGGAAAAAGCTGAATAAGATTAGGAACAAGGTGTAGGAAAAAGGAGTACTTTGTAGCAAGTTAGTAAGTGCAACACATTTCATTTACATTTTGGAACACATGTATGCGAATAGCATTCAAGGAATTGAATTTGTAAATTTAAATTCCTATCTTTTACTCAATGCAGATGATTCAAACAAATGTAATGTTTTGTCAATCTTTTAAACGCATATTTCCAGGTATCTTGTTTCCACATACGTTCGTTTCAAACCATGTTTTTATGTCATATAGCATTTGATGATCTTATAACCTCTTTGCTTCATAGGTGGAACGCATCACAAAATTGTAATTAATTTTTTTTGTGAAAACAAATTTCATTATTTATAACTAACGGTTCAAATTACGAATCAAATACAGATTCTTGTTCCCTGAACCAATAGCATTCAGTGGGTTTCAACATCGTTGTAATATTAAAGATAAACGGCAAATAATGTACAAGTGTCGGGATCTCGCTTCTTTCCTGTAAGGCTAAACATTATTTATAATAACATAACCACGCAAAACACCAAATTTTCATCTTTTAAAACCATACCGTCATACAAATGCAAGTTTTCAGGTCACACAAGAGCGAAGACACGTAAAAGATTTAATTTAACTACTGTCTCTGCAAGAAAACGAAGTCCGCTGGGACTGGTGAAATATCAGTTGACTGTGTCAGTTTCTTAATCGAAAAGCAAGATGTTCCATCAAGGGCCATTGAGTGAATCAAAGGAGCGTTCTTTGGGAAAGAGCGTCAAAATGCACATACCAGGTTTTCTTGAACTTTCGACCGTCGTCATTCCTCAGAAAAACAAGGTAGTTCTAATTTTCTACATCATTTTCCTCGTTTTAACCACCCGTCCCAGTGAGCGGCATGCTGTTTAACTACAAGCCAGGGTTTACCCTTCCTTGATAAAATTTCCAGCTTGCTAATCTCATGTTTTGCTGCCAACTATACGACGAGTCGTCGTTTCAATATTGCGCTTTTGTCCAAGGCTTTCAAACGTCATACTGTTGCTTCTCTGGCCCCTGGTTCGTGGGGTTGAAACAATGAGCAAGATCAGCAGGTAGTTTGACCGCAAGATTTACGTGGACCTTCTGTTTAAATACTCCACAAACCACACAGCATTTGAATCAACGCTAAACCTAAAACACTGGGTTGCAAAGGAGGTTTGATTCACAATATTTGGTTTTAACGATATGTCTCCGAAAACAATTGAGTATTCCGTTAGTTGCAAGCGACTCTATTCACGTGGTCGGAAAGTTCCCAAGTCATACGCTGCACTCACTCATGAGTGTACAGACATCACCTAAAACATACGTGACGTACATAAATGTAAGTTGAGTACATGCGAAAAAGTTGTTTACCATTTAAAAAAATTACAAACAAAGCATAGAAAAATTCACCCAAGGATTCATCAGGTAATTTCCAGTTTTTAGTGTATAGGTGTGAACGCTTAAACAACGAAACACTTCCTGAGCCAACAAAAAAGAAAGATTCACTTGATTTGAAAACCCTCTCCAAGAATTACATAAGTAATCCCTTGCCGCTCTTTTCATTAGGCCTAGCGAAGAAACGTCAGATACAATATGTAAGATGCATACATGACCCATTTTGGAGGTTGTCCTTCCGTGTCCTATTGGTGGACTGTCTCGTCGTCACTCAAAACTACATCAACTGCAAACAAAAGAAAATTATAAGGGCAGTGAAAGAGAATGCACATGGGCAGTGAAGATACTTGTTTAGAATAGTTCTGTTTTTGCACTTCGTTTTTGCATATCAGCATAATTTCAAATTCTTGAAAACTATCAGAAGTGATAGAAACCACTGTCCTAATACTAGAGTCCTGCAAACTCCCATCACTGTTTTTGAAAAGCTTCACTACATTAATTGTGCAAAATGACGCTTTCATAAACAAATATGGCCACCCTGCTTCTACGTTTACAGGTGAACTGCGAAGTACTCAGCGGAATCTGGTCAAAAGACCTAAAACGACAAAAATTCGTTGCAAATAATATAACCACGTTGCAAATCCACAACACTACTGTGATTAAACTGGAGACGTTACCAATTTTAATGAATCTTAAGCTCAGTTAACAATCGTCAGCGACTCAAGGTTCTTCAGTCGCTAATCATACAAGACCACTGCACCACGCTAAATATCGACCCTTGCATCATTGTTCCTTTAATTCAGACGCGGTTAATTTTCTCGCTAATATGTCTAATTATCGCAATGATCAACTGTTATTTTTGCCAGCATTTCTTGTTTATGCCCGACATGCTGTGTGCTCTGTTTTCTGGTGCAGTGAATTCACATTTGATCAAAGCATTTTTTCGAAACCGCCAGTATGATTAAAACTATTGATAGTTGCCTTCTTGTTTTTCACACGACAGCCTTTGATGAAGGTAAGAAGCAGCAAGTGCAATAGAACGAAATGTCGCAGTCACCACTTCATAACTTAACGGTCATCACAGCTGCAAAAATGCAAGTAATCCTATTTCTGTGGCAACAAGCTTGAAACACCTGGCCAGCTGAGTTCAAGTGCTTGATCTCAGAACAAGTTCCGTCTGATCACTTGCGCGGCATCTCGTTCTTTCCTCTAAGTCTAAACAATGCATTATCACTCTGGGTTCTCGCCAGCTTTCTGCTTGACAGCGCAATAGCCTTTTATTGTGACAGAACGCCAGGATTTCGTTTATCTCCATTCAATCGCTCGACCAGACGCCAAATTCATTCATACGTTCTTATCATTGCTTTCTGCCGGTCACCCGGACAATGCTACTTTGAGCATTGTCTGACTGGAATCCGACAGTCGGAAACGTATCGGGGGAAATGACCCTTAATCTTTAACGTGCTTGACAAACATATGACGAAATAGATGTACAGAACTTAACCACCAAAAACTGCAGTTGTAAAAACTATCATTGCGTCTCAGGCAGGTTTTCTGAAGACCATCCTAGATTTTCTTAAAACAGAGATGTAAACAAGCGTCGAAGATGATCCTAAAACAGAGATGTGAAGAAAAGTCGAAGGATTTCTGGGGTTGGTCCAGAGCATAATGTTGTTGCACGAGATACGTTTTCAGAAGCTGAAGGAAAACAATGAAATTACAAGCGGTACGTTCTGTTCATACTGAAAGCTGTAAAAGTCTACGTAGAATGTGCTGCTCGGAGTACATGTAGCATTTGGCAAACATCACCGGGGCTCCAGTTTTTTTCACCTGGGACAGTTACTCCCATCCTCTTGACATTAAATTACTGTGTCAACAACATTGTGCATCGATTATTACAACTCTTTTTCTACCGAGTGGTTTCAGTTTACTTATTTGGAATTGGAAGAGACGGCTTCCATATCACGTCGCTTTTCCAGATATTGCTTCTTCAACTTAAAAACCTGAGCGTTCGCGACACACGAGAAAACAGTGTTGCACTCTCAGAAGGCTGGAATTCGCTGTCCTACAATTCCATATTGCAGCTGTGCTGAAAAAACAGTTTTCGATAATTCCAATTTCCAAACCTGCGTGGAAAGAATACAGTTACACAGATACAACACGGCCCAGCAACTAATCGAACAAAAACAAGCAACAACTATTAGACCAAAATCTACGACCATATTTAGAATGCCTGCACTTGCAACAAACCAATAAGAAATGCTGCCGTGTTTTGTACATCCCTTTCAGGACATGCCTACCGTTCGGCATTCTCCATCAGCAGGAAGAAAGTAGCCTACTGGCGTGTCAATTTGCTTGCAAATATTCCATAGTCACTAAAGCGTAGCTAATCACTTGTTTGCAGGGGCCGTTGAACCGCAGTCCTGTTAAGTTACAGTTTTTAGGTTTTATGTATGTTTTTTGCATTTTATTATCAGCGTTGAAATCCAACTTCCAAGCCTTTTATTTTGTCTCAGCAAGCTTCAGCGCAAAACGTAACCACGTTAAATAACAAAGGCCGGATCGTGATGCTGTTTGGTGAGCCGCCAATCACTTTGCTTGCAGCCAGACCGATATTGTAATTTTGTCCTGGAATCAGAGTACTGCATCAGCTTTTGTTAAAACCCACTCGACAAATTCTACAAAAGGTATCCAAAAGGTATGTCGCAGAAGCGGTTGATAAAGAAAACCACACATTTATTGCAGAGTGCGAAACGCCTTGACTGGAAAAGGCGTAGGATGCAGTTACCTGGTTGCAGTTTCGCTGTATGAGAAAAGCACTGAGGACCCCAGCCACGAATGCTCAACTCTGTCAAAAGAGATTCCGAATTGATTTGGAGTGAACGGACCCCTCTAAATTGCTTGTGTGTCGAATAGGCCGCACCCGATTAAACGTACGGAAATGGGGCTACATCGACCCCGCAGCTGATGTAGTCTGCCCCATGTGCGATCTTCCAGAATCTCCGACAATGCCGTACTTCCTTGAATGCTCATCACGTCACGCGATGACCCACTGTCAAAAAACGAACGAGCCAAGAACTGCATTAGGAAGTTTGCGGGCCACCTGTGATGAAAAGAAGTGCCACGAAATTAAGACCTGGTTCAAAGGTTCTCAAACTTTTTCAACATCTTCGGCGTTATCCATTGAAACTCGCGCCTAACCTAACCTCAAAATCAAATACAAAAAACAAAATTATAATCAATTTACCATTGTCCTGCGTTTCAACAATATGTCGTTGCCATGCTCGCCCAACTTGCCAACGTTTCACACCCCCCAGTTTAAAAATCCAGGACCCGGTTTTTGTCAACCAAAAACAGCAGAACCTTCATTAAAATCCCAGGTTGTTTCCTTAAAAAATTGATCAAATGCACGTTTACAAAAAAGAAAAAACTTTTCCCTGCACCGAGAATACTTACACAGTACTTTGGTCGAAGGCAGTTGTGAAACAACGTAGTCTTTTCAAAAGAAGAGACAATTATGCTCGCTTATTTCTGTTGTTTCAAAGTGAAAAAACACGCTGCATGCGAATTGCGACAACTCTTTCACCATGAAATGAAATGCAAGTAGTTTCTTTCCACAAAGGCGACGTACTCAAATCTATCAACAAATATTTTCAATCGGAAATTGATTTCACGTAACATTACGCATCCTTAGTCCTGCGATCTGCAAGCAATGCTTGCGGGGTCTAGTAGGCTACTCTTGTCTAAGCATGGGTAGAAAAAGTAGGCAAACGCAGGGCTAAAATGAATTGTTGAAATGCATATACAAGTCAGTATTTGCGTTTTTTCAGGTCTTTGTTAAACGTGCTTGCCTGCAGCTGCACTTTTATCACAGTCATAATAATCCGTTAGCGGGATGATTAGCTCTACAGGAATTCCAGCCTCACAAGGCACTTCGTCTGAGTCAACACAGCTGATGCGATTTTCCAGGCTCGGAACGCCGATATTTCGTTCTGAAATGCGAAAGGCGTGGACGCTGCCTGTGGCGCTTTTAACATGACTCCTTGTTTAGGTTGAACTGTGAACTTGCGACTCGTTTCGCTTCGGCCAATTGACCGTCGACTGATAGGAAGATACAGTTAACGCGAGGTCTTTTTCTGATATTTGCAGCAAATGGGGCCTTTGCCTGAGTTTTAACGGTGTCAGAGGATTACCTATTGTGACATCATAAACGCCTGTAGCAAGCGACCAAGCGAAGCGGCCCGTCTTCTATTTTTTGCTTCACGTCAGTTGCGAAGGAATTTGGAACATTTCGGTCGCTTTGCCGGTTTCAAGAGAGGTGCTGTCGTAGACTTCGGTGGTCGAAGCGTTTTTTGATCAGTGATCGCAAATCGGAAAAATTAGAAGAAACGGACCAGATTCTGAACTTCTTCAGTCGGTTTCGGAATGCTGGCCGAGGTCAGTCGTCGACAGACATTAGCCAGAATTGCGTGTCATGGTCAGTCGTCACTGCGCGTTGTTCAAGTTCCGTGCTGGTGATGGATGTGGATTTTAATGAAAGCCGATCAAAGCACTTGCAGAGCTTGAACGTCTCTCGAGAGTTTAGCGAAACAGTGTGGTTGTTTTTATTTAAGAAGCTATGAGGATTTTCGAGCAACTCAAACACTTCGCGCCGAGACTAGATATTCGCTGCAACAGAACGTTTGTGACTTCAAAGTTGAAGGTTAAGTTTTTGAAAGCAAGCGAAGTTTTAATGAGCAAAGCAGTGGCCTTGAATTTTTGGAAAGTTTTCGGTTTTTCTGTTGCTGTCTTTTAAGCAATGTTCAGAAGCGCAATTCTCACGTGTTTTGCACAACAGCAGAACAATGTTCTTTGACACAAGTACATTTTTCTCTTTCAGTTTTTTCAAGACCCACAAGCGAGAGTGCAAGTGCAAGAAAAAACTCAGAGCGGCTCTGTGTTCGTCAATCGGCAGTCGGTCAGTAGATTGGCAGTGGGTTCAAAGCCAAAATGAGAGGCTTTCCCACTGAAACTTCGAAGCCATGAGCAAAATTATATTTCAGCAAATAAATTGTAACTTTTACAGGAGTTCGAAAATTAAACATCGTGTTTCGTTGAAATCAGAGTAGTAATTTGAAAATCAAGGTGTTATGCTGTGAGAAGCACAACAAGCTGTCAGTGTTTTTAATGTAAATTTGATGATCTATGAACTTAACAAGCCTGGAGTTGATTGGTTGGACTCGATATTTGATTTCTAAATGTTCCTTAACTTTTTTCAACTGTCCATATCTTTTATAAAGTTTGTATCAGCATTGTGTACGTACCTCCTGTCTATCGAAAAGAACATTTCATAGCTCAGAATCAGGCGCTTTAATCTTATCCGAGCAGTATGCCGCTTGCGGAGTAGACATCTTCAGCTTTTATCCAAATAGGAACCGAACTATTGGTTACACTTGCAAACCGAACTACTGGTACTCTTGCTAACCGTTGAGATTATAGTTCAAATTGAGCTTGACTGAGTTTGCAGAACCTGTCGGGCCGGATAAACACCAGACAAAACTGCAGCAACAGAAGACCTCAAAGTAGGCACGGAGATAGTCGAACAGCACAAGTCACATAAGCAGTGATTCATTACTTGTGGGGGAACCCATAAAGTTTGAAAGTGTTATTTTTTGTTCCATTGCGGATATTGAATTGCAAGGCACCCCAGATAATTTGTTGCAGGCTGATGTGATCTACCGGTGGTCGTTGGAGTAAACGTTGTCTGTGCTGAGTATAATCAATGTTTTTAATCAATGGGTAATGGGTCACTTCGAAGTGGACCACAAACTGTGAAGAGTTGCACAATACCAGATGTGCTCTGAAAAGGAAATAATTGCAGGCCAAAAGAAAAAAACATCCATAAGCAAATTCTAACATCGCAAACAGCTGAAAACTAAGAAGTAATAGGCCATACGCTAATGGCCATGCCTGTTTATTTAAAAAAAGCGTTGGTCAGGCATGCAACAAATTCGGGGAACAAACTTTTGAAGAACATTTTTTCCTTTACGTGTCGCATTTCATTTATTCATGATGATGGCTTACCCATAAGCCAAAGCGTCGAATGAAACAATGTTTTCGATTATTGTGGCTGTTTTATTTGCAATAAGAATCTTCTGAAAGTTTTGTGACACATTAACAGTGAAATAAAAGCTGTCATTGATTGCGACAGGTTACAGTGAATACTGCACTCAATCAAAAACGTCTGTACTTGGTGTTTCCACGGTAATATTCCATCAGACACTATCATCTCTACCAGATAATTATTTCAAGAACGACCGCATACTACGGCAGTATTTCCGCTGCATTAACCTGTATATGGCGCAGCACACTTGTGATTACTTGAGTGCTATTTGTAATTAACCGTCGGACGAGCGGTAAGGATAGCGTCTGCGCCTGCGAAGAATGCCTGTTTGACGGGCCCCGGCGATTAGCGCTTTAGCGCCGTTGCCTGCGCAACCCGCTGCCCCGACGTGCCGCTAAATTGGCTGAGATACTTATTTGGTGCCCAGGGCGGTCGGTTCGTGATCGCGCGGACTGGCTTTGCAAATAGCATCACTGTCCGCTCGCGCTTGAATAAGCTCACCCCGACCTTTCATCGGCTCAGCTAAACCAACGCATTTTTGCCGGTTTGTTCCAGTTGTACTGGATGGGTTGCGAACAAGCGAAACAACGTATGATCAGCTCACACTCGTCAAATGAATGATATAAGAACTTCATGTCTCGTAGTCAAAGAGCTGTCAGTGCTGTTATACGTTTGGCGTACTAAAAAAAACCTTCATCGCGAACAGATGAGAACCCTGTTTCTAGTTTACTCCGACCACTGGGCGGTAAAAAACCCAGTGGGCCAAAGTGTTTATCAGACTGTAATCAGCATAGTGTTGCAAAGGATGTTTGCGCTGAACAGAATGAGAAAAAACGTTTGAATTTGAGCAAGATGTAAGTTGGACTTAATGAGGCAGTGCTTTTCGATTTTGCTACGACCTCCACCGAATTACAATTGAAACAAGCAGCTGTGACAAAATATCTTTTCAGTCATGTCAGGCAAATTGCGAACATAACGTTTCAAAATTTTCGTGCAGTAATTCCAGTTTTACCACCAAGGCCAGCGCCACCTCAGTTTAAGAGCGCGAATAGCAACGGAGTCATTTTTCTTTCTCACTCTCACAGAGTGGCGATAATCAGTTGCAATTATCTTGACGAATTGACCGCCAGAAACCCACAGCAATCCATCGCCTGAGCTCCCAGCCTCCCCGCTTCGTTTCTTGTCGCTTTCCACTGCAGTGCAGTACTGTGCAGTGCACAGTATCTTGTGTACGATGCCATGAACGCTGTGGTAGAAGTGAAATGAAAGAGAACGTGGCACTTAGAGCAATTTCGGTTAATGTCGTCATCGTCGTCGTGCGATTATTGCCTCACAGATGTTTTCATTGTTACCCACCCGCGAATCGGTGAAAATAGCCTATTGTTTGAAATGCGTTGGATAGGAACTATTTGGTGCAATTGTGGCATGCATAGATTTACTGGAGAGGCAATTCGCGTGGACCTTTGTATCAGAAACGTAACTGTTTGCAATTGGCTTCTTTTAATTGTATTTGCAAACAATTCGCCTTCGCTTTATTTATACGCACGATGGGTTATGTGCAAGTGGAAATATCACGCTTAGTGCTTTGCTAGCATAGAATCTATTTCACGCTAACTTGCTCATTTCCGCATGCCAACAAGGAGCAGGTTTACTAAGAGTGAAGAAAGTCGTTCACAAACGACAAAACGCTTTTTTCTGCTGCCTTGAAATAATATCGTTGCGAAAGCTGCTCATATTACACATTTCGTACTTTCCTTATCATTTGCAGCGCATTGGAGCACACACCTTGCATTGTTGCCAGCATCCACAAAGAACATTGTAGCTCGTGGTAATAAGCGGGAGACTGTGCACAGTTCCATTCGCACAGCCTTTTTAGGCAAAGCACAGTCAGCTGAATAACAGTGGCTGTTTTGTGTTGTACCCCGAGTGATAGAGTAACGACCTTGTGATTGGCAGTGGTGCACTCCACATCGGTTTCCTTTGGGCCACGCACAACCGCTCCCGAACATAATACAAGCCACTTGAGCATACGCCGCGGCCTCGTGCCAGGCTTAACGACTGGTATGCGGCTGTTTTATGCTGTATATATTTTTTGCAGAAACGTGCGGTGCGTCTGTCATTAACTTCGTCGCGTCTGACGCGCGGTTTGAAGGTTTAGAGTTAGGACCTGTTTGCTGCGGTTCATGCGTTTGAAACTGTCACACCCTACGTCATTGGGCAGTTTCTGGTTTTCTACGACGCCGGATAATCTACCTTACGAACACTGCGGCACCAAAAGGAGGAATATTCCTTCCATTGAGAGGTAATATTTAAAAATAATGCAAGGAATGTGCGTTGTCGGTTTCGAAAGCCACTTATCAATCGATGTACAAATCGCAGGGAATGCAGGCTTTGCCTGAACGTTTGTAAGCTGTTCACGCAAACAACATTAGATTTTCAGGTTTTCGCCGCCAAACAAGCTCAAGGTTGATGATCGTCATTGTTTATATTTATCAAAACAACACAAGTACAGTACTGCCCTTTCAACGGTTTGTTTATGGCCTTTCTGGTAGCATAACATTCTGGGCCGAAAACTAAAGGCACTCGTGGATAAAAGATTTTTGTGAAGATTTTACCAACAAAGGGTAATTTTTTTATCAGAACGGAAATGAGCTTTATAATAAATACTACGGCCAAAGCAAACGATACAACTGACATCTTGCAAACATTTCGATAACAACTGTTATCATCTTCAGTGCATAGCAACAGTTCTATTGCTATGCATTGAAGATGATAACAGTTGTTATCGAAACGTTTGCAAGATGTCAGTTGTATCGTTTGCTTTGGCCGTAGTATTTATTATAAGGAAATGAGCTGTTGCTCAAAGAAGAACGTTGTAATCACGTTTTTTTCTGAATATGTTTAATAATTTGCTTCAACCTACGTGTCCCATATGGTACTACTGTAAATAATGCAAAGGAAAAGATTTTAGCAATTTTCGAGACTTTATTTTTCATTTTGAGCAGGGGAAATGTCGCAAATCGTTCATGTCTTGGTTTTGGACGATATTTCTTCAAATTGTTTCACTGCGTAATGTTTCCTGCCGTAATGTTTTGACCATTCGCCGACATATCACGACGCTGGAAGCCTGGAATGCTGTACGCGACTGAGTAAAAAGACAAACTCCTCGCAGTTGAGTTACAACCCTGAAACGCAGATACGCCAACGTGATAAAAGGATTGCCGGCAGGTGAAACAGAGGTCACGCGTGTTAGGACGTTGTTTTGCAGTGCCTTGACAATGTTGCAACAACTCTTTATTTGAATCCTTAGAAAGAAAGTTCTTTGTTGGTTGTGTAAAGCTTGCTTTACTGCACTAGGAAAACACATCGCTACAGCAACGAAATAACAATCTACCACCATT
>JGI24158J21664_10004594_pt1 | contig 17804 bp, 13 predicted proteins | sample Ectturendosymbi3_FD_21664 | JGI IMG/M metagenome (IMG submission 21664)
TCGGAAATCCCGAGCGGCATATGCGTAAAGCTTCGCACTGTGGCAGCAAGCAACAATAGAGTTCACATGCCATGATCACTCTATTATTGCTTGTTCGTGCCACATATATGAATGGTGTTGTTGTTCACGCACATCCCGTTCGTGGTGAATCACACAATCAACGCAACACCACCGGAAAGGTTGCAACAATGCATTTTAGTCTTATTTGTTGTGACAATTATTTACAGATGTTGATGCCAAATGAACATGTGGCTGTGTTGAAACATAGTTGCACTTTCTGTACAATTTAATGTTATTCTGCCAGAAAGAGCTTTCCTCATATGGATCAAGCATTCTATTACCACAGTGCTTTTAAAACCAGCCATTGTTCACTGAAAAATTACTCAAAAATCCTTATGACCTGCTTGTACTGTATGTGGTGCACGAGTTAACATTTTCTACTCATTATATTCAGAGGTTATTGTTATTGCTCTGAAAAGCATGCTTTACTTCCAAAACTTGCTCTTTCCTCAATCTTGTTCCGAATTGATTCTAACCAGAGAGTGAAACCAACAATGCACTTGGCCAATCAAAACAAGTTCTGCATGAAATGCAGTTTTTTGACATTGTAGCACTTGGTCATTTTTCTTTGCTTGCTTGTTAATATTATCATGTGGTTAAAGCTTTTTTAAAACTTCTATTATTAGTGAGAAAAATGTAATTTCAGGTTGTAAAGAAAAAGGTTGGTTTATGATAATTTTCCATTGCCTTGTGCTTCTATTCTCTCTTTAAATACTCGTATTATATGTATGTTTAAACACAAGTTTTGCTGCTTTTTGGTTAATATATATTTACTAATGGTGTAGCTTTCAAAAGAAAGTGAATTGCAATTTTTGTTGTTGACATGACTCAAGCTGTAGATAATATCTTTGCTGTTTTGATCTAAGGGCAAAACTGTACCATGCTCTTTCTGTTAAAGCTATTTAATCAATATGTAATGGTTGTAGCATGACATTTTTACTTTTTGCCACTTATTATGTACAGTATAGAGAGTGCAATTTTTTACACTTTTTTGCTGTTGCATAGCTTTATTATTGCTTGTATCAGTGTAATGTAGATTGTGATGTTGTTACAGTAAGTGACTCATTGATAATTCAGCACTTTTTTATACATTCTGCACTATGCTCCATTCAAGAATCAGAAGCAAACCAAAATGACAGAAGTGGATATTAGCAATCCAGATTTGTTACGCAGTGTTGACCCTATAAGAAAAAGTGTTTATGATGAAGGTATGAGTTGGTTTTACAGAGTGTTGAGTGAAATTACAGTGTATGGAGTCATGTGTGTAGATATAGTGTGCTAAGAAAGTTCATCAATATGTGTTTCATTGTGAGGGACAAACATGGATGTTTATCTAAAGACACAGTTTGTGAATGTGATACTGTATCTCAACAATGCATGCACGCTTTACTGTGAACTCCATTCTCACTAAATTGTAAGGTTTATTTTATCTGTGTAACTTGAACAAAATACTTTTCATTAAATTATAAAACAGCAAAACAGCCAGTAGGTTGAGATTTGGTTAGTTGCAATGGTGTTTTTCATTTTCAGGTCCTAACACGTTTTACTGTAGAGCACCAAGTGCAACAATTTTGGTAAAATTATTGATGTAATTAATGCTTGTAAATATTTACCATTGACAAATAAATTATAATTGGTTTCAAAACATAGTTTTTCATTTTGGCAAAGCATTTTGCTGTTGTATTGTGAAAGCTATTAAACAAGATTAAGTAAATATTACTAAGCTAGTCATCATTTTTGACTGCAAATTGAAGTTTGTTTCTACAATCGTTCGTGGAAGTCATGTTTTTATATTGAGTTGGCTTCACTTTTTGTTCAGTATAATTTTTGCTTTTATTTGTGTTTGTATCAAAGCTTGTTTGTGATGTTATGTTTCCTTATTATTTTTTAGCTTATTATCAGAAAAGAATGTAATTTATAATTATTATTGTCAGTTGAAGACATTTTAATGAAATGAAGACTTGATATATATATATATACCTAGGATAGCTAACGTGGAACAACTTTTTTGCTCTTCATTACTTTTTCAACAAACTTATGTGCTATAAGAACACGTGATCATTTATGTAAACTTGTATTTTTTTTAATTCAAGGTTTTACTTTTAGGTTTTTTCAGTCGGAGATATCATGTTGTTGAAATCATGCATATTGCTGAAAATAGATGTTTCAGTAATATGCATGCTTTCAACATGTATATTGTGGAAACCACACATATCACTGAATTCGAGCAACTGAAGTTTTTATTTCAATATTTATTTCAATTTCAATGCATATTGTTTAAACCATCATTATGGCTGAATTGTTTAAATTAAGGTTTTAACAATATGCATGCTTATTGTAACACATTTTGAAATGGTTGAAATGTGAATATTCATTTATCCACTAAAGACTTCTTAACTATCACAACAAAGTAGCTGGAGAACATTGAAATGGCAATACAGGTTCTTTGCAATGGGATTGGTAATTTTTTTTGCATTAAATGCCTTTTGAATTCCATTTCATAGTGATGTATCCAAGATTTAATCACCAACAGTCTTCCAGAGAATGTGTTGTCATTTTTACACAGTTTACATTCAGTGCAGCAGTTGACCCTTTTTACTTTGTCATCATTTGTAAACTGTCTCAGGGCACATGTCTATCAAGTCTGCCATTATGAAATAAGCTCAGTTGAATATGCATCTTTTCCAATATATTGAAATATTAAAATCAACACTAGAATTTCCATGTAGATGTGCCCTAACATTCATATCAAATTTTTTTCATGTCTTCTGTGACAAACATTGCACTAATTTTGACTCACCACCTCTGTAGAAAGCAAATTTTATGAAACTACAATTTAATTTTGGATTGTAATGGGTGTTAGATTATGTTGATGATTTTGATCATTAGGTCAAGCTTCAAATATTTAAAAACAATCAGTAAGCTTTCCCATTTAGTGGTATTGTTAGACAGCTTCTCATCATTAATGGCATTTATTTTTACCCCTATGATGTTACATCTTTGTGGCTTGTGGGCTGGGTAAGTTACTAGGTAATTGATATTAGCTACACACAGTTAATGCTTTAAACTATTGTGTTACTAGTGCTAGGCCAGCTTGGTCTTTGTTGTTGTTTCAAACATCCTTGTCTTTCATTGACATATTTCTATGCCTTGTTGTAAGCTGACTCACTCACAAGATCTTTCCTTGTTCTGATGCCCACAAAATTTAAGCATAATCTATCTGTTGCGATATCAAGTATAAATATTTATGGATGTGTAAAGGCTTTTGGAAAATAATTAGCTGACATTATGTAGGCCTGCAATGTCAAGAATGTTTTTATCTGCTTTCAGATGTGATAGGGTAAGGTATTAATGAAAGCTGTTCACACGCATAATTGTTGCTAATCTGTTCTTTAAAAAAAATTTGACAAACATTGACATCATCTGATATCAAAATTTAAGTAACATTGGCATCATCTGATCATGCCTTGACTGGTGTGAAATTTGAATAACTTAGTACATAACTGCCTTCTCATGATGTGTTTCAAATAATCGTGGCAAAATATTAAGTTTGAAGAATTTTTTCTCTGATATCAGTAATATAGACATATTAATATTGCTACTATTATTAAAATTATATAGTGTTGTTTGTAATAATGTTACCTGCATTTTTTCAGTTTTTTTTCACAAATAGGCAAAAATATGGTAGTACTTTTTCAAAAAGCTAAAATTTTGTTTGTTGATAGGACATATCAGTTTTAATTTATACTATTTTTACATCTACAATAATGTTTGCAAAGAGCTTTGAAGGTTTTGAAAGCATCAGTGAATCAAGTGCCTGTTGTGGCATTTTTCATTAAAGAAATGCTCTAAATGTATTAGAAATGACCCTTTAAATTGTTTACAAGCACTTTTAGGTAATGTTGTTCAAACTTTTGTGGAGACACTGTTGTTATCTGTATCTGGCAGTTTTTATTCATGGCACCAATTTGCATTTTTGATATAATACCAATTGTCTTTAATCGCATATCCAATTATCAATTAAAAATTTTTACTATGTATTTTATGTCATTTGAACAGAAGGGGAAGCAAAGTTCAACATTGGTCATTTGCATGCCAAACCACCGCAGGACTTGTTTGGGTGGGCAGATAAAGAACGGGGAAAGAAAGCAATCTATGAGATGATCAATGGTCATACAACTGGTGGAGAGATTTGGGAATTGGATGTGAAACCTCTCATTAGCTCCACGAAATGGCTGCAAGTGCATGGCTTACATAGAAACAGATTGTCAATGAAACAAATTCTTTCCCAGATCGGCTTTAAACACAGTGAAGGTAATTTGTTGTGCTCTTTAAGTATGGACCAGAACCATATCAGTGAAACTGAGTTTTTATAGTAAAGGTAACATTGTTGAAGGTAACATTGTGTTTTACAGTTTAGCATTCGTTAACCTAATCCACATTTTTAGCATGGTTTTTGTTAGTTCACCTGAATCCTGGTTTAGCTAGCGAGAAAGCTGTTAAACATTTATTCATTTATTCAAATTCAATCACCCATTTTCACATATGGTTTCGCACTCTCAGGAAACTTGCTATGGCAGCAGCCTTTGCAGGTTTCGAAATAACTCATGGTTTTCAGCAACCTCTGATGATTCTGAAAACTCCACACCAAAACACGATGAAGCCAGGTTGGAGTCACCCGGTCATTAGAGGCCTTCTGGTGTGTGTTTCTGTGGGTATAGCCACAGCAAGGCAGGCTTGCCAGATTTCTTGACAAAAGAATATGACAATTACTGTATTTGTCCAGTCTATGACAAATTTTAGGCAAAAAATTTGGCAATTGCAATGGTATTGGGAATATTGATTTGTCAATACTTAAACGTTTTTTGCAATTGACATTTTTCCATACTTTTCAATTTTTGAATTTTTGACAATTTAACTGAAGTTCCCCTGTAAAGCACAATGCCAGTAACTATGCTTCGCAGGAATTGGAGGGTGATCATAACAAAAATTCACAACAATTAATGTTAAGCTACATTTTCTCTCTAATGTTGGATATTCATTTGATGAATAATATAAAATGGATTGCTTTTTCGATACTGACAATGGGTATTTCAAAACATGGCAAATTTTGGCATAAAAAATATGGTCAAAATGTTGGCAAATTTTTTGGAAAACGGTATTTTTTGACAACATCTGTCAAATTTGGCACCATCTGCCAATCCTGTCCAGCAGGACTCGCCTCGTCAATCTTTCTTTGGGCTTTCTGGTCACGTCATCGAACCTTCATAGCTGGGATCTCTATATTGGGAGAAGTGACTTAACACACACGGTTTTACCTTTTCCACAACTATGTACGTTGCAGTTAAGGTTGAGCTCTTTGTGATAATGGCAATGGGAAGTTTGTTCCTTCAATGTGCGCAGATTACGTCGGTTCGGTGCAGAAACCAGTTGGTTCATATTATGGGCATGGACTATTTCAGCAGTTCAAGCGAAAAGACGGCCAGCTGTACAATGTAAGTTGAAAACTAGACCAGTGTATCTCGAAGTTTTTTTTTCTCTTTTAAACCCAAAGACTGTCATTTCCCCCCAACCAAAATGGAAAAAAAGGTGATTGCAAAAACTTCACACCACTTACTGTGAAGAAAAAAAAAATGATTATGAACCAAATAGACTCTTTTCTAACGTCAGTCACTGTAGCTAAAGCAGCTTGTCCTTGCGCACTCTAGACATTCCCATCGAAACCAACCTCTCCGTGCAGTTTTTTGTGTGTTGATAAACAAAAAATAAAAATTTCAGGTCTTTTCATCCACAGCTTTTCCTCCCCAATTCCTCCCTGGGATGAATTCCTTCCCAGGAATAAAAAATTCCTCCCTTAATGAGCCAAGTGGCGCCCGTATTAGAAACACTGAACTAGACGTTCTCCAAGCAGAAGCTCTCGACCGTGGTTATGCTTCTTATGGTTGGACGCCATTGTTGCAACTGTTGCTTGCATTTATTGTTATCCGAATTTTGCCAGCTTTTAATGCATTCCCGTCTTTTCGTGAATCAAACGTGCACTTTTTCGTGGCATGCTCACAACTTTATCTTTGTTTTTTGCAAAGTTTCTACAAGGGTGGTATTGCAACTGTGTGCCTTTGTGTCCTCACTACCCATCAGTGTCCGATGACCAAGCGTTTGCTTGTCACCCAGTATTTCTGAACCGAACTAACCTTTTTCACCAAGTAGTGATGCCAGGTTTTTGATTTAGTTTACTCACAAGTGGTGTCACGCTTTGATGCAAGCAGCATCGCACTTGTGAAGGGTGGTGGCTCACTGAATTTGAAAATCTTATAAATTGCTTTTAGTTTTTCTTTACTTGTAACTTAGGACCACGTGTTCTTTGCTTCGTCAACAGCTGCTGTGTAGCGAGTGGCAAGCGCCAGTTGCTTTCCGGTACAAGCTGAAAACGCCGCCATTAACTTGATCTTGGCTGCGGTCATAGAGCAGCTTGTGGCGCGTTCTTGTTCATCATTGGTTGCCATTCGCCACTTGCAACATGTGAAAATTGTCTCAGTCCTTGCTTGCAGAGAAAGCAGGAACATTTTTCACCCTGTGACATTTACTCATCCCGGCGTGTCGTTCAATTGTGCCAATGTGTCTTTCAAACCTGCCGATGTGTCATTCGAATGTGTCGGTGTGTCGTTTAAATGTGCCGAAACGAACTTCCATACACCCGTATCGTAGATCACCGTCGGCCGCGCTAAACTGCAACAGATATCGGAGAGCCTGATGCGAGCGTCCCACTTGTTCAAGCGAAGGTTGCAGTGGCTGACAGCCGGGAGCAGGAGAATCTTCGGCGTTATACAGGTGCACAGCTCGTGTCCTTATTAAGCCCTGCGCAGCTGTGGGTTGTAGCAGTAGGTGTGTGATGTCATTCTAAGGAAAAAAGTAACGGTGCGTCTGGAAAATTTGTTATTTTTTTTGTATGATGCAGAAAGATATAGGTATCGTTTTACCAGAACATTTCCAATGTAACGGTTCCTTGAAAACCTGTGATAAACTGTTCAAATTTGAAATACGTTCACGCAGGCCCGTAGCCAGGTTTTAAGATTTGGGTGGGAAATACATTGTTAGGGGGGCAAGATTTTGTTTTTACTTTATCTTCAAAACATATTTTTTGGGTACAACAAAATTTGTGGGGCAATAAATTGGGGTATGCCTTCACGTTGTCGCACATGAAGAAACGTATTAACTGGTACATTTTATATTCTTTTGCTGTGAATGCGACATATCGTAGTCACTTGCTCTGGTGGCCTATACTCTCCGTCGCGACGACAAGCCTTAATTGCTTTCACAGGAACACTGCGTTTGTATTGTTATCGACGTCACAACAATGTCGCAAACACAATTCGACCTGTACCGAGAGGCACTTTGTGACGTTATAAGGGACCAAGTGTCGCAGCTGGCAAAGTTCAACATGATCAAGTAAGAAATTTCCGATCCTGGTTGAGGTTTGTCGGTTAATCTGCTGAGGTTTGTCGTGGCGCTGTACAGAATATGAATGCGCTAGTCTCGGAGAGCCATTGGTCACGTGCGGGAAAAATAGGACACATTCGTATACGCAGGCCAGCAACCAAAGATTTGTGTGTGGTAAACCCGGCAATTACCTTCCCGACATTTGTTAAACAATGCTTTTTGGTTTGACAAAACACAAATGTCCAACGTTCGACTAAGGTTCTCTGTAAGCAGCCTTTCTACGCATTTTTGGCCCGTTTTGTCGTGAAATGCCTCCTGAACCTTGGTCGCCTCTTGGCATTTTAAGGAAATTAGTTCTTCATTTGCTTCTGGGCGCGAACGTGTCTGAAAAAGCAAAAACATCACATTTATTTTAAACGCAAAGCTTTACAGACAGACTCCGGCTGGGAAGACCGAAAGAAGGTAGTCATCGTGTAAAATCTACCAAAGATGTTATTGTATATTTCACGAACACCGTTTACTTCGTCTATCCGAACGACAGCCATTAACAAATAACGACCTCAACTTTCAGATGTAAGGAATGAGATCAGTTGGAAAAGTTCTTGTTGCTTGGCCGCATGCCACGCGGTCCGGCAAAATAGTGAACTCTGTTCTCAAGTTGCAATTTTTTTCCTTGTTTTACCTTCCATCTTCTGAGTGTTTGCGTGGCATGAATCATTACTACGACCGATTACTGCCAAAGCTCAACTTATGCCTCGTCGTGAATTTTTGGCTTGGATATCAACGTTTGAACCAATTTTGTAACAAACTATATAAGAAGCAAAAAACATTAGGACAGAAAAAAGTTGTATAGGCCTCCAGAAAAGCCTGATGCGAAAGGCAGCAGATCTCCTAACCGGAACAATAATGATCGCAGTTACTCCGATACGATGTGTCCTCCTCTCCGTCAAAATAACAAAGATCCTTGTTTTATGGAAAATGTTGCTGAGTCCAAAAAATGTTCGTCATTTTTTGACAAGATGAAAAAATTAATCTATAAAGTTGCTTAGGCGTTGTATTCTTGTGGGATACACAATCTCTCTCCATTGTGGCGTTTTACCATTAAGTGGATGGACGTGGCCCTCCTAGTAAGTTAACAGCAGACACCCTGACCTAAAAGAATACGTTGGAAGTTCTTTTTTTGAGCCTAAAGTTTATTCAGACTTGTCCATGGGAATGGGAATCCCATGGTAATTGACCAATAGTGGGACAGCGGACCTCAAATTTGTTCCACGTCTCACTGTAAATAAATTTTATCGCCATGTAACGGGATTTTTTGGGTATTTAATGTTAACAGCACAGTAAAGAATGTTATTCAACTGCAGAGAATTACCACCGGTCGAATCTCTCAGAGATTATTTCATGCATTTTGAATAATGCGTACCGCTCGCACGTTTCCAGAGCCCAGGCGGACATGCTGGCGTGGCAGGAGCAGGCGATCCCGGTCACGGAGCTGACGATCAAAAACGCCATCGAGTGGATCCAGCAGCTCGACCGCATGGCCGAGAGTTCGCGCACCGGCACGATGGAGGCCATAATGCGGGCCATGGATGACGACACGGTGGGTGCGCGGCATGAAGAGGTCCTGATGGTTGCATGTCCCAGCGCAGTGTGGTGTCTTTGCTGTCATCACCGATGAACGCAGCGGCCGGCGATTTTCTGAAAAACAGCATGGTTTGCAATAACTTCGCTATGCAATGGCAGTTGATTACATTTAAAAGAGACGACTGTTCCCCCGGAGAAGCCAGATTAACGGCAAGCTCGTGGCTTCATTTAGTAAATCTTGGCACTGCTTCCTAAATAAACTGTCTCGTTGTGCAGACTGACCAAAATGTGTTTGCAATCACTGAAAACGTTAAGTTAATTCGGTCATCATGTCTGAAAAAGCAGGCTGGTGAATACTGTGTCGGCGTGTTTTAATACTATTACGGGACAAATGACCGAAATGTCTCAGCGAAAAAAAAACAGGTGTGAAATCAGCCACAGTCCAATTGTCGATATTGATCGAACCGCTGAGCTGCAAATCTCTGCCACGTCCTGAGGTCGTATGGTTTTTGTCGCAGATCGAGTCTGTGTACTTGTTCGCCGAGGGCGACGCCTGTGAGTCGTCGAAGGAGCTTCTCAGGCAAAAGCTGCAAGGGGCGCAGCACCCCCTGCACAGCGTCTCATTCAACGCAACAAAGTCAAGCACCGTGAAGTTCATGAAAGAGCTCGCTGTCACATCGGGCGGAAGGTTCGTGTCTGAATAGAGTTACTGCGCGAAGCGTTTGGCTGGAAAAATGTGACGTTTACTCTTCCGGTTCTCACTATGGCATCGATTTCGTCGCTGGCCCGTCGCCAGGTTTTAAGGTTTGGGGGGAAAAATACATTTTAGTGGGGAGCGATTTTTGTTTTTAATATATGTCTGAAACAAGTTTTTCTAGACACAACAAAATAATGGGGCACCGTCCTCGAATGACCCCCGTGGCTACGGGCCGTTTCGTCGTGAAGATGTTTGGGTTTACACGTTGTTTCCTAACCACCGACTGAGTTCATGTGCAGCAAGGAGCGATCCTTTTGTCTGTGTCCTCGTTTTCAACATTCATCGATAAAATTACGAGCGTCAGTCAACGTCATGAGTAAACTTTGCAGGCCTAGTGTCGTTAGGGATTCGCTTGCGGCACGTTGTACAATCTAGACGACGAATACACACACTGCTTAGGTTAGAAGGTTGAAGAAAACGTCCTATATCCTATAAGCGTATTGGTTCATTTTCCATATTTTGTCGTTACGTACAGTCGTCTTAGTGATGTTATTTTTCAAATATGCTGCTGCTAGCTGGTGGTTAAAACCCAAAGGTGTAACTAATTTCCTGTGTTCGAAAACCCAATGTCTTGGAATATTTGCAGCAGTGTCTCTCAGCCAGTGGGCTATTTACGAACAAATCGCCATATTGGAATAATCTGTGTTTTTATTTGTGCGTTTAGAAGCGTACCCTATGCTCACAACATAGTGGACCACATGAGGAAAAGGCTGAGAAACACTGTTTTACACTGTACCCTAAAAAATGAAACTGTCGCAGGCACGGATGCAATTGCACCCTTCTCCCTGTGTGAGCTAGTCCCTCATGCGACGCAGGCAGCGGTACGGGATTTAATTTAATCGACTGCTTGTTGTAGATCAGTCGTAAGTGTCTCCATCAAATCTTAATTTCTGGTTCGACGCATTGTCGCCGTGTTGCTCTTCTAACCATTTTGCGGTGGCCGTTGGAGCGCTCTCTTGTGAAATATTGATTTATCGTGCTGTCTGTGCGTTGTGATTACTGTTCGCTGTCGTTTGTTACGCAACAATAGGCATTGTTCGCGGCCGCGCGCTTTCGCTGTTGGTTTTTCCAAGAGACGATCACATCAATTTACATTGAACGAAAAAACGCCTGCTAGCTGTCGAAATTATTCTGCGAAACGTTTAACAGAGAAAAATCACCAAAACAAAGACATTGAAAAAAGCAAAAACTCCTTTCATATTTTTCAAATCATCAAAAAAGAAAATTACCTTCATACGTTAGCTGCACTTTTGGGTTTTAGCCACAGCTGAGCAGGTATAACGGGTTGCCACTGCGACGATTAGAAACATCTGTGTTTGCCAACGCATCTGCTTAGCGCGTCGTGAACAAAAGTAAATTTGCTTAAGTCTGTGTCAATCTTTTTTTTGTTGATGTTGCGGATCTGTCGGAGCAGATTTCACGCATTCGTTGTCAAGAGCATCCACGAAGAAGACGCCGAAGCGTTACCTGGCAACGCCGCGCCACCTGGCGGCGACGCGTCGCGCATTTCGGTTCGCCTCGCGGTTCGGCCGCAGGGTGGCGTCCCAGCGGGGGCGGGGGTGCGCGAAGACGTGTTCCAAGTGTGGCTGGAACTCGAGGAGTGCCGGAACAACTTCGCCCAGATCCAGACCTTGCTGCAGGAGATACCGGACCCGAAGACGGAAACTGGTTTGTGTCGCTCCAGCTCGTTCTTGACAGTTGCGCGTTTTTAGCATTGCTGCGCGAGTTCGCGCTGCAGAAAATCCACAGTTGCCTCGAGTTGGTCTCATCGCTTCCTCTTCAAAGTTCACGAAACTGTGGTTTTCAGGTTAGCGGCGGCTTCAAAGATCCGTTTACTTGCATGAACTTTAGACACTTTATGCGAAAACAAGCGAGTGTCAGTTCTTCACTTCGCTGCAAACCGTCTCCGATACCATCACCAACCATCTGTTTGCTGTTCATGAGTTGCAGCGCGATTAAGATGCTGAGTTTGATAGGAACCAAGTGGTCGAACACTAATGTGCGTCGTTTCGTAATTTTCTCTCGAAAAAGTAAAAACGCCGAGAATTTAAAGATCCAGGTTTACTGTGAGCTTACGAGTAATCTTCCTTTCATGCTCTGCTTTCGTGACTTCGCGATGATTCGGTCTCGCAGGTATCCGTAATCCAACAATAAGTCTCCACAAAGGTGACGCAGTCGAATCGATCAGCAAATTGTTTTACTCGTTTTACTACCGCATTTCGTGGTTTTCCTTTTAACTGGCTCGGAAATCGATTTCACATTTTTTACGCATTTTCATTCCTGTAAATTGCAAGCAAGACTTGCTGGTAAAACAATTTGCAGATTGAATCGACTGCATCACCTTTGCAGAAGCTTATTATTGAAAAATGAAAAAATGCATTTTTAAAATTCAAGAAATACAATTTTCTCGCAAAATATCGAAAAATGGATTTTCATCAAAAATCGAAAAATGCGTCGCAGCCATGATCGACCGACCCAGACCCGCCGCCTCCCGGCAAGAGCAGTACATGAGTTCGCGCGAGTGGCTCAAGCGCCATGGGCTTGAGGCGCGCGGCGTCACGGCGTTCCAGACCCTGGCCAGCTGCTCGTTCCGGCACGTGGACGGGGTCGTTGACCTGAAAGGCAAGCCGGCTCCATGTGCCACGTCATCGGACGCGGTAAGTCGCTATTCGTCGTGCAAACCGTTGAAGTGCCTCGCTTTGGGCAGCACTTTGAAGTTATGTTGTCTGTCTCCTTGTTTATTTCGCTATTCGGCGGACTTCATCGATATGGACTTTGAAGAGAAACACTGCTCGTCTATAGAAATTAGAAACACTGCTTGCCGTTTTATGTAAAAGTTGCAGCCGTCGTCACTGATTTGCTTAAAAATCTTTAACAGCCTAGTGCAAAAAATTGAGTGGGAACTGTTCGCCCTGCGCGCATGTCGTGTAAGTGTTGGTTTCAAACACATCACTAACCTCGTTTTTCATGGATTGCATGCTCCCTTGTTCCACTCCTCCGAGACAAACCATAGCCTTAAGTTCCGTGATCCTGTCGTGATTTAATTGGTCGCTGCTGACCCAGATGGCTTGATTAGCTCATGGTTTAATTTAATAGGAAGCGGTGATTATGTTTTTTCGTGATTGCCATATATTAAGTTATGTTTTTCAGCTAGTTACATTTTTACGTTCGTTTTGCGGTTTCACGGCTTATCCTTGAACCTAGTTGCTATACCGTTCGTCTGATTGCGAAGAATAGTGCGTTTTTCGAACCACGTGAAGCTCAAATATCAATGATTGTCAATATCCCAGGTTCTCATTCTCTAAATCCTCCATGTTAAACCCAAAGCTCATGAGGCATTTTTGCCGTAAAAGGTCATCAGTCGGATCGCAAAACCAACCTGAGCGGTGCACACAGTTTGTTTGAATCTGCAGGAAAGCGGTGCGCGCGGTTCNTTTGTATCCCNAGGATAGCGGTGCGAGCGGTTCGTTTGTATCCCCAGGAAAGCGGTACATGCGGTTCGTTTGTATCCCCAGGAAAGCGGTGCGCGCGGTTCGTTTGTATCCCCAGGAAAGCGGTGCGTGCGGTTCGTTTGTATCCCCAGGAAAGCGGTGCGTGCGGTTCGTTTTTATCCCCAGGAAAGTGGTGCGTGCGGTTGGTTTGAATCCGCGGGAAAGCGGTGCGTGCGGTTTGTTTGTATCCCAGGAAAGCGGTGCGTGCGGTTTATTATTATCCCCAGGAAAGCGGTGCGCACGGTTCGTGTGTATCTCCAGGAAAGCGGTGGGCGCGGTTCGTTTTTATCCCCAGTAAAGCGGTGCGTGCGGTTCGTCTGTATCCGCGGGAAAGGGGTGCGCACGTTTCGTTTGTATCCGCAGGAAAACGTTCGGAAACTGATCAACGCGAAGTACTGCAAACAGTTCGCCCACACCAAGTGGAAGGACGGCACTCTCGTCCATGTCCACATCACCGCCGAGAGGCACAGAACGTTCGAGAAGAAAATGAAGACGACGCTCGACGCCATTCAACAGAGGTGCTTTTCGTTTGGCGGCCAGTCGCTTGTTTAAGCCCCCATCACCTTATTCACGAAAGCGAACGGCGAAGACCACCCACCCTCCTCCTTGTTTTCATTCGCAAAAAGGTTTTTTTGATAAGTTGCAAATCTAATCCAAAAGCAACGGCTCGTAATGCAAGTCTGGGTTTCACTTTGGCAAGTTGCGTCGTAACGGCTTAGATTTTTCATTTTGCAGATGACCTTTTCCTACCCTGCAGGTCAAGTTGGAGGTCAACTGACTGCTGCCGTAGTTTCAAAGACAGGGAAATTGTTTTCAAACATTTCAGCTATAATTTCGCAAATTCCTCTAAAAGACGATAAGACTGTGGTCACGTGTATCGATGTGCGGTTACGTGTATCGGACAGTGTGCCGACTATCCTCGCCGTTATTAGTAATTCCTGCATAACTGCTCGCCGCTATCCATCTTGCGTTTTCTCTGCTTTCAAGGATCGACTGGCTCCAGCAGGGGAGCAGGGAGGTGTTTGGGACGATCCTGGAAGAGCAGGTCTACATCTTGATTGACACCTCGCAATCGATGAAAGACAAACTCGCCTTGCTCAAAGAAAAGGTTTACCAACTGATGCAGGTGACAGTCAGTGGCTTTGAGAGAGCAATTGGCTTTCGCCATGTTTTTCTGCGCTTTCTCAAGGAAGAAAGGCGGCTTCGCCTACAAGCTGCTATCCGACATGCAATTAGATGCCGACTGGCTTTTCATAACGAAGTCGTGTGCGTCACCAACGGTGCTACGACAACAATTTAATAAAAGGCTCCTCAACATTCCGTTTCGGGATTCAATCAGATTTTTCGCAACACCGTATAATTTCCTTTGATAAAAGCTTTCGCGGATTCCTGTAAAAGACGTTAAGACTTACTCAGCGCTTGAATTAGGGTCAAAGGTCTTCACTCCTCAGCTCAACCGTGTTAATGACAGTCACGCATGATTTCCTCCTCCAGGAGCAACTACGTCACAAGAGCAAGTTCAACTTTGTGAAGTTCGACACGAAAGCGGTCGCGTGGAAGGACAAAGCCGTTGACGTCACCGAACAGAACCTGCTCAACGCTTGGAATTGGGTCAAAGGTCATTTAATTGTTCGATTATGTCCGGACAATCACATGTGAACCGTGGCTTATGGTTTCCTTAACGTTATCGAGAGCTGTTCAAAGTTCGGTTAGCAAAAAGATCTAAAACGTATTATTCTTTCAGCGTTGTTGAAACACTTGCGTTTTTCAAGTCTAGAAGCGTTGGTCTGAGCCAAGGGTTTGTGGCACAAGCTAAAAAACGGTAAAGTCAACGTCGGCCTTCACGTTGCCCTTACACAAACATTGCTGCCAACACCCTCGGCAGCATGACCAAGCAAATGTTGGTGAAGGGATAAGGTGAAGCGCGATTTAACGAGGCCGCTTGGACGAGTCGTGCGTTTTTTATATTTTCATTGCTTTTCGTGGTATTGCTGTCTGGCTGATGGACTTGATTGTTTTACGTTACTTGGTCTCATGTTCTCGTCAGCCGCCGCTATCATCGAATGTCCAATTGTACTTAGAAGTCATTTAACTGATTGTTTTTTGTTTTTCTGATCATGGAACTAAAGGTTTGCCACTCTTAGTATTCAAGCTCAAACCATCTTGTTGTGCCGCTGTGTGAAACGTAGGGTTGCACACTGAACGCTTTTTGATGAATTCTATTCGTTTTGCATACTCTTTACGTAACAAGGAGTTGCAACGAAAAGTCAATTTTTGCTTCCTGTTATTCACAATCAGCTGAAAATACTCAACATAAACTTTGTAGCCACTCAAGTCGAAACGCACCATATTTTCAAATATCGCCCGGTTTCAGCAAAAGTGACGCGGAAATGCTAAAAAAACAGCTTTGCTTATGGTTTTGGTCGACTGCAGAATTTCCACGGTCTTTCCTTGAAACGCGTTTTGCTGCTAAGATGTCGTCATAGACCTCTTTGTTACGTAGATATCAACGTCGGGGGCAGCACCAACACTTTGGCTGCCCTTCGGATCGCTCTGTCAGATCCTTACACTCATGCGATCTACTTGCTTACCGATGGAAGACCGGACCAAGTAGGCCAAGCGTTTATTCATTAATTCATTCATTCCACGACACAAACGAGCTGTGTTATTGCTGCAATGCTCTGTGGACAGTGACTACTAGATCAGCATTCGTTGTTCATTTTTTGAAAAATCAGTGTTTTTGCCGATTACCTGTGTTTGTTTCTGCTTTAAAAAATAATCGTGCTCTCGTCAAATGTGATGATGCACTTGGCATGGACGTCAGAAGGGGGGGGGCAGGGGGGGCATGGCGCACCCGGGATTTTGAAGTTTGATACATTATTCCTGTTAAAGTTTTAGCAAAAAAGGGTTGATTTCTTAGTTTGGAGAAGAAAAAACGAAATTTTACCACTTTTGCCCACCTCTAGAAAAATCCTTGGCTTCCCCTGGAAAAATCCGCTATTACCCCCCTCCCTGGGAAAATCCTTCCGACGCCCATGGTACTTGGTAGAGCAACATTTCGCTTTAAACTAAACGTTTGAAGCGGAGCATGCCGGTCTTGATCAAAGTTAGTCGCACTCACAAATGTTTATCAGCGTTGTTTGTACTCTTTACTGGTTTTGTACATGAGACAGTCGTATTATCGAACGATTACTCGACTTCGAACTATTTTGGGTCACAATACACAAGGCTATAATTCATTTACTGTTTTTAAAAGTCAGCCAACGGTTTATTATTTTCGCACGCTTACCTACACCTATTCTCGCATAGGAGTGTTGCTAATGGCTACGGACGAGGTTCTAGTTCATTAGCTGATGAACCTTTCTCGGCAGTTACTTTAGGGTTTTAACGATAGTGACGTAGCATGTAACGTGTCACGTGATTTATCGGACAGACGGACTGGACGCTGTCGAGGTGAAGCACGTGACTAGAAATAATCGCATTTCGATCGGAAGGAAATTAATTTGCTAACCTGCAATTTTAGGCTGTTGATCATTCTTTCACTATATATATTAATTTCTGAAGGGTTGCAACTGCTACACTGAAACGACTCAGAATAGGTGGATTTTGAAGGCCATTTGACATGGGGCCCAGGATGGCCGGAAAGCGCTCTGTAACAGGGGAGCGAATCTTGAAGGGGCAACGTGGGGGTAATGAGCGTCGGGGTAGTGGACGTTCTCCTGCGCCCGCAGTAGAGAAGAAACCTCTGCTTGACACCTCAGATGAAGCAACTACTTGCGACCAAGAGCTTCAGATCTGATCTTTTCTGTTGGAGGTTAAGAAAATTGTTCCCTCGCAACTATAGATTAATGTGAAGAAGAATGGTGTCTGACCAATGCTTGTGGCGAAACACCAGGCGCATGCTCTCCATACCAGCTGTCGTATTGGCGTATCGTCTGAAATCAAGCGTCTGTGTTTGTGCGAGTTCCTAGCTATGCGATGCTATGCTTCTAACCAACTGATTGATCACAGTCGCAGATAATGTTCTGGAGGCTGTTGCACGTGAGTATGTATGCGCATGACGTAGCGTGGCGGGAAAGTCCATTATTGGTGCTTTTCGTGACGTCAAGCATGGTTCATTTTGAAACAGACCAGTCGCACGTGCGCTTGTAGACGCATTTGCATGCTTATCATGGCTTGGTCACTTTCACGTGCTTCGAAAACAAACTGCTTCTCGGCAAAGATCAAATTACTAGATTTCTTCCGCAGCATTCATTGTCTTATACATTTTTTTGCCTTATTTTGTTGGGAAGTACCAACATTAAGCGATGGAATAGATCTATTTTAAGCAGATAAATTAGATTTTCTGGCGATTTTTTATTATATAATAGCCGACGTTTAACAAAAAATCGCCAGAAGATCTAATTTATCTGCTTGATTTGAAACCTGGTGGCAAACGCTACGAAATAACAACATGAGCAGCAAAAAGAACAGCA
>JGI24158J21664_10004595_pt1 | contig 17802 bp, 16 predicted proteins | sample Ectturendosymbi3_FD_21664 | JGI IMG/M metagenome (IMG submission 21664)
CTATTATGCAGCACAGTTTAATGAAGGTCGATGTGAGTAAAAATGAAAGGTTGACCTCGGGTTCTACGAAGTCTGTCACAAACGCCTGAAGCCTGCCTTCAAGTTATGAAGTAGATCTAATGTAAAGGGATGCGACACTAACCCGATGACAGTCTGGTGTTGGATGTGTTCAGCTTGTATTTCGGCGTAAAACCGGACTAGACTAGTTTCCGATAATGAATCGTGACTTTTCTTGATCAATTTTCAGTACCTTTTTTATGTTGAAATTTTTCATCACTTCTTGAATGAAGCTCCTGAACCAGTAACTGGACCAAAAATACCCCCCAATGCAATGCTTAATTCCAACATTGGCATTTGTGTGAGTTTCTTCGAAGCCGCTTCAGCTGCAATAAAAGGGTAGAACCAGTAGAGGTTGAATGACGTGGCAACGAACATTACGTTAAGAGCGTGACGTCACGATCTTGCATGATTTTGTATCACGTGATCTAACAACTCGTTTTACTGTCTCTGCAAACGAGCTCGTTTTTAAGCATCGGCTCAAAACAGCGACGAGACAATGGTTTATTTGCGACGCCACAACAATCAAGATAAAGATCACCAAGTGCGGTTTAACGATTACGTCACGACATCATCAGCGATTGCCTAATTTATTGCGACATGCCCATTGTGACGTAGAATTCGGTTCCAGCAGCTGGTTTACGGAGCCGCAAGATGTCGCTGGCTGCACCTACAAACCGTAAGTTCCTGTTGTTGGCTTTGATTGCGTCACAATCAGAAAAACAAATTCGAAGGAATCAGTGAAGTCGTGAAACAGTGTTAGACGGATGTGGCACGAGGAATATTGTACAAGGGACGAACGCAACACAAAGTATGAGATCAATTCTTTCTGTGGCCTCCAGGTATGACGTCATGCAGTGATGAAAAATCAGTGAGGCGTGCAAGCGACCCATTCGTCCATGCATGGATGCATGGAAGCAAACGCTTGTTTTAAAACCGGATTGGAAATAGAGTAAATAATGGCCGACATTTGACCTTTCCCCTCCCATCTCAGGGGCGATACATGAAAAGTTTTGAAAGGATTTCACGAACAAGAAATCCCATAAATCCAGTGGAGAGATGTGAGACGGGCATCGGTCACGCTTCACCAGTCATCCGCAACAGCAGCTTGAAGATAACAAGCAAAAGCACTTCAGGTCGAACCAAACATTCTTCAAAGGCATCTTTCTCACCTTGACCCCCGCCTCAAGGGGTTCAAATAACAAACTGCTGCTTCTTCAATGCAGCACGAAAGGTCAATCAAGTTCGAAAACCATTAAATACAATCTTCACGACGTGGCAGAGCAGAGAAGTAACACACGAGGCAACATGAAAATAACGCTTAGTCGCAAAACCACTGACGAGTCTTGCAAGAATCGATGCAATAAGGAAGTTAATTACGAAAATAGTCTCCTGCCAGGCATACTTTGCGTGCACTTCGACAAACGTGAATACCAGGTTTCTGAAAATCAAATACTCCGCTCGACAACATCTGTTAAAGTATTAGTTCTTTCGGTTAACGCTGGATTTCAACATCCACAGTCAGACGACTTTGCTTGTTGGTCCTGGTTTTTGAGATCGATAGGAGGCGGAAACTGATCGTATAGTTCAACATCTGTTTCCTGGAGTAGGGCTTGCTTGGCCACGGTCTGGAAGGCTTGCTCGACGTTGATGTTGTCTTTAGCTGAACACTCATAGTAAGGTATGTTGTTTTTGCTATGACACCATCCCTGGGCTCGTTTGTATGACACCTTTGAACAAAAGAATCACCTTAAACTTGATCGGGAATCAACGCAAAAATGAAACAATTGATTATGTGATCGATGAAAAAAGTTCAGAAAATTTTGAATTAGAAAATGCTGAACAGTTGAAGATAAAAATGGTGAGGCAATATAGTAGGCTCGCTCGCAGCGCATAACATTGTCGCAAGGCATGGGAGATTACGGTGACAACGAAACTGTCCTAAATTACAATTTGATGAAACGTTCTGTTGAAGCGTACTGGAAAAAAACAAGAAAAAAATGGCAAAATAAAAATTACATGACAATTCTTAAACTTTTTTGCTGAAACATTTTTCGAACGTTTACCAAAGCCATTCTTTCATCCCCACCTTTTCTTCGCCCTTACAACTGCTTCATTCATAGCTTTCGGTTTTATTCAACTGGTGATTGCAGATGCTTTTTCGCTTACAATGACTCTGTGAGCGGGTCTGCTCGTTCAAATCTTATTTTTTTCCACAACAAACTTATTGATGTGAATGTTTGAAACTTTTTGAGAAGCATATCAATTTTTCCAGCAATAAAAATCGGGATGGACCAGGTTCTTCCAAGTCCCCACACAGCGATGATACACGTCACAGACAATCAAGCATGCAACAACAACACAAACTCACCACCCTATTCTCCAAATCAATCTTGTTGCCAATAACAACAAACGGGAAGTTTTCCGGGTCCCGTGGTGAGGCTTGGATCAGAAACTCGTCGCGCCAGCTATCCAATGTTTTGAACGTGTTAGGCATTGTTACGTCATAAACAAGAACGCAACAATCTGCTCCACGATAAAATGCCACGCCGAGCGATTGGAACCTTTCTTGTCCCGCTGTGTCCCAAATCTGTTGAATGCAATTGAAAAAAAAAAAATAATAATTCAATTAGTATGCAGCTAGTGCAAACACAAGTTTTTGATCGAATTTCATGAAACCGATATTTTGAACCACAGAGCGACTTTAAAACCTTATAACTGTAAAAGGAGCCCCAGGCCTTTATATCAGTCAACACTTGCAATGCCGGACATACTTCACATCTTGTGATTTTATTGTTCAGTGGATCTGGAACAGTGTACTGCGCATGCGCAACATCCGTCTTGCTTTTTGCCGCCACCTCATCATGATCATCAAGAGATATGACTGAAATCACCTTCGATTGCCTCCTGTCTAGAAGCTCCACTCTCATCGGCTGAGATCTTGGCGGTTTCGACCAATAAGCGAGATTTCGGGAAATTTACGCTTCCTCGTGTCCGTGTCGCTGTTTGGTGCATGAGTAAGTGTGAGCAGTTGACACAGCCGCTGTGTGGTCTGCGCTGGTGTTAATGCGAATGCTTGCAGGGACTGGACAGCTTCTTTTATTAGTGAGGCTGTTATTTTATGTTGCTGCTTGAAACGCAATTGCTGGGGGGTCGGGCATTTTCTTGGATTCTTAAGCAGGCTGACTGAAGGACTGCGCTCTTTCAGTAAGGTCTACATTTTTCAGGATGGAAACAGAACTAAGCCATCGACGCTTAACGTGGTTAATCGTTCGTTCGTTCTGTAAGTTCATCACGATCGATGATGACATCACGTTCGATGATGACTTCCTCCTCCACAAAGTTTGAGTGCTGTGTGATGTTGCGCGGCCTGTGACTGTTTTGCTGGGAGCCGATGCCAAAGTCACTTTCGTCCACAAGTGGGAACAGAATACCAGAACCGGGTTGGAGGTTTTTAAGGCGATCATGTCCACGTGAACGGCGCTCATCAAAGGTTGTCGTGCGGTTGAGTTCAAAATCACCGACCGCCTGTTGACAGGGCGCGCGCCATGCCATCCTGCATGCGGCTGCGGCCTCCAGACCCGATGGTGGGATGTTGCACTTCTTTAGAGTGGAGTGCAGATGGTCCTTGAATGGGTATTTTCTGCCCGCTTGGCGAACCTCGACCAGATACAAGTTCGCCACTGAGTATCTCTCGTGGAAGACGTTTCTCCAGAATGCTGATGACGTGACCGGTGTGAGGGAAGCTGCAACACGAGCTCCTTGTGATGTGGAGATTTTTCTCTGCAGCTTCTGGACATGTGGGACTCGAGCTTTTCTGGTTATGCCGAGGATCAGTTGGAGACACCTGATGTGGAACGTCTCAAGGCAGTGGACCTGCAAAGCGTCCACATCTCTCCGCTGTGCAGCAGGGTAGATATGCAAATGGCCGAGTGCACTACAACCTTGGTTTTAATTGCGAGATTCTGGTTTAGAGAAGTTCTACCGCTGTGCCTGCCAAGGGCTGCAGTAACCTGACGGATGCGGTTGTGGGTCTTGTGAGCGATCGAGCACGACGAAGAAGAATGCTGCCCAGGTAAGTTAACTGGTCAACTTAAAGATGGGTTCTTTATCGGCCAGGAACATGACTGCAGTCTTCCGGGTGTTGACGATTAACTTGGCTTTGTTGCAAGAATCGTTCAGGGAAGGAAGAACGGCATCGTTTGCATATTGGAACTCGAACACTGCAGTGGTGCTAGACTTGGTTTGGCGTGAAGCTTGCGGAGGTTCAACACGCTGCCATTCAACCTGTAGTCGATGGGAATTCTATCGGCCATTTCAAACTTAAGCAATTTTCAGTTGACCCCAACCAGGGTTGCCGAATAGGAGTCGGTTGCTTGTATCCGACTCCGGAAGTCCAATTGAATCATTTTATACACCGCACTCCTAACTTAGGAGTCCTAACTCGTGCCTGTTAAAATGGTAGTTTCTTTTGAAACTTTTATTGAAACAGAGAATTCTTGCTGTGCACCATGATTTCCATTGACTGCTAGTTGCTACAAAATTGTTAACAACCGAACTTCACTCTGTGTTAAACCCTGCTCAGGTAAGCTTATTTTACTATACGAGTCATGAAAACTAAGTATAATGCCACATTGCCCCCACCCATTATTTGATTACGTCATCCTGCGACACGTGACATCCGTTATTTCCGGACCAAACTATTTTTTTACTTCCATATGTCCATTGTCAATGGATTTCGCAACAAAATTGTATCTGCGCAGCGAAACATACATAGCATACAAATTTTATGCAGGGTACCACCAAAAAGGGGATTTTTTGTGCGTAGAAAACATCATGCGCATGTTAGATCCGTTTTTCATATAAAGCCATGGTGTAGGAAGACTCTTCACATATACAGTAAGCAAGTACCGGTGGTCATATCTGGCCAAACAGGTTTTGCACTTAAAATTGCATTGAAATGTTAACTTAGAAAGATGTCCGAAATTTGCTACACACCAGGTAACCATGGTAACATAGCACCCATACATCCTACATTTTTGTAAAATAACTCTGGCACCATTCCATTCGTCTCTGAAAATCAGGAAACGTCATGGAAGCACAGGTTTCTAACATTTTTCTAAGTATATTAAATGAACAAAAGAACAAGCTTTGGGTAGTGGACCATCCAGGATTCCTGAGCAGGCGGGAGTCGGAAATTTGGAAAGGTCGGAATCGGACATTTTACATCCGACTCCGCAACCCTGCTCTGAACTCCTTAAACTGGACAAGTAGATGCGTTTAAATAAATTATCAATAACTCATCTTAGAAGTCAACTACAAGGTCTCTGAGAAACACAGATGACCAAACTGTCCCATTTTTATTTCAAATACGTTTAAATGGCGTGTCGTTAGGTCAAATATCATATCAGGGGTCGGCACCGTTTACCAGGTGCGGGCCAAAAACAAACTCTGCCAAGTCTGACGGGCCGTACTATTTTCCACCAACAATTCCGCCTCCTTTGCTGTTTATGATGTTGATAAACTGGGAATTTATGGAATTTTAATCAGAGTAACTACTGATTTTCACAGTTCATAACGAAAGCCCAAAAGACGACATAGGCCTGCAGTACATTTACAGCACATGCTGGTTTCTCATAAGTAGTTGCTCATAAGCATGCAGTGCAAGAAGTTGCAAGGCGGGCAAATTCATAAAATATAATACCACTCTAGGGTTTTTTTTTGCAAAGACATTTCGGTCATTTGTCTCACAGTTGTACTAAAACTCACCGTAGAAGTATTCATTAGCCTATATTTTCAGACATTCTGACCGAAATGACTTAATTTTTTTCAGTCATTTAAAAAACATTTGGTCTATGACCGAACAAAAACAGTGATACCACTAGGTGGGGCCATACAGTTACTACCATTTGTGAAAAGGTGGGGGCCGGATCGATGATTTTGTTTGTCGGGCCGTGGGTTGCTGACCCCTGTGTTAATACTTACAGCGTCCTTATTGACAGTAAATGAGACTGCTCTTATGTGCAATTGGTAAAAACTAAATTATCATGACCATACCATTTACTACTTAAAATTCGAAAATTCATTCCTGTCGCTGGTCTTAGAATCTTATACTGTAGCTTTGCAAACCATCATTGGCAATACTGTACGGTGCCGTGGGGCACAGCTAACAATACTGTCCTACAGTCATTAAACATTTTGCACAATAATACTCGTATATTAAGAATAAAAAAATAATAACCAGGCAAACTGTACGCTACGTAACACACTGCTGCACAGCAAATAACACACTGCTGCACAGCAATTGTCAAAGTTGTTTGCTGACGACACTACTCAAACTTCGAGCCATTTTTCTGACCCACACTTAACACTTACACTACCCGTTACAAGATAACTCCTGTCAGGAATTTATCACTTAATTTCTGCCAAATGAGGAACTTCATGTTTAGACATTAATTAAAGCTTGCGCATTTTTTCTTGGAACTACAAGAATGTTCAGGCTATAGTCACTGAACAAACAAAGGGTTTTTGTCACTTGATTGTGCTATGGTTTTAGTCGCAAGGATTTTGCCGACTAAATACGTTTTGCATGTGGTCAAGCTAGAGGAAGGAGGGTGATTTTGAGCAGCGGTTGGTTGAACAAACATTTTCTGCGTTGTGGAAAGGTTGTAGGCCAGCAGTTAACTGCATTATGATGCATCTCTATGAATGATTGCTTGTGTCATGTGGAAAGTAATGGATTTTGCACTATTTTTACTGCCTTAGGTTTTCATGATATGCAAGCTGTAAAAATTAATAATTTTTGCAAAAGTATAAAAATACACGTAATAGGCAATGATGTAATCAATGTGTTAAAAATATCATTTTTTGACAATATTTGGGGCAGTAAGTAGTCTCCTGCCTGATCAGAGCTGCTCTTAACAAAAAAAATAAGCTCATCAACATTATTCCTTCAAGTAACAGACAAAAAACAATGAAAACAAACCTGCATTGTGACCAACCGATCATCAACCATCACTTCTTTCGTCAGAAAATCAGCCCCAATTGTTGCTTTGTACTGATTACTGAACTTCTTGTTCACATATTGATTCATCAACGACGTCTTCCCAACTCTTCATAAGATACAGCAACGACATGAATTTAATTGCATAACACATTAGTCCCTTGTGATGGCATTTTTGAAACCTTTAAAGATTAAGTTCAGTTTCTACCTATTATTCTGTGACGATGACAATGATCAATTAACCATGAAACGAAAGGCACGGCCTTCTGAATAAAAAGTATAATCACCTATTAGTTCTCATCACAGTGTACAACATTTTAGAAAATTACTTCATTTTGGTTTCTCCCAGAATATGCAAATGAACCTTTGCAACAACTAAGTAAAACAAGCATGCAGATGAAAGAATAAACACCTTTTCTATTAACAACCACAATTTTTTTAAAAAGCACCAATTCTGCTCTAGTCATTTTTAAACTAAGGTTTCATAAAGCTGAAATTATCTTTATGTTAAGGTTATCCTGGTCACAGAAACATGACTAAATGGCGATGTCAAGACACAATTATCCAGAAAAGCGTTTCATGATGTGGGAAATATTGTACCTGAAGACTAGTATATTTTTCAGAAAAGGGCAATTTCAAAAATATAGTGTGAGTTCTTGTAGCTACAAAGACTGATGAAGGTTTACATGTAATATTTGTATTTCAAAATCATCTGTAGTATACAATAGCAATTAACAAGCATTTCTAGCTATAGCCATGCTAACATTTCAGTCTGCCTCATCTTGACAAACCTTTACTAGCATCGATATCCTGTTTCATATGTTAGAAATGTTTTGATGTAACATTAGCTGTTCAAACTGAGTCAAAAGATATAGCGAGTCTTCTAGTCTGGATTAAAAAAGAATTGGAAGTTTTGGATTTTTGTGGGTGACATCATAAGTGGAGTTCGTTTACACCTTTTTGGGTGAGGTCAGTGGGCCTGGGCACCAACAAGAGCCAATTTTTTGGCTCAAGTTTTCAGTGGAAACTCGGCTATAATCCGAGTCTTTTGAGCCTTTGATTAGCTTTCTGGCATTTATGGTTCAAAATTTATGGCAACAAAGCCATAATTTCAGTAAAAACTGAGTTTTTAGCTTTTTGCCAAAATCATGGCTTTTTTGCCGTAACTTTTGAACCAGAAACGCTAGAAAGTTGAACAAAGGCTCAAAAGACTCAGATTCGAGCGTAGTTTCCATTAAAAACTTGAGCGAAAAACTTCCCTCTTGTGGTTGGGCCCTAGGCAAGTAAACCTGAGCCAAAATGGCCAAAAACCTACCCACTTATGGCGTCACTCACAAAAAAACGTGACACCCAAACCAAATATATTTTTTTCATTGCAAACTCAAAGACTAGCCGAGTCTTGTGAGGGTTTGAACAGCTCTCTAGCATAGTCAACTGGGCGAGTTATGGAGTTGCAAAGTGGTGTTAAAATAGCAGCTAACGAGGGATTTCTAGGTACGATATATATAATTGTGCACTGGCAACGAACATGTAACAACAAATCACTGTGGTCATTTTTTGTGACAAGTGTACATGCTGTAAAATATAAGTTCGTTTTTGTCAAATCCTTGAGGACCTTCTGTGTAGCATCATGGATTACAGTTTGGGTAACCCTGCAGTAAGGTGCCATGCTTGCGAGTTGCGAGTATATACACAGGTCATTCCATGCCAATTGTCCCAGCCAGTCAACCCACCATCTCAGATTTTCCTCATATTTAAAAATAATAAGCAGATAGAACTTTCATTCTGATTCCAACAAAATTTTTTTTGAAATTGGTTAAGGTTTCGCTAAGTTATGGGCCATACAAAAGAACTACTTTTTGTGGTCAATGAAGCATAACAACTAACAAGAGAATCATCAACCAACTTTACAACTAAATCATTCTCACTGTAATCATTCAATTGTTGTAAAAACTTAAAAAGAGAATGTCTCAAGTATTTTATCTTGTCTCAAGTATTTTATTTACCTGTGAAGAAAAATTTCAAAAAAACCATGCACTTACCCCAATTTTGGTGTAAAGAAAATGGGTAGTCATCAAAATCACTCATGCGTGACATAAAATTTGAATGCTAATAACTTGACAAGTACACATGCTATTGGCATGTGCTATGCATCATCTGAAAGCTCTCAATGAGGAGATTTTAGTCTCAAAATATTCTCATTGCTTATTTAATTAATTATTGCCTAAGCAAAGTCTGGGGATTTCTCTAATTTTTTACATGTTTTTGGCCATAACTTTAGAACCAGAAAGGCTAGAAAGTCATTCAAACCCTCTTAAGACTCGTATTATAGACAGGTTTCCGATAAAATTTTGAGTCAAAAAATTGGCTCTTGGCCTTGGCGCACAAGGCCTGATAACGTTTTTGAAATATGCATGAACTTACTCCCATTATGATGTCATCAACAAAAAAAACAAAAATCCAAAACTTTCCAATTAAAAAGAAATTGAAACCACAAGACTCCACATCTCTGGAGTGTTTGAACAGCTCTCTAGCTCAATTGGCTGGCGAGTTATGGCACTCATCCAAAATGGCCAAGGTTACTTTTTGCGCGACTTGATTTTTTACTAAAATTTGTGCTTTTGAGCCATAATTTTGGATGCAGAAATGCTAGAAATCCAATTAAGGGCTCTGAAAACTCAAATTGTAGCCTAGTTTCCAATAAAATCTTGAGTCAAAATATTGGCTCATTGGGTTGGCACCCAGGGCTTGATGACCTTGGCCAAAAATGTGTAAACCTTCCCCCATTATGACGTCACCCTCAAAAAACCCAAACTTTTCCAATTATATAAAAATATTAAACTATAAAGCTGCACGCATCTTTAGAGAGAGACAGCTTTCTAGCTTAATCGACGGGCGAGTTATGGTTGTTCAAAGTTCAGCAAGAAAATTGGCACATGCAGGACTGAAACGGATAAACTGTAACTACATTGAAATTTTATGCAAAAACTTTGTGGGACATTTATTAAAAAGAAGCAAAATAAGCAATGAAGACATTTTGAGACTGCAATCTCCACAATGAGAGCTTTCAGATGATGTATTACATATGCCAAAAACATGACGTTCATCGAGTTATTACCATTCAAAATTTATGTCATGCATGAGCAATTTTGATGGCTGCCCATTTTTTACACCAAAATTGGGGTAAGCGCATGGATTTTTTGATATTTATCTTCCCAAGTGAAGATAAGATACTTGAGCCATCCTCGTTTCAAGTTTTTACAACAATTAAGTGATGACAGTGAAAATGATTTATTATATGTAAAATGATTTATTTTTTTTTAAAGATAGTTGATGAGTTTCTTGCTAGTTGTTACGCTTCATTGCTCACAAAATGTAGTTATTTTGCATGGTCCATAACTTCGCAAAACCTTAATTTAAAAAAAAGTTTGTTTGTTGGAAACAGCATGAAAAGTTCTATCTGCTTGTTAAATTTGAAGAAAATCTGCATGGTGGTTGGACTTTTCCATTTTTTTTTTATTCGTTTGACATAGAATGACCCACACACATACACTACATGTGTTATCTTGTTGCAAGAAGACAATGAAAAGTAACTATTACTGACCCGCTGTCACCAAGAATTATAACTTTCAGCAACACCTTCTTTCTTGATGCCATGCTCATCCGACTGAAATCTGAAAAGTCAATGAAAAATAGTCATACAAACTAAACATAATTGACTGCAAAACATGTGCTACACCAAGAAATTAAATCTGAAAGTACATAGCATCTTGGCACATCTTGGTTTGTTAACTTGTCTTTAACACCTTTGCTTCTGGGACAGTGAACTACGTTTCTAGCGTTTCCTAGCAACTCCATAACTTGCCAGGTGATTAAGCTAGAGCAGTGGTTCTCAAACTTTTCTGCAGGTTGACCGCCAGTGAAAGTATGCAAATTTTCAGTAGACCACGTGGCCTAACCCAACAGTATTAATACAAGGAAAGTATGCGTCAAAATAACGTACGAAGCGTACAAGGTTTTACAAAATGTCTACAACACAAAACCTTAACCTATTGACTGTGGCTCATGGACACAATTAGGTGGGGGACACGGGGGATGCGTCCCCCCCCACTTTTTCAGACAGTGGGGATATAATATGCCATGTCCCCCCACATTTTCTCTTTAGGTTGCATAATATGTTGGTTTCACACCAAGCTGTCCCCCTCACATTTTACAACAAAATCGCGCCCATGCTGTGGACATTGGGTTTACAACAATTGTTCTCCATGTTACTGAGTAGCCTACTGCTGTTCAGTCTAACAACTGGGAAGTACGAAACATGCACTACAATATTGTTTTAGATGAAAAAACAGAACATTTTTATAATGTCATCACAATGGATGATTTAATAAAAAAATATTCCAATCGAATTTACTACTACTGTAGCTGAGATTTTACCAACCCTTTTATTTGATTTGTTGGAAAACACCGTTTCCATTCCTTGCCCGAGCAACAATAATTTTGAATTGGAGGCTTCATTGCTCCAGTAGANCCCAGCAGTTATTCATTGACCCCCTGGNCATTCAGTGATCCCCATTCCACCCTATGACTATTTATTGACCCCTTGGATAGTCCAATTGACCCTTGGGGGTCAATATCAACCACTTTGAGAACCACTGAGCTAGAAAGAGTCTTTCAGTTTAGATTTAAAAAAAAAAGAAAGTTCTGGATTTCAAGGTTTTTGTGGGTGATGTCATAAGTGGGATAGGTTTAGGCCATTTTGGCTCAGGTTACCTGGCCCTGGGCACCAACCGTTGTAGGTAATTTTTCAACTCAAGTTTTTAGTGGAAATTGGGCTAGAATCTGAGTCTTTCAAGCGTTAACTTCGCTTTCTAGCCTTTATGGTTCAAAAGTTGTAGGCTAAAACCAACAAAACAATTATATGGGGTCATTCATGTCAAGTCATCCAATGGGCTAAACCCTACCCATTCAGAAATTAATGAAATTTGGCATACATGATGGTTTTGACCCCTAAACCTCACATCTAAAATTTTTCATTGATTGGACGATTGGTTCCTGAGATATGGGAGGTTATTTTTTTGAAATTTCGAGAAAATAAGGGGGATGTCCAACTTCACATCACCATATCTTTTGAACTAGTTGTCCAATCTGGAAAAGCCTATTTGAAAAGAGGAAAAAGCCAGGAATTGTAATCTGAAATCATTTTTGTGATTTGGGTAAATTTTGGGGTTATGACCTTTTGACCTATATTTTTACCTTGAAACTGACCCCACGGATCAAATTATAAAATGCTGATGCCCATGGGATATCATAGCCCTGCATGTTACCTACAATATATCAAAGNATGGAATACATAACATTTTTCAAATTTGAGTAATGACAAATTGAAATTAGCATATGTGGACAGTATTGGTTATGTTCAAGTGAATCAAATGCAAAGCAAGTCTGCTAAATGCCATCATTTCACCCTGCACAACTTCAATGCCAGGGTTAGGTGTTAAGAAGTTTTCATTGCAACGTGTTAAGAAAGTGTTAAGAAGTTTTCATTGCAACGAAGAATTTGTAGTGATCTAATTAACACTTTGAGAGCCAGTGCACAACATATTCATACTTCGATTTCGGCCTAAAAAACAGCAGTTTTCGGTTGCCTTACCAACGCCCTAGCTCCTTCGCCGATTGCGCTAGAGAACTGTTCAAGGGCTCAAACGGATCGGCCAATCTAGTAGATTGCACTCGAAAAACAATTTTTTGGTTGGGGGGTGCGGATTTTTTGTGACTGACGTCATAAGTGAAGTAGTGTTGGGGTCATTTTGGCTCATGTTGCCTGTCCTAAGGCCCAACCGCTAGGCCAAAGTGTTTCACTGAAGTTTTCATTGGAAACTACGCTTGAGTCCGAGTCTTTTGAGCCTTTGATCGACTTTCTAACATTTATGGTTCAAAAGTTATGATCTAAAATAAAGAAAGTAATTAATTATCTAATTAGTCAAATATTTTTACTAACTTACATCATAATATTTGAACCCGAAACCCCAGCAGGTCATCCAAAGTATCAAAAGACTCGGAATGTAGCCTAGTTTCCAGTAAAAACTTCAGCGAAACACTGCCACCTAACGGTTGGTGCCCAGGGCCAGGCAAAGTGGGCCAAGGTGGCCTAAAAGTCTTCCACTTATGACGTCACTAAAAAAAATCCACAACCCCCAAGCAAAAATATTTTTTCAAGTGCAGACTAAAAGACTTGCCGCGTCTTTTGACGCTTCGACCAGGTCTGTAACCCAAACAGGAGCGGATATATTCCTGCGCAAAGCCATGTGCATTTAGGTGTTTTTTTTCTGAAAATCCCTGAAAGCAGCCGGACGCAAAAGTGTTAAGATTCATCCAAACAAGTGCAGGACAAAATAATTACGGGCCCTCTGAAGCTATGAAAAAACAAAATATCCACCTCCAGGTGTAATTCCTTGTGAAAAACACTGCAGCACATGTGCGATTAGACTGAATAAGGAAATGAAAGATGCAACAAACACTGCACAAACTGAAAGATCTACTGAACCACATGCTGGTGCACTAAAGCATGAAAAGGAAGAATTAATGGATACATGTTCACCACAACAGGATATCAATGATGTTGATAATGTCACTGTTAGTTCTCCTGAAAAGGACACTTTGCTTGTAGACATAAATGCTGCATTATCAACTTTGCATAAAACAGCAGTCAAGCATGGGCCCTTGGCTCTTTCAACAAAGAAATCAACAAGGAAATAAGGTTTAAAAAGGCGCCACAAAAATTAAAATATTGTAGTGAAAAGACCTATGAACTTGAAGTGGAGTCATCTGCCTCAGCATTAGGTGAGAACGACAGAGAAGATTTAGATTTGTTTTTTGCCATGTTGGAAGAACTGAAAAAAAAATACAAAAGATACACTTCTTGTATACAACAAGCTCAAATTTTAACCCAGTCCCCCATCATCACCATAGAAAGAATAATGAAAGAATTTGGTGTCTCAAACCACCTTGTGAAAAAGAGCCAAGCATTGAAGAAAGAGAAGGGTATTCTAGGAGAGTACTCAAGGATTTATTCACCATCCTTGCCTCACACACTCCCTTTTTCTTTTCTTCCAGGAAACATTTGACTGTTTTTATCTTTTTGATAAAATTCAACAAGTTCTTGCTTCAGTTCAGGTGACATTGCTTTGCCCTTGTTCTTGGTGCACTCTCCCAGAATGCCCTTGCCTTAATGCTCTGCTCTTCTTTACGAAGTGGTTCGAGGCACCGAATTCTTTCATTTTTATTTCTGTGGTGAAGTGTCACTGGGTAAAAATTTGAACATGTTCTTTATAAGAGTTGAATTTTTTGATTATTTCTATTAGTTTTTCCAACATGGCTTGAAATAAACATATATCTTCTTGTATATAATAATAATAAACATATATAGCTGTTCTCATATAATTCTGAGTCAACTGACTGCAATTCAACTTTGTAGGTCTTCTCAATACAATCTTTTAATTTCTGTGCCGCTTTTAGAAGCTTCCTTTTTCCCATCGACTTCTTGCATTTAATTCTACAAGCAAAGTGTCTTTTTCAGGAGAACAGTGACACTATCAACATTATTGGTATCATATCCTGTTGTGGTGAACTTGTATCCATTAATTCTTCCTTTTCATGCTGTAGTGCACCAGCATTTGGTTCAGTAGACCATCCAGTTTGTGCAGCGTTTGGCATATCTTTCATTTCCTTATTCAGTCTAATCGCACATGTGCTGCAGTGTTTTCCAATACGAATTACATTTTTGGAAGTGGATTTTTCAGTTTCTCGTAGCTTCAAAGGGCCCGCAATTATTTTGTCCTGCGCTTGTTTGGATGAATGTTAATTGGATCACCACAATTTCTTTGTTGCAATGAAAACTTCTTACGCAATTCTTGCTCATGATGGAAATAAATTGTTTTATGGTGTACTTCAATTTTACTTTGCAATGCCAACATTTTGATATCTTCCTCTTTTACCAGTGAAATATTCTGGTTAGTGGTACAGTTTTTCTGGTTACAGGAGTTGACATCAGTGTAAAAACTTATGAAGTTGGGCGCCCCCTTTATTTTCTTAAAGTTTTCAAAAAAATAACCTCCCACATCTCAAACCGATCATCTGATCAAAGGAAAATTTTAGATTTGAGGTTTGGGGGCCGAAACCAACATGTATGCCAAATTTTATTAAATTCTGAAAGAGTAAGGTTTAGAATTGTCTTTTTTTGGGTGATTTGACATGGAATGGCCGTATAAATAATCTTCTCCTTGAATCGTTTGTTGTTTTTACGCCTAACTTTTGAACCAGAAACACAAGAAAGCCGATCATACGCTTAAAAACCCAGATTCTAGCCTAATTTCCGCTAAAAACTTGAGTTAAAAAATTCCCTTTGGCGGTTGGGGCCCGATGACCTTGGCCAAAGAGGCCTAAACCTATCCTACTAATGATGTCACCCACAAAAAATGAAATCCAACACTTTCCAATTGTTTTATCAAAAGCAGAAGACTCGCTGCATCTTTTGAGGGTTTGAACCATGGTTGGAGAGTCAGGAGGTTAAATGTCCAACTCCAACCTTTCCAAAATTTCCGACACCAACTCCTTAGCTTAACATGAATGAAGTTTGGCTGGCAACAATTTTGTAGCAACTAGCAATCAATGTACATCGTGGTACACAGCAAGAATCCTGTTTCAATAAGTTTCAAAAGAAATTGTACCATTTCAACAGGCACGAGTTAGTGATGTAAAAAATGATTTAAGTGGACTTCCAGTGTTGGAGGCAAAAAAATCTGACTCATGGTGTCTTAGGAATCCGACTCTGACTCCACCCAAAAACCTCCCAACTCCTTGTGACTCTGACTCCGCAAGTCTGGTTTGGACAGCTCTCTAGCACAATTGGCTAGCAAGTTATGGACTTGGTAAGTGGCACAAGAATCGTGGTTCACGCGAACTGTCCTGGATCCTAAGGTGTTAATCAGGTTAGCACCTGGTGCATAATAGTATCTTGCATAAATCAATATCACAGCATTATCTTGCATCACTGAAGATTTGGGTGAGCAGCACAATGCCATAGAATGTGGCTTTCTCATCATCGTGAATCCATATTTATGCACTAGTCACAAGAACATCAAATTAATAAAGCAAAAGGCACTTGGGTTAAAAATTGTTATTAGTAGTAAAAACTTATCATGACAGCATAGGTTCATGAAGAAGTGATAAAAACAAAACCAGCTCACACAAACACACAGGATATACTGTAATAACAATTACCTTTCAAATTTCAAGGCACTTCCTTTGCAAAGGAGCTTGAGAGAAGAATATCAGAATTAGTTCAAAAAATACTTCAAACCTACATACCTATCATATTTGAGTAAAATTAAGTATGGAGTACCAACACTAACCACAAAACATATTAAAAATGGTAGGTTTAAACAACTAAATATCCTAATATTGTTTTTCATAAACATTGCAATGCAACAGAATGCTAATATAAATTATTATATATTTGAAAACATGATTGGTAAAGTGAAACAAAAAATTCAAAGTGATAGCTCAACAAGAACTGAGAAGGTGCAAGTGTTAACAATTAGTCCTGACAGTCAGTCAAGAACAAAAGTGTCAAAAGTTTTTCAATTGGTGAACCAATGGTGAGAAAAGCATGAGAACTAGAGATGGCAAGTGGCATTTGTTCATTGCCACCACCACGAAGAGGCAAATTACTATCTCATGAGACAATAAGAGGCACATTACTATCTGATAAGACAATTCCATCACTTCTATTTGAATAATCTGAAGATAGGAGTTGTTAATCTGAACAAATTGTGTGTGTTAATGACATAACTGATTGTGCCCAAATGAAGTGGATAACAGACATCAAGGAATATCGCAAACAAGGCTAGGCAGAACAGTCAGATGGATACAGTCATTATTGTTGACTCTCTCCTGTTTTACATAAATGTGCAAAAAGATGCAGTTAATAGGCATGCCTTGATGAACTGATCTTGGAATATTACAAACTGAGAAGAAAATGTTCTTTCAGCAAAAAAATGTCTACATGAAAAACTCAGAACACCTAGTAACAGGCTGAAAAAAGACCAATGGCATGATGGAGCAAAGAGAAATCTTCAGGATACATGGGTATATGCTATTTGATCATATGGCTCACCACAAGATCAAACTAGCAATGGTGACAGAAAGCACTGATTTTTCTCAGACTCTAAATATATATATGACATCAATGCTATCAGCTTCTATGGCGACCTGACACAACTGAAGGCAGAAACAAGAAAGCTTGAAGAACATAAGGTGAAAATAGAAGAAACACTGAAAGGGCAGAGAGGGTGAAAACAAACCAATTACTCAAAAGAGATTAGAGCAATGGTACTGACAAGTCCCCTGATATTTGTAAGAATTGCTCTCTGCCAACCAGTACTTGCAAGACAGAAGACAAAAACAAGGACCCTACACCTGACACTACATACCAGCTTAAGAGAACATATTGTGCAGAATGCATATCAGAACAATGTGATATCAGTGTCTAACAAAGCGTGTCACAATCTATTTGAATAAAGTCTTAGGTTTTTTGTTGTTAACAAGTAGGTTTGTTTTGCTGCTGCCTTTGTAATTAAATCCTGCTGGACTTGTGTTCCAACCTTGCCTCCTCAAACTGTGCTGGTGTTGTATTCCATGGGAATGAAACAGAGGAACTGCAGAATGGAGGCCTAGAGAAA
>JGI24158J21664_10004596_pt1 | contig 17802 bp, 13 predicted proteins | sample Ectturendosymbi3_FD_21664 | JGI IMG/M metagenome (IMG submission 21664)
AATGGTTGGTTTACTGCATGCGATGGCTTTTATGGTGCTTCTGCTTATTGGCTGAGTCATATGAAACAATAAACCATTACCATTACCATTACCAACACGTTTAATGCCATCGATTCTTAAAACACTTGGCAGACTGGACAGTTTTTATGCTTTGAAGTATTACATTGCGCAACTTTAATATTTTGCAAAACTAAGGCGGCTCCTACGTTTTGCTGCACAGGTGTGAGACAAGATTTCGCTGCCGGCCTTCAATAATATTAGCAGGTTTTGCAAAAGGGTATTCAAATTTGGAGCTGCACCAAATGCTGTACTATAGAATGAAAGCGAAAGCGTGGATCAAGCACTTTTTCTTGGTTTGCTAGTTGCGTCGCAATGAGAAAATGAATGGAAAGGACAAAGCGGTTGTTACAAACACCTTAGTAATACGAACTGATGTGAACGATTCACAGCCAAAGGATATTGAGCATCTTTACATAAAATAGAACATTTTTCAACTTTTTTCAAGTCAACTTCTGTAAAATGAATGACAAACAAATAATGTGACCAGAGTCGGATTTATCTCCAGGCTTAACACGCTGAGGCGAGGTCCAAGGAATGAAAGTCTAGAAGCCTGCAAAAAATGTTAATATTTTATTTTTATTTTCCTAAGTGGAATCTTTATGCGGCACGGTCTGTGGAGTAAAACAATGTCGCAAGGCCAAATGCCACTAAAGAAGAAATTCTAATGAAATGAAAATAATCAGTTTCTTCCGGTTACTCTTTTCAAAAATGTGAGAAGCATTTGTTTGGTGAGCTTGAGCAACAAGCACATACCATGTTGCCAGGCGTTAACTACAGAAGTGTCAGCAGTAGACCAACAGTAAGGAAACAACAAGGAAATGATAGGACACCTGGTCCTGATGCCTTAGTGTAGGGGCCTGTATTGCACGACCGGGCACTAATTATCTGTTGCCCACAGTCATCCCTTGCCTTTTGTTAGAATAATGTGGTTAGGGCCTGGGGTCAGAATGTTTAGAACCCTAGCTTAGAACATATTTGCCTGAATAGTTATTGACTAATCACGATTTTTGTAAATTCTGTTACATCGGAATATAAGAAAGGAAAAAGAATGAAAATGTCAAATGTTCTAAATGAAGCTGAAAGTTGATCCGCTGCAGTCAACTTACGCATCTGCGCCAATGTTCCTGGCTGACCATTATGTTTTGNCTTCACAGAGGAGCATGGTGACGGATATCCTTTCGACAGCCAAAATGGCTTGCTCGCTCACGCTTTTGCAGCAGGTCAAACAGCTATTGCAGGCGATGTGCACTTTGATGAATCGGAATTTTGGACGCTCGGCCAAGGAAGAGGTAAAAAGTAGCCGTGAAACTTCAGCGTAAATTTTTACATTTGAGGATAAAACACGACGTAACGTCTGTTCAAGTTTTAAATGTGACACCAAATGCGGTAATTTAAAAAATTACCTTCCAAAAAGCAAAAAAGAAGTTACTTTGCAATAACCTCGACTTCAACCAAATTACTTTCCTTCGAAAACATCTGTTGCATTGTACATCTCTCTTACATTTTTGCACGCTGTAAAAGTGGTGCAAACATGAACGAGTGTCCAAGACTTTGCTGAAACCAACAAAACAAAAATGTACAAAAATTTTGTTAATAATCAAAAACAAGGAGCAACAAAATGTTTTTAAGTAACCGCCGCCACAACAACACGGCTTTGTTGCAGTTCTGGAAACTTACTACGGCAACAGCAATGGAGACCCCTGTGTCTTTCCTTTCATCTTCGAAAGTGTTGAATATTCGACATGCACCACTGCTGGTCGTTCGGATGGCATGGAATGGTGCTCCACGACCTCCAGCTTCGACGCGGACAGAAAGTTTGGATTCTGCCCACACGAGAGTATGAGCATAAGCATTAATGCTTTGGGCTGCACGGCTGAAGTTTTGTTTTCTGCCTGTAGTCTTCATGCCGATGAGTTGATCGCACTTTTATCCGAAATAACCGAAGATGCCACTTTGCCTCCAAAATATACACGCTAGACACAGACATCGTAAGCGTAGTGCGTTTACACTTAAAATGCCAAAGTTTACATTGCCGTTCAGAACTAAATCACTGAGTGGTCAAAGATATTTTGTGCGAATTTGTTTTTCCAGTGCAGATCTCAATACCTGCTAATTGGATAAACCACTGTATTTGTAGAGCACTTCGCTAGTGTGTAGAGGTGTAGGACGGCGCATCTCCTCCCCAGTCCCCAGACGCTGATTATTTGGAGGGCACCGAAGGACAGGAAGTAAAAGTCTTGCCTTCTTTGCAAAATAGTTTCAGGAGTTGAGTAAAATCTTGGAAATAATAGCGACGTGTTTTTGAAAAATGAAGGAATAAGATTTATATCAAACCGTGGTTCTAAACAGTGAATGAATAATTTTTTGCAAGAAGTCTGCCCTTACGTCTATACACTTCACAGTCTGTACATGAGAGCGCAAAATCGTTTTTTCCCCAGGAACAGCTTCACCTCGGATTGCCAGTGCTTGCGTGAATAGAGCTTGAAGTTACTGCAAGAAATAAAAGTAGAAATATGCACTATATCGCTGAGGCGAATTCAAGAGGGACGATTGGGGAGATCGCCCCCTAAAACCTGCGAAAGTAACTTTTTTCACTGTGATTTTGAACAATTCGGGAAACAGCATTCGCGATACAAAGCCATTTTGCCGTTCATTATTTTGTCACAGCTGTGTTGCGAAGTATACTGCATCTCTCTTACAGCAGTGAACCCGTAACGAGAGTTGATTGCCAAATATCACTGAAACCACCCCCCCTGGCTTGATACGCCCCTGCTATATCCAAACCTTGCGGTTTTGTAGACAGTATGCCAATATGCACTTGCAGAGCTGTTCACTTACGGAGGGAACTCTGCTGGAGATCCGTGCAAGTTTCCATTCGTGTTTCTGGGCAAGTCATACGACAGTTGCACTTACGAGGGAAGGAGTGATGGCTACAGATGGTGCGGTACCACAGCAAACTTCGATGTTGACAAAAAGTGGGGATTTTGTCCTGACCGTGGTGAGCAGAGCATTGTAGACGAAACTACGTTTACAATTCTACAGAAATAATATGATAACTAAGTTTTTGAAAAATTTATATTTTTTCCTTAGTAACATCTAAATTACCTGTTTACGCAGTTTGTGAGCACTGCTAGTATGTAGTTCGATTTTTAAAAGAAAAGTTCCTGTCAGCTTGTTTCACCCTTTCCGGACTTATTTTGTATCTTCGTTAAGTTCATTTTTATTACTTTAAAGCGAGATCATGGTTTGGTAAAGATTCAAAAACTAAATCAAGATTTCGAAAAAGAAAGGTACAATATAGTTGAAAGAATGTGACTGGAGACAACTTCGTCAAATGCTATATTTTTCATTCAGCTGTACAGCTCTGATTTAGCATTACTAAGTGATTTCGAGACGTTTTGCTAAACTACATTTTCAAACTTCGCTTAAAATACAATTCTACTTTTATGTAGGAGTTTTAGGATTTTTGACCAAAATGGCACTTGTTACTGCACTTTTCGTTGCCTGGTGCCATTCTATGAATAAAAAAAGTATTCATTAGGTTTTCGTGCTTGTGAATTTATAGCCTTTGCGCCAGAGTACGAATTGCCTGCATTGTGTTTTTGCGGAGCTGTATGAACAATTTCTTTGAAAGCTAGTTCCTTGAGAAAAACCATATGGGAAGAACACAAATGCATTAGGCGGAAGTTCTGCGGAAATTTTAAGAATGAAGTTCGGCGGATTCAAACGTATTGCCGTGGTGTATTCCTATGCTGTTTGTTGCAGTACCGACCCATTCTTACGGTTTTCAAGGATCACTTGATAACCCATCGCTTATTCTGCACCTTACAAGTTCGGTACATTTACAGTTCTGTAACAACGTGTTTCCTACAGAAATTTCTTACCGACACGAGAAGGTGGTCAGCGCAAACAACTCTTATTGCCACAATCAGTCAAGTTTAAATCTGCGACCAATCGTCAAGTACCGTTTGTGAAACATAACTAGAAGAGAGACCAAGAAATACTACCAGGACGTCTAAACTATACAAGAGCGTTAAATTAAACAATTCCCTATTTACAGTAAGCCAGACGCGCAACTGCAGTTGTGATTACAAGGTCAACAGTTGTCAACGAACTGCACACTAATACTCGACTGCAAACAACAACAAAGCGAAATGAATCCGTTGCTTACCATACGATGTGTTTTCCACAGTTCAGGTATTAGGTCGTGACGTTTGTCACCGGAAAAACTCCCTGTTTCGAATGAATTCCTACGCTACACGTGCAGCCGAAACGTTACTAATGTCTATTAAACAGAACAAAATTTTATAGCGTGTTCCTACGAAGCACAGACCGCACGCCACGTTGCGTCATAGAGGACGTTAAATCATTTGATTTACATTCAATGGCCGTTCAAACTGCCCTGAAGGGCGCAAGAGACCAGCGAAAGGTTCTTCATCTGAAAGTAAGCACTAAGATTCCGTGACCAGCGTGTTCAAAACAAAATGCGAAGTTGCTATGGCTGAGTAAGCAACACAATGTCAAATCGGTGCGGTGCGGATTCTAACAGAGTTTATGCTATAACTTGCGTTTACCCCAGTTAAGCTAAGGTTGCAGAAGCATTTGAGATCTTCTCACCCTCCAAGTTCCTTTCAGTTAAATGGCTGTCAGCGTGTTGTAGCAAGCTCCTAACCAGCAAAGTTATCAACCAACCAATTTTTTTCGAGAAATTACAGGAATGAAAAACAGTGTCTTTTTATTCTGTGCAGCGCACGGCACTTCAGGAGGAAATGGAAATGGCGCCAGCTGCTCGTTTCCATTCATCTTCCAAGGCAATACGTACACTGAGTGCACAACAGTTGGCCGTTCTGATTTTCTGAGTTGGTGTTCGACAACGCCGAATTTCGACACAGACAAAAAGTTCGGTTTTTGCCAGGGAACAGGTTACAGCTTTTTTTTGGTTGCCGCCCACGAAATCGGCCACACGATCGGACTTGATCACTCGAACGCGCAAGGTGCACTCATGTACCCAATGTAAGTACGTGGCGTTAGTGTCTTCAAAAACGTTCCTTGCGTAGTTTCGCACTAAGTTTTTTGTTGCTCAACAAAGGCTCTATATTGGCAAAGTTGTATGCCCGCGATTAGAAACTGCGTTATTTTCGATGAGAGTATTTTGTAGTTTGTGCGCAGGGTTGTCGCCAGTGGGGAATGGGGTCTCATCCCCCTTTGCGGTTGGTCCCCCTGCTGGAAATAGATAGATCACGTTTTAAGTCTTCATGTGGCTGAATACTTGGTTTGGTTGCGTTTGCCTTCCAACAACTGAAACCTGCAAAGTGCCAGAGTTAAGATATCAAGCCTGCGGCTTGTATGTACCGGCAGGGCCGTAACCAGCTGATATTTTTGGGAGGGGGAAAAATGATTGTAATTTGTTGTTGTACTATTTTCGGAGGGGGGGGGAATAATTGTAACTTGTTTTACCTCACAAATAAACGTTTTTTGAACATTTTGAGGGGTAGCAATTGCCCCGTTGTCCCTCTGGTTGCGGGCCTGTGTACCGGTAAGCAAATTACATTTTTTCGTCTTCACTATTCACCACGGTTCTAGCCTTTTTTTGCTTTATATAATTGTTTAAGACTGGAACAATGTCAAATAGAGTAGGCCTATTCTGTGACAGCAAAATTCCTTGAGATGCAGTTTTACTTAGATTTAAACGTAAGCATCTGAAGGCTTTGTTGGTGAGGAAAAATGCTTGCAATAAAAATACTTTCACAACACAGGGGTTTTTGAAAAACGCTTTTTTAAATATTGTACAAAGTTTGTGGAGTTGCAGTGGGAGACAAGGTCTTTGACCACGTAGTGTGTTGAGCAAAAGTGGCGAAAAAGGTGATAAAAACACAATGATCTAAAAACGTAATCGTACGGTTGAGCAACCATGATGGCATGCCCCTCAGAATACGTCGCTAATCCAATCATTTGAAGTGTATACGCATCAGGGATGTTTGATGGGAGTTTTCGATGTACTATGGGTTGTGCGAAAGTTTAAATGCCACAACCGCTACGGGCTAAACTCTGCACGTGCAGGTTGAAGCGAATAGTACGCATCTGGTGCGGGTTTGGACAAATACTTCTTTGTTTTTGTAACTCCAATTGCAGTTTCATGATGATATGCACATTGCATGGTGTATGGTGACTGTGTCAAGACATCTGTATGCATGGAGGATATCTACTGGCCTTGTGGGTTAAAATCGTCTCTGAGATAAGCTCAAAAACTGAAAGAACCAGTGCAATTTCCAATTTCCAAATTGTTTTATGCCGCTAATCCTTGAATTTGTTTGATTTCGTGAACCCTTATTTTCTCTAAAAACAGACGTTTTTCAATATGTTTCTTGGTGACGAGATTTGGCGGTAGGTCGAAGTCTGCTTCTTGAACACTTGNCCAAGGAGTGCTGCGGCGACTCACTGACCGTCAATCGACCACCCACACTTTCAGTTAAAAGGCGAACACTCTACCACTGTGTTATCGTATCGTCATCCCACATGTCTGCCAAAATACTTTTTAATTATTTTATTATAATAGGCCCGAAACCTGGGCAACCGAGCAATTGCCCCCCGATATTTTGAAAAACATATTTAGTTGTTAGGCACAACAACAAGTTCTTGAGATGCAGTTTAATTTCCCTCCCTCCCGAAAATAGTACAAGTTCCAATAATTCTGCTCCGCCCCGAAAATACCAGCTGGTAGCGGCCCCGTTTAGCTATTTAAATAAGTGAGTTTCATACGTATGCAGGAGTGGAGATTAAAGAATGAAAACCAGTTTTCTTTTAGCAAAGAAAAGTTGCTGACTGCCGGTTTCTGTAGGCTATCTTTCCACTGCAGAAACTAAAAAGGCGTGATTTCGCTGCTTCTTCAGATAATATACAACGGTTCTTATCTATTATATAAAGGTACCAATACGTGGAAAACTTTCGACTGCCTGCTGATGATCAGAACGGAGCACGGAGCCTTTATAATCCACGAACCAAGCCTTTGGCGCCTTTGAAGTTGGAGTCCTGCGGTGGCAATCTTGCCGCTACAGACGGAGGGGCAACTACAACGACTACCGAAAGAACCGTAACGCGCCCAACTAATCCTGTTAGTCGAGGAACTACTCCTAGAACTACCCCTGCAACTACCCCTGGAACGCGAACAGGGCCAGACATTTGCGATGCAGGCCCAATAAACGGACTGCTTTACTACAGAGGTGAAATGTACCTCTTCAAGGTAAGTCTACACTCAAGCGTGATTGAGATCTTGATTGCTGGAATTTTAGTGCTGATGACTAGCGACGAAGCCAGATCGATTTGAAGCCACTGTTAAGCTTAGAAAAGCAAGTCACTAAAAGGGTCTTCGGAAGTAGACATGACTAAAATACAAGAAGCTGTCTTTTGGAACGACAAAGTGTACCTTTTGTGTAAAAAGAAATGCTGACCAATGTAAAGCCTGTCGAAACTTGATGCCTTGAGCTACAGAGAGCCGTAGTTTGGAACAGTAAAATTGATTTTGCTCTTGACGTACTCATTTGCACTCACATGTAATTTCGTGAAGTACACATACGTAGCTCAACACTGTTTGCAGCTGAGTACATCTATGTAGAAATGACTTCTTGTACATTGTTTGAATGCAGATAAACAAAGCAGGCGGTTCCACTTTGAATTGAGGCCACATTCAGAGCAAAAAATTTGAATCTAAGCTTGATAAGCTATTTTATGAAGTGTTTGCAAAAATTGATTTCAGAAACTTTGTCACTTTACGTTTTCAATTAGAACCTACAGCACAGAAAATGCGTGCAAAAATGTGGGAAAAATTTTTCCAGAGCAGCATGAAAAGTTTTTTGCAACCACTTTGGCAACTTTTAATCTCTCTTCGCCAAAAACCATAGAAAATTTAAATTCTTAAAAACTGCCGCTTTCGTATGTACAACCAGCTTCTGGAGCGATTGTGCAAGAATGTATACTTTCGGAATGAAGTCAGACCTCGTTTGTCCGAACTCCGATCAACCGGAATCCCCGCTATCCGACACAAAACTGCTAGGAACGGATTTCTCCCACTGCATTTTACCCCTTTAATCCGGAAACCTCGCTGTCCAACACGGAAATTCAGGAACGGATATGTCAAATCAATAGAAAAAAAAACGCTAAACCGGATTACGCCAACTGTTCCACAGTTGTTTATTAAATCATAATCGAAGTGTGAAAGTTAATTTTCTACGCGCAATGAATGTAACAGTGGTAGAACGCGAAGGACGCAGTTAGGTTTCTTGTACAGTTCTTTTTCGCGTTTAATCTCACTCTGAATGCATAGTAGCTTACGTATATGGATCTGCTCATAAACAAGACAACTATGAGTGTTTCATTTAGTCATGTTCCACATGCAATTTACATATTTGCCTAAGTTGACAATTCGTCCGAGTCGACATTTTTTTTTCTGTTCCCCGTTGAGCGTCCGCTTAGGCGAGTCCTCCTGTACTGCACTTCGTCACCTGTTTACATTGTTAACATTTTCTCTGAAAAGAATTTCGCTCTATCTACGTTCGATTCCGATTATCCGGATACCTCGCTAAACCGACATTATTTGACGAAACAGAGTATAGTCCGGATAAACTAGGTCTGACTGTAGTCAGAATTTCATCCTTTTCAGATGGTTAATCTCGGCAGTTGCTTGCCAAATGATCTCATTTGACTTTAGCTGGTTGCTCCATGTTCAAATTCGACGCAGAATTCAGCCATTAGTGGATTTTGATTTCATGCTTGTTTTTTTTAATGTCGTGCACGTGTTTTTTCCTACTGATGCTACTGAACAAAAATGTGCAACGCAGATGTCAAACTTTCGATCGATTTGACGCAAACAAAAAATTATACGTTCATTTTGTCAGGTTGCCCGTGCCGGGTTTTCACTGTGAGCAGCATGTATGGCAGAGCGAAATTTCTTTTCGGGCGATTAGTACAAAAATATTTTTTGTGCGGTTATGATAATTCGTGTTTGCAGAAACGCAACTTGAATATCGCGCGACCGCTAAAAGCTCAACATAACGACGCTGTCGCACCAACACAAGGCGTCCAGGACCATTTAAAGTTAAACCCTTACTGACATCAAATTGAAACCTCTGTGCCGCGTTGAACAATTTTGACAAATTTCAGAAAATGACTGAGGGGAACTAACAAACTCAGTGAATTTTGTTTTCTTTCTAAAACAGGGGGAGCAGTTTTGGAGAATGAGCAAAACGCTTGAGACCAAACAGGGGCCGTTTCCGATCATTCAAATGTGGCCCGGTCTGTCCACCGGCACTAGGACAATAGATGCTGTGTACCGGAGGCCCTATGACGAAGCGATCGTGTTTACCAAAGGTCAGTATAACACGAGCTTGGCTTACGAAACAGTATTTCTTGATGAACCATTGACGCAATGTAGCCGGAAAACCGATCGCACAGCATTTCGAGTTTGTAACCGAAACATTTTTCGGTTGTCTTCAGCCCGTTTGATGCGGGGTCGGATGGCAGCAACTTTAAGCAAGCTGTCCAAGGACACGCCAACGAGGCCACGTGCAGTATTTTTCTTGACAGGTCAGCCTGATTGAAAGCACCCAATATAAGAGACAAAATTCTATGGATAAACGTTGTTTGATTTTAAGTCTGCGATTAAGAAATATGGAAAAAGTATCCAATATTCTCGCATTTACTTCAAATCTCTTCGAAGTTAGAGCCGAAAATTTTCTGATTCCAAATAAAAACTTTTCACCGTTAGAACGTTGTCATTTATTGAGATGCTGGTAACATATTGTTTTTCCTTGGCTTTTAATGTGCATACGTACAGCTACAGCAGGAAAAAACATAGGTTAAAGCACCTGATCCCAATGTATCATTTTGGGTGTTTGTCCAAACCGATGCCAAACCGTGCTTCTGCATTGTATAAAAAATTATTAAAAAATTTTTATTTCATGAAATAGCTGTAAAGTGAAGACTGTTTCAGCTTTTGGTGGTATATTCTAGTTTGGGCGTCAGATAGTTTTTCAATTTTAGTGAAAGCAATTATATGAGAACGGCCTACTTTCCAGTTTCCACTTGCCGCAGCTTTTGTTTTGATTTATGGATTTAGTCTTAAGTTTTCTCGCTTTCTGTGCTCTTGCTTTAGCCCTTCATCATTTCACCCGAACGTGAGCATTGCTTGCAGATTTCGGGACCGAGGATGCGTAGAGTTATGTGAAATCGATTTCCTATTAAAAATTTTGCTGATTGAATCGGCTGCATCACCTTTGTGGAGACTAGTTATTTGGACACCCATATGCACAAAGACCGAATCATCACAAAGTCATGACAGCAGAGCCCAGCCGGCTGATTCCTTGAAAGCTTGCAGTAAACCTAAAGCTACTAATTTTTGTTCTAATACCCAGTTTTGCTGTATTTTTTCAAGGACGTGATATGTGCAAAAGTTTGATACGCTAAGCCAGAATAGTTCGTCCAACCTTGTTTTTTTGTGGTTGAAGGCTCAAAGTATTGGGTGTTTGACGGGTTCGTTCTACGCGGAGGATATCCCAAACAGCTTTCAACACTTCTTTTGTCGCGACGAGGAATTTTGCGGATCAATGCTGCCCTTAACTGGCGACGTTCGAAGAACAGGAGGCGAACATACTTTTTCTCTGGAAACCAATATTACAGGTTGGAAAAAAGAAAATCCTTGCCTGTTTGATGCTTTTATTACCCTTTAAGCTGATGACCCGAACGCCCAATCAAAGGAAAGACAGATTTTCTTCAAACGGGATGTTGCCAATGCTGTCCGACAGAAATAGAGTCAGAGCGATACCGGAGAGTTGACGAATGTGCCAAATCTTTGAACGGAAAGCTACACTGGGAACAACCTCGTCAGGCTTCTTGCAGTCACCTAAGAATGACTGTCACAGATTTTACTGACCCCTGCATTACAGCCGCTACAAGAATATATTTATGAAATATATCAACGATTAACATTTGTATAGACGCCCGGCAGAGCTCAAATACCTATTGTCTTGTCGACAATATCCTGAAAACTGGTCGAACATAGTCTTCAGCTGGGTAATTAGATGATTCACTTTACAAATTAATTTATTAGGTTTAGGCTACATACCAACAATTGAGCAGTGGCTGACACTAGGTCCTTATTTTTTGACAGTTTGTGTTCAGCTTAGGCAGAGTTTGAAACGCGCAATCATCGACTTCCGCTTTTGCTTGTGAGAAGCAACCCAAGCATTCAGCAGCCATTGATTCTGCCTATCAAGGCATTATATGCACACAAGAGGAAGTAGATCATACCATTGCATATTCAAGCGGCAAAGTTCAGCAAAGAAGCTTTCGAATGGTTGCATTCGGCTTCCGAACTCACAGCAGTAACGCTACGAAGTCGAACCACATGCGCAGGGCCGGCCTTAGCAAGTGCGGGACCCGATTGAAAGCAATTTTGTGGGGCCCCACTCAGTGGCGTGAGCAGAAAGTTTTGAGGAGGGGCATCAAGTCATAATCATAGAAATCATGCGCGATGTGAAAGAGCGGGGCCCGAAANGGGTAATGCCAAGCTAGGGTGTCTGGGGGCTTGCTCCTCAGCTTCACCTCTCCAGAAGAGACTTTCCATGTTGGTTCGACGGACATGTCCACAACATCAAATTAATTCCTGGGTTGCCACCCTCATTACCTCCTCTCTGGTCAGTAACCTACCCTGGAATGCGGCAAGCCAATTGGCCATGTGTTAAACGAAATTAGCAACACTACTTGGTATAATCAGCTAGCAAGCAACAAAACAGCAACAAAAGAAAAAACGTTACAACAGGTCATCACACAAAAACTACAGTGGACCCTTGTATTATAATGGTGCACAATAACTTGCTGAGGCCGGTCCTGACCACCTGGAAAAGTACACTATTGCTCCTCTGAAAAAAATTCTTCCGATGCCCAAGCTCGTTTGTGTGTAAATCAGCTTTTTTCAAGCTTTTTGCGCATCTCCCACTATACATCAAATATATCATTTCGCGACACCTCATCTATGCTGGTTTAATATTACAATTGCACAAAGAAGACCATGTTTTTCACCTTCCAGTTTTTCAATGGATCAAATCATTTGAGCCAGAGCTCGAGCCAAAAACTTTAGATGCATGGAGTCAGAGCCGGAGCGTTGAAATTTCAGTTCCGGCTCCACAGCCCTGATTTAGGCTATTGTAGCCTATGATACAAAAATGCATTTGCTAAGAGAAACTTATTTTTCGCATTTGAACATCAGCTATTTCCTTCAGAATTTTGTCCAAGTTTCCGCCTCTGCTAATTTCGAATTCAATGGACAAAATCGCCAAACTATTTGTGCACTATTGCTAGATTAATGATCTCAAATAGGTTTTAACTGCTTTCAGCTTAGAAAACCCCTTTCTCGGGATGCCACGGTCACTGGGATGGTCAATTGTAATTTCTGAGAGCAATAAACAAATTACGAGGGAAAATGCATAACGCTATTAAAACCGAATAAGCAGCACATATTTGCAATTAGCCTACAAGCTAAAATTAACTTTCAGAACACATGTGGCAGTAACTGTTGAAACAGCAATAACCTGCTAAGTAGAAATAGTTGCAACTGAAACAGAAAACAGCTTCAAGACGTAAACCCTCTCTGTCTTTACTAGCTGTTTTTGAAAAGACTAGACTATACATCGAAATCAATGACCACTGTTACGATTCCAGAACGAATTATGATGAATGAGGATGTTAAAATACTTCGCAGTCCACTTTGATTTTCGTTGGCAACGGGCCCCACGCTTAAAAAACTGTGGGTCCCGCATAAGCTTGCGTAGCGCGGGGCCCCCTTCGGCGCGGGGCCCGATTGGAAACAATCGGTCCAATCGGCTAAAGGGCGGCCCTGCACATGCGCAACTGTGCAGAGTAAAAAAACCAAGTGGTATATTGCCGCGGTTAGCGCAATGTCGACGCCAATCAGGAAACTGCAACTGCGCATTTCACCTATCCTCTGGGTGCGAGCGGTTGCAGAGCATAGGCGTGGCCAAAGGGGCCATGCACCCCCGAAATTTTTAGAACATGTAGTCACGCACTTTGAGAGACGTTTTTCCAAACAAAATAGCGTTATTCGCCTAAAATCAAACATTTTGGCCCCCCAAACTTTTTCCCCCCAATTTTGGGCTAGCTACGCCACTGTTGGAGTGATGACTATAAATTAACTATGTATCTCCACATGTTCATTCCAGTGCACAAAACCTCAGAAATACTCGCAGTTTCTGAATGGCACAATTTCGCCACTGCATGCTTAAAGCTGACAGTGTTGGCTAGTAANTGATAAACGGAGCTCTGGTTTAGACCACAATTGCCTGACGTAAAACGCACGCGGCTTGCCTCCGAAGACTTGAGTAAATTTGATTGCTCGTTCGTTCATAGCCACTGCTGCGCTAATGGATAAGTGACTGTGAAATGTCATTTGAACCACGATTTGTACAAAGCAAAAGTTCGGTGGTCAAAGTTTAATGGAAGTTCGTGTCCGGCCGCTACTATGAGAAATGATGCCAGCCTTTAGGTTAGCTGTTGGGTTAAATACATAGCCTACTTCCGCAGTTACTGGCCTAACAAAACGGCCACAAATGGGCGAGCTTCAGCTCTTGAAAATAAACACTTTAGGCAGCATAATTTTCCTGACTACACCAGAACGGTTTCTTGTAGNGTCATTGAGGTCAACGCAACTTGGAGAAAAAACANCAATTGAGCGGCTGAGATGTACAATTGTGGCGNGTACATCGATAATTGTATTTGTAGTGCTTTGTGATGGTCACAATACAGGTCGATCTCGCCAATACGAAAATATCTGCAGATGATTGAAAAATGTATCGCAGAGCAATATGAGCTTACCCTTTGCACGGCATTGTTGACAAAACCTAAACATTTGTATAAAAGTTTTTAATATAAAAAATATAAAAGTTTCTTAAGAACATTCTCTTGAATAGATGGGTTAACCCCCAGAGCCAAAGTTTTGGTTAGTTTGGCTGGCACATAACTGGCCATAACACGCCAGCCGATAGAGGTAAAGAGCAGTTAAAAGCCTCTTAAGATGAGGAAAGTCTTGTAGCTTGGATTTAAAAAAATTGTGAAGTTTTGGTTGTAAACGTTTTTTGGGGGGAGGACACAATTGTGGCAGGTCAAGGTTTTTTGGATGATGTCATGGGGGCCTGAGAAAAAGTTCAAGGGGCAATTTTTTCTTTTTTCTTTAAAAGTATTAGGAGAAAGTCCGTATCTTTAGAGCCCTTGACTGGCCTTCTAACGTTAGTGGATGACAAGTTATGACCTAATCCCCTAGGGATTAATTAATCATCGATTTTTGCACAAATCTCATGCCCTGTTTCGTCTTTGCCGAATGGGGAAAACAAATTTCGATTTGATTGTTCGAAACGGTTTTACTCCAACTTTGAGTTATATATTACTTTGAGATGAGTTATATTAGAATCAGCCCGACCACTGGTGGCGTTTAATCGTACGCACTGTGATGATATTATCTCCGTGCCAACAACTGTACACTAGGTCTCGCGATTCCGGAGACTTCAGTAAAAATCGGATCACAGTTTACCTGCAACGGAAGATCGATTTCGTGCAGAAGAGCATTGTCAGTTCGGCACAACAACTCAACAACTACTGATGCTTAGCATGCCATTTATGGTCGAAATTCGACATTTTTTAGAAAAAAAATGAAACACCAAATGCGCTTATTCTTCCTGACAACCGATCACGTTCTCTAAGAAGCTTAGAAGTTGTGGTTGCAATGCTTTAATTGCGATAAACATTCCCACATTTTTAAGAAAATTGAAACTGCGTTGTGCACAGCAACGACCTGCAGTCTCAACTGTCTGATTGCGAATAGCGCTCATGCTTGATGTCCAGATTTATACCAAAGTTTTTCAAAAAATTTTCAGGTACAATGAAGAAAAAAACAGCACAGATCGAGGATATCCAAAGAGTATGTCCAACTGGCGCTTTCTCCCGAATGATATAGAGGCAGCCACGGAACATCCTGACATAAAAAGTAAGAATGAAATACGGTAGAATTTGTCTAATTCGTCATCGTTTAATTCGTCGATTCGCTTAATTCGTCACTTTTTCGTCGGTCCCGGCAGAATTCCTATCTTTTGTGTACATTTCTGTTCGTCTAATTCGCCATCGTCTAATCCGTCAATTCGCTCAATTCGTCACCTCTTTCTATCCCTGAGAAACGTTTTGTTTGGCTAATCCGTCATTTGCAGTTTCGGTTTTGATGTTTAAGCAGTTATCACGTGTGGGAATTCAAACAAACTTTAGGATCTTTTTACCTGCAAATTGTCGCACCTCGCGAATTGTTAATCGAATTTATACACGAGGTGCGAAGCGCGACCCGACTCCCCATTGAGAGAACGCAGAGAGTCTAACGTTTATTAAAGATTTCAAAGATGCTAGGTTAAATGCAGGAGTCTAGATAGAGTAGAAGAATTAAAGAGTTTAATTTAGTAACCAACCTAACGTCATAAAGTTGTATTTTACTGCAAATGAAAGCACTATGTATACGAGTTACTATGACAAAGCATACCAGCTGCTGTGATAGAGTTTTCACCTGTTTGCATTATTCGTCACTTCGCCTTTAATCGTCACTTTTTTTCTAATCCCGTTGAGGTGACGAATTAGGCAAATTCTACTGTATTTGAGATTCCTAATCACCACGCTATTTGTTAAGTAACGATTTATAGTTATACCTTTCAAAACAGCCCTTACTTTCAAGATTAGTATTTCCAAATTGAGCAACGCACGTTTGAGTTAAACTTGGCCCAATCATACAGCCTTACCGCTGGCAATTTTGAAATAAAAGCTTTTGCTTTGCATTTCAATGCAGACAATTAACTTTTCAGAATTCTCTCTTTTCGTGAAAAACAACGTGGTTTACAAGCTTAACAACTACAAAGTTCAAGTTGTCGATCAAGAGCCGCTTCAAGTCTGGTTGCGATGCAGATCTCGAACCCCCGGAGCTATGCCCCTTGTCGGCGCAGACCGTTACCGGGTGCGTGCGCGTGGCAGGGCGGAACCGTGAACATCAATTTCATTGCTTCCCAACCTTGTATATGTCCCGCACCCCTAACTCATTTTAATATGTTCTCGTACCCTTTATTTTCTTTCCTGTTTGCGATGAGGTTATCAGCTCGACATATATACAACAAAATGTGTTACTAGGGGCGTTATTTCGCAGCCTGTGGAATGCTGTCTCGCAGCGCCTGGCATGTTACCATGCACCCCTGGTTGCAAAACCTGAACAAGGCTATAGTAGCAAAGCAGTATTTTTTGAAAAATAAACAACCGTTGTCGATGTTCATACTGTTTCAATGCTACTCCTGCGATGCTATATAAATGTGATGTGCCACAAGGTCGAAATCTCATTGCTATGAGCTCAACAAGCTGCTGAAAGGCATAGTTGTTTCTGCATAAACTGTTTGCACCTGTCTTGCTAGTGCAATCTAAAAATTGCCTTTGACACAGGGGCAGTTTTGTAAGTAACCTGATTAAAAGTTTTGAGTATAAAGATTATTGCTTTTATTCTTTGGATTTTGTTTTGTGATACTGCTTTATGCACTTATATCAAGGGTATTTCACCACCTTTATGGTCTATAAACTGCTATGAAGAGAGCAGTGGAATCATCACGAAAGTTTCACTTTGAAACTATTACAAATAGCAAATATGTTACACGTTTGGCCGAAATGAGTTTTTATTTTCGTCGTGAATTAAAACTTACCATTGATTTAATCGCACTACATAGTGTTTCTTCAATATGTTTTCTCGTTATTCTCTGTAATGAAGTTCGCTCCTTGTTTTTCTGTTTGTACATATTTGCGTCATCTTACTGAAAAAACAAATGTGTGTTTGAAATACTCTTGCCAAGCTTTCTGATTCTTGTCTCATTCGTATAGCAAAACGAATCTGCAGGGTGTAATTTGAAGGGCATTTTTCATGCTGCGATAATTTGTTTTATTCTTATGACTCAATATGGTTCGTTCCTTACATCCATGCAGCGGCGTAGCAAGGGGGGCCTGTGGACTTCCAGTCCCGGATAGCATCTTCTGGGGGGTGAGAAGTTGTTTATATCACCAGCTAAAACCATGGAAGTGTGGTTATGGACTCATTAAATTGATGAAATGATTACTCAAAAGTCTGTATCAAATCCAGCGTGCTACACTACCCCTGTGCTTGTCTTGGGATCAGATCTTTTTAACATGTTTACTTGGGGGGCAATTGCCCCAGTCCCTGCNCCTTCATACGCAGCCAAGGCCATTTCCCTCACCCTAGTCAAAATTCTTTGAACAAAGGACAGANATGGCATTCTACCGCAGGCTAGCAAACGTTACTGGTCCGGTGGTTAGGGGTCAAAACTGTNCCCCACTCTAAATCTGACAAAAAAGGCCCTGTTTGAATATGAAGGGAGTCAAAACTACCTTACTTCTTTTCCTCCTATCGTTCAAACTTTAGCAACGCTACAGCGGCACATTACCACACCTGACACCTATCGGCAGTGGCGTAGCAACGCAATATACCGCCCTTGGATTTTTGCACGAAATGCCGCCCCCCCTTAACACCGTCGTAAAAGCTGATTAAAATTCCACACAGCAAGAATTAAAGCAGTGTTTGTTTAATTTTATTGAAAGTTCAAAATTCAATACGTCTAGCTTTCATTGAAGCAAATTCAGAAATTATATCGTCAAAAG
>JGI24158J21664_10004598_pt1 | contig 17801 bp, 16 predicted proteins | sample Ectturendosymbi3_FD_21664 | JGI IMG/M metagenome (IMG submission 21664)
TCGTTCAGGGCGTTGACTCAGCAAATCACGTTCAGAACCAGACCACTTGTTATCCATATATGGTAACGAGACAACGCAAAACTGGCCATGTAAACGTAGTAAATGTGTAAAAATGTACTGGAGTCTGTTCAAATATTATTCCAAAAAGTAATGCAATTATATAAACCAATCTGTGTAGTGTGGACTTCAAAATGTTGGTTTGAACACTGTGAACTTGTGCGAACTACAGCGAAAACTTTGTGACATGAAGGCATTGCGATTGACGAATGATTTTTGACGTAAAACTTTCCGGCGAGCCTACATGCGTGCGGAAGGGTTTGCAGAACCTGAAAAACATTTGCAATATAAATTTTGCTCTATGCTGAAAACGCATAGCTTAGTATAAGGGACTCTTTGCAGATAGTCTGCCTTCGAATTGCTGTACATTTCATTCTGGCATCAATTTGATTTTGAACTGTGAAGTTATCACAACGGAAAGTTCTGACGGCTCATAAAATTTCGCGGGGCCTCTCAGCCTAGCATACCGTTATCAGCGTTATGAACTTCATCGGCTCATTTCTTGCAGTAAAAGCACAGTTTTATGTCAGATAAATAAGAACACTAAAGCTCGATGCTACAGATCTTTCTTAGTCGTCAAGATGACAATATCAGTGGGTGTAAATCAGGGTTGTGGACTCGGAGTCGGCATCGGAGTCGTAAGGAGTCTGAGGTTTTTGGGTGGAGTCGGATTCCTAACAACACTGGGAGTCAGAGTCGGATTGTTTTGTCCGACTCCGGATGTGCAATTGGATCATTTTTCACATTACACTCGTAAATTGGGAATTCCTGTTGAAATGGTACACTTTCTTTTGAAACGTTTGTAGAAACAGAGATTTCTGGCTGTGCACCACGATTTCCACTGATTTTAACAACCAAATTTCATGCCCTTTTTGTTAAGGAATCGGAGTCGGAAATTTTGCAAAGGTTGCAATCGTAGTCGGGAGCCGCAGTCTGAAATTTTAGAAAGTCGGAATCCCGAGTCGGAATCAAAAATTTTGGAAAGGTCGGAGTCGGGAATCGGAGTCGGATATTTTACCACCGACTCCACAACCCAGGTGTAAATAAAAAGCTTCTTAGAATGAAAACGACGATAAAACATTGGAAAACATTCGAACTTTGAAAAACACTTTTTCTCATTTAAACATTCATGCCTTAACCCCAGGTTGCGCAAGACTGTCAATGGACCACTTTTCAAATTGTTTGGCTACATCTAAGTTAGCTCCACTTCCAACAGCCTTACGAAATAACCGTACAATTGCATAACCTCTGTTGAAAGCAAAATGTTGAAAGCAGAACGCACAACAATATTTACATCGCATGTTAATCATTAAACGCAAACTCAGAATTTTGTTTACTCAGAGCTCTGCGAGAAGAACGATGATCGCAATAATTTTCTGTTGCACCAGCAGCAACAGCAATCAATTAGATTTCTAGTCAGGAACTTTTGTGAAGTGAGGTTACCAGGTATCTAAAGAGCAATTTAAAAACCAGAAAAGGTTATCAGAGCTTTTACAGCTGACAAGCCTAAAGTAAAGATATGAAGTCGCAAATTGGAAAGGAGAACTCATTACTGAAAAGCACTACTGTTGAGAGGCCCAACAGTGATCATCTTTCTACTAAAACAATCTTACCATTGAAAGCCTATACGATATACGAAGTGGGGTCTCCAGAAAATAGTGTTATAAAACTGTGATTTCCAGCTAGTAGTGCTCCGAGAAAATTGTTTAATAACGTTTGGAAGATGACTTCACAGTTACTTGAAATCTGCGGTAATAAAAAAATTGCGTGGGAAGAGAACAATCAACCTCTGCCAAAACTGTCATTAAAAGCTTCAAATAAAGATGACAAACAGGATGCTGCACAGAGCCAAAGAAAGGGCGGCCTGTACTCCCCGGCCTGGGGGAGGGCGGGAAAAAGGATCCCCCCAAATCTTAATGAGCACCTTTGTTACGGCATATAGAGACACCATGCAGAACAGAACACCCCAAGAGTTGATTTCACACATTTCCCCTTTCAATATTCATATTCATCTAATACGTCAAAGAAATCGATCTTCACACGACCTGCAACTTGCTTTGTGAATAGCCTCGTTGTCAGTATTTGTCTTTGCTGAGCTTGCTGTTGTATAGGTAACGTTTGCTGAATCCATACTGACTCAAAGCATTTTTGGTATAGCCTCGTAAAAATTATTCAGGAAAATTAAGTTGTAGACCAGTTGCGTAACTAAAGGTTTANCCAGGGTAGGAAAGNTAGCTGAAAGAGGCCCGCTGAAGCATCATTCAGAAAAAAGTTTAGAAATGAAAGTGTATCCGGATGTGGATTTCTATATACTAAAACCCGAGATCACCGGAAAACAACAGTCCAGAAACTTCCAAAAAACGCAAAAATAACAACTTACTGAAAGAGTACTGAATGCCAACATATAAGGAAAACGGTGGCTCAGTTTTTGCATTCAGTTTGTCAGGGAGGAGGTTCGTGCCCTTGTACCCCAGTCAGTCGCACCACTGTTGTAGACCTTTATTGTATCCTTTCACTGTACAAGAATAGAATAACCGGAATACAATCATACAAAAACGTATTCGTAGCCCACCTGTAATATCCAATGTGTCTTGCATCAGAGTTGTCTAATGAAAACTCGAAACTTTACACCAATGAGAAATCCAGTTACAAATTTTACTGTGCCCAGTGGTGGGCCTCGACCCAATTGTGGGCTTTTCAGTACTTTTCATTGGGCCACGCGACACTTGTTATTGTGGGCCGTATTTGCTGCGCCGGTTGCGTGGATGAAACATAGGCTACTGTAACAAACATATAAAACATTTATTGCTTGACGTTAACACGGCATTGGTGTTTTTATTATAGGGTTCATTACATTAACATAGCGTTGTTAGGTTACAGATAGCTGAATACAACATAAGTTTGAAATTGGGCGTTCAAAAAAGCAATGGCCTTTTAATTACGATTCAAAGGGCATGGACGTCCGCAAAAGGGGAAGAACGATCATTGGTCCTCCTTTTGGAAATTGGAACAAAGACNCAAAATTTCTAGCAAACATGAAGTCAGGAGTTTAAGTCCGATTAAATCGATTTAATTCTTGGATTGGCAGTTTATTTGCCANCATGACACCCACAGTGCACAAACAACCAGGTTCACTGTCCTGGTGTTGTGCAGCGTTGAGTTTGCAGTTCATTCCATGTTCACTGCTTTGCTTGTTTGCAGAGGCAAGTTGCGAAACTGCGTGCAGGTTGTTCTGCTGTTGGACTTTATTGCATAACAATAACATGGCAACAAATTTTTACGTGTTCACTTCAAGTTACGGTAATAGGCGTTTTGTTCCCTGCGAGTGTTGAACGCAGGTAATGCAGGGAGACAACGAGTTCTGATAGCGAGTAGCCACGTACCTTTATAGCTTGATATGTAAAAAGAACCATGATAAGTTTGAAAAATCCAGGATTATGTGGATGAGTGCTCACAGTGAAAAAGTCAGTGAAAACCAGCAAGGATTTATTGAAAGGGTGTTAAATTGCTTTGGACGAGATCTTAGACGTTTGCAGCTTTTGTTTCTAAGTGATGCTGGCCAATCTTTCTAAGTAAAATAAAGACATGATTGTGGTTTTTAAGGCCATGGCAATTTGCTTCTTTGTAAAAAAGTACCCTGCTTGAAAATTCTGCAGATAGCCTATTTTGTAATTTATCGCAACACCTGGCTAGTGGCTATTGATGCCAACGAAGTGCTTTTTTGTGTCTATTGCCGTACAATGGAGCAATTTCTTTTTTTGTAGAAAGGGTAAAGCGCTTTGTGAACGTTCGTTTGCATTGCATGGTCAGCAACCTGAAAAATATAAGCAAAATGTCGAAGTTGCCACCCACCGGAGAAAATTTCTACGGAGGCCCATGGAAAGGGGGCTTGGGGCCATTCTAACAAAAGTTTGCCGATCACTGCTGTACGCAGTACTGCTGATCGGAGCTTCAGCAAGTTGAAGCTAATCAAAACGTTTCACAGATCAACTATAATTGATGAACGACTAACAAATCTGGCAATTGTATCTATTGAAAATGGAACTGTTAAAACATTAGATATGACTGAACTGACAAAAACATTTGCATTTTTGAAAAATTGGAAAAAGACAATTTCCTAACTTGAAACATAACAAATGCTGCTTTATACGTTGTGTTGATGCTGTAGAAAGCTTTTATAAGCATTTGTTAAAATAAATCGATGTTTTTGTTTACATAAATACTGTGTGTAAATGCAGTGTATTATAGGGACACCAACGTCCAGGCTCGGGAGGGCCCCCGACCACCTAGCGCCGGCCCTGGTGCTACCACATCTACGCTGAAATGCAATCATGACTGTTTTTCAAAAACCTTGCTATGGTTTGTGCAATGCTTTTATAACATTTCTTACTTTTTATGTATACTAAAGACGATTACAGCGAGACCGTAAATACGGAGAAAATATAGCTCAATTCACAAACGCGAACTGTTGATTTACAGAGGCTTTGATTAATGAGATGGAAATGACGCACTCATGTCTGCGATCACTAAAATTTTTAAAAATTAGAACCCTTTTCGAATGCAGTCGTCGCTTGTGATGTTCAAGAATATTATATTTATAGAAAACATATTTCTACAGGTAAAAACAATTTTGTCCACCAGTTGAAAACTTTTAGGTAATACTTAGGGTATCATCAAAAATTTAGTGAAAACGCAGTTAAATATTTTTTATTATAGAAATCCAATTTGTAGCATCCAGCTTCAGCGTTCTTATTTATCTGACAGAAAGTTGTACTTCTACTGCAAAAAATACCTCACTTGATTAAAACTACGAGAAATTCTTTTCTTCAAAGAAAGTACAGCCAAATAAAACTGCGAAGCAATATGTTAGTGGGGTAATTGCCAGCAGAAAAATGTTTTTGCAAAGTACTTCGCACAAAAATGTGCTTAAAATTTCATTTTGTGAAAAATAGATTCACTGTTAAAAATCATTTTAAAGCAAGTCCGAAATTTCCCGAACTTTCACAAGACCATAGAAAATCATCCCAAGCGTAAATGCCCATGTTTGTTTAAAATCTTCGACACTAATGGCTGCCAGCATTGCTCGGGGCTGTTTCGAAATGCTTGTATGCATATGCATTGAATTGCGTGCATTTTATACCCCTTCCACAAAAAAGAATTCAAAGTTTCTTCTCATTCGCCAACGTTATTTGGTGTATAAGACATTGAAGTAATGACATGCAATTGAAAAAATAGGAGGTTTTGCAACGTAAAAAAACGTGGTTCCACTTTTTTTCCAATAAAGGAAAACTTACGGTGCTTTCAGGAAAAAGGTTTCATTCCCGGTTGCATAAAAGAGTGGCCTGATATTATGTGCTTTGTGCTTTCCCACAAAGAACTTATAATTACTGGCTTAACTTCTGATTTCAGTTGAGAAAAAATTCCTTCTGTGCTTCAAAATATGATTGATTTATAAAAATGTTATCTCTGCAGTGAACCTCATGTGCCATCGGAGATGAAGAATTAGCTGTTTCCATGTAACTAGTCTCCACAAAGTTTTCTTTGCTCCGTAATTGGCGACGCTGATAAAAGATGTACACAAGTCAGTGAAAACTAGATGCATAGTAAGAAAAGGGACCAAACAACTGGGCAAAGCGTAACGGTAAAATAATATATAAGAAAATCGCAAACTGACAGAAAAGGGAGGATAACGCTTTTGAATACTCATTTGTGCAATTAGTATGTTACGCCATTTATCTTCACAGGTATTCAGAAAGTCTGAATTAGGTTGCTCTCCACAGGCAACGGTGTAATAGTCGTAAATACGTAGGTGGCTTATTCAGAATAACATGAAACACTGCACAAGGCCGCGATTAGGCCNTTTNGTTACAGTAATCCATCTATGTGGCTTGTTCCAAGTACGTCATCGTGCTGACTATCTCTTGGAAAATTTGTTTACCCTTTGGCCAACTCGCTGATAATGGAATATCATAACAGTCACCGCGTAAATACAATAGTTTGTACATGACAGGTTTACATTAATGCTTCTCGGAAAAAGATTGACTTATGACACGTTTGTTCTTTCTTTGNAATTCAATGTTTTTGTTGTGTGTAAGCACAAACGTTNGACAATTGAGTGTATTAGAGCTTTGAAATATTTTTGATTGCATTGTAGGTAGTTTGGAACTTTTAGTGATACTAAAAGAATGGCTGCAAAACATATTTGCTTTTTCATTTTCTTCACATTCAGCGCAAAACTGACGCAGGTAATTTGATTATGTTGGATGGCAGCACGCCTTGGCCAGGAGTAAAATGTTCAATTTTGAAAGCAAAACCTTTTAATAAATGATACGGAAAATCATCATTTTTTCCGAACTGACACAACTCCAAAACGTGAAAGAAAAATGTTCTAGAATGTTTTGAAATATAACCAGCGCCCCAAGCAGCGCAGGCAAAAGTGGGATTGGAGATATGTTGATTATGAGCTGCTAGCATCAACAGTGTGACAAACTAACTGGTGGCTAATGTGAGAGCAAAATTGTTTCCAAAAAGTAAATTAAGAGCAAAATTTTTTCATGCTTGTTCACACAATAAAGAGCTACAAAATGAAACTAAAATGTTTTGATGCGTTAACGCAGTTTTCTCGATGCCTGCACCTAAAATTCGAAAAATTTCTCATCAGTATGAGAGGCATTATCGCATTTTATATAGAAAATCGTTTAATTTTTCACATTAAGAGTCAGCACAGTCGTTTGCAGGAACTGAAACTGTTTTTGTCTTTAAATGTATGGTGTGAAATTTCAAGTAGCCAAACTGAAGGAAGACTATCGTAAAGGTTCTCAAAATTTTAATTTTGTTAAGAGGGTTAAAAAACTGATACTTCAAAATTGCTCCTTTCGAGCAACTTTTCGGCAGGGCGCTAACACGAAAAGTCCGCACACAAGCAGTGCAAGATTGAAACCACCTGAAAAAGAAAAATGTTGCCTTCAGCTTTCAGTAGTGACGACAGAAAGTTTAACCTCCAGGATGTCCAGACACGAATATATCATTATATTCATTGCGTTACAAACTGTTAAGGGTTTTTTGTAAGGTGTCAGCTGGAAGCTTTTCATTGTAATTCTAAATTCGCGCCAATACCACTCTGAATTTGTTTTGCCTTTCAAAGAATTTCCCAGTAGGTTTCAAAGAATACATGCAGCGCTGTAGCATCTTTGATTATTTGCTTGTGAACAATTGAAAGCATCGTCTGCTTGGAAATTCTAAGTAAAGATACTATGTAAATTTTGTTTCTCAACTTACCTTTTCTAGGCAAGCAATCAATCCTGCGAAAATGATAGAAACTGCCCAGGTAAGACTTATGTTTGCAACAAACTGTTTCATGAAACGTTTTTAGCACGATTAGCTGTTCAACACGGCACTTTGTGATGTCAGTTACCAATCGAAAGTCATTAGGTGCAGTTCAAAGCAAATATTCAAAACACCGTTTTTAAGAATTCCTTGAAGATGTCCTTTCACTAAAGATAGGACTCAAATTTCTTTCCTGACTTTGAAACGCTCTTTGGTTTGCTGAGTTGTACAGAAGAAGTTGCTCTAAAACTTGCTGGTAAAGTTTTCAAGTCGTTCTGCAAAACGATCATCGATTTTGTGACGTAACAGCATTCAACTAAGGCAATTGGGTTTAGTCAGAACAAGTCATTCTAAGTCAAGTTCTCGCAAAATGATACGTTTTTCTTTCATAAAATCAGAATTCGCGATTATTCTATACCAGTGATTCCCAAACTACGGTACGCGAAGGTCTTCCAAGTGGTACGCGAGCAACTTATTTACATTTACTAGAAATCCAACAAAAGAATAGTACTATATTTGAAGATAAATGATCTTCTAGTCAGCGTCGTAAACATCACTATAATTCATACCAAGGAACTAGAAGTAGGGTTAAATTTTACCCTCTATCTAGCTAGTTCATTGATGTATCGAGGTATAGGAATGTAGGAATTGCTTTTCTTTTGTTACGTCATACTTCAGCAGTTTATCACTTGAACAATCTAATTAGTTACTGTACAGCAGGGTTCTCAACCTTTTTACGATCGCGTACCACTTGGGCAACCCGTATTGTCAACGCGTACCACTTTTTCCAGAACAACTAATTTGATCGAATCTTAGTTTATTCAGAATAATAACATACATTGAAATAACAATAAAAGACCACAACTATATTTAGTGATTTTTGCTTACCTTCCACCAGCTGGTTAATGCGTGGCGTAAATTTGCTAACAGCGCATCGAAAGTCCAGTTGCGGTACAATAGGAATAGCAAGCTACAGGAAAATTTATTTATTTGGAAACAAAGCCCGACACGTAAACTAGAAAGCCGTGAATGCAGATTTTTGTGAAAAAATTTACGTTAGTCGCGTACCACCTAGAAGACCTTCGCGTACCACTAGTGGTACGCGTACCACAGTTTGCGTTTGGACCACGATATCTTGTACTAATGTAGCGATGATGACGTTGGCAGAAATTTGACTAATTAAAAAAAATGATTTACTATATTTTTTAGCACTTACGAGTTTTTCGTAACATGGCATAACAAAAGCATAGCCGACTTACATAAAATACAGGTTCATTTCTATCGAGCACAGAGGAGAATCTCTGCCGCAATGTGTCGTTTGCATTAGCACAGTCGCTAACGGACCAATGATAACAGCGGTGTTGTGGGGCGGGAACGCGTGGGAACGGAGCTCCCACGCCTTTTTCAAGTTTTGCTTTTAAAATGAGTTTGAAGCTCTTTCAAAATGACTAGTTTTTTGGGTGCGTTCCCACTCCTTTTTTGTTAATGCTACATCCCTGACTTGAATGAAACCCATCCTGTAAAGCGACATCTGGAGACAATTAATATTGACAAGAATGACCGAGATGCCAGTTACGTGCAGGGACTTGGCGAGAAGGTAAAGCGGCAGCGCTTGGACAAGACTGGCAGAATTTACCAGAGGCAAAGGGTCGATGCCAATGTATCGTCTGAAGTTTCCATCCTGGTTGCTAAAAACGTGAAGGCTCACATGATTGCAGTCTCTCGTAATTCCATCGGCAAAGTTCTGGTTTAGAGAAGTGCTTGGAGAGGAGGCGGCAACGAAGCTGGAAAATGCGACCCTTTTTAACAGCACTGGGAAGAATCGAATAGAATCTATGCCAGTCAATATTTCCGACCAACTGTTTGAGGAATTTTTGCCGCAAAATTTGGATTTTCTATTCAACTGGAATGGTCTACGAAAGCAACCAACTGCCTATGATCGCTTTGCACACAATAGTTATGTGAAAGATTTTCCAGTACAAAGGAAAGGACACTTGAACGTGGTGAACCTCTTATCCTGAGTAAATGAATTGGACTGGGGTAAGTTGGCTCGCTGCATAACAGACGGGGCTCCGTTTATGCCTACTCGAAAGTCGGGGTTTAAGGCCCATGTGAAAGCTCTGTCGCCACCCACAACCTTTTTTCATTATTTAATTCATTAATTGGCGTTTGTGCTAAGGCCCTTCCCGAAATATGCTACAATGTTTGCATCGAGTCATCAAAATCGCAAACGTCAACCCTAAATACTCGGTTTAGGGTTGCCAGACGGCCGGTATTTTGCTGCTAATTTAGCAGAGGCCGGTAAGCAGCCGGTATTTTCAAATCCAGTGACTGAAGCCGGTATTTTGAAAATAAATAAATTGCAGTAACTGCATAAAAGCACTAACGCAGAACTTTTCAAATTATAATGACTCTAGTAGTGAGAATCTTGTCAGAGTACTTCCTTAAGCGAAGATCATATAAGGGCAAATGTTGCTTGTGCCTTAACCACACTCATTGTCTCTCCGTTTTCCCTCTTACTTTGTTTGGTCATAATTAGCATCTTCCGTCCTCCTAAACATGATCTGTATGAACCTTCATTTTGGCAATTAACCGTGCAACTGGTGTAGGTAGGGGTGTTGTCTGAACCACAACAGTAGGCTACTGCAGGCCGAATGCAAGTAAATCACAGAAATGGACAGGACGACTGTGGCATTGTAGAGATTAGCGAGCCTTTCACAATCATGCAAGCTGCACTGAACAGACAAATTATTTCGTCAGGGGCTATAACTGGCTCAAGCATGAGCCAGCGAATCAACCGGAAAGTTATCTCTCCCTTAGCCAGTCTTAGTGGTCTAGAAGGTAGTGCGATATTTGAAGAGTTTTTTCAAGAGTTTCAGGTGAGCTAGAAAATGTTTTTTGCAAAATGAAGTGAGTAGCAGGCAAGAAATTGTTATTTGTATTGTGCTGTTGATAATGACAATAATACCGTAGAAAGCACACACTATCAACTTGTAGCATACGGAAAGATGTTTTCTACGGAAATTGATATACAACATGTAAATTGGAATTTTAGTAAGTGCATTATTTTTTAGTTTAAGAAAACGCCTCCTTTCACTTCAAACACTGCAGTTATCGTTTATCATTCAAAGTAGGTTAGTTTGCTAATGTTTAGCATAGGGGTCTAGACCATGCTCACAAAGCTTACGTTTATACACTATTTGAAACATCTACAAACCAACTATTCTGAGAGCTTCATTACAATGTAAAAAAATATCATGGAAAATGAATGCACTGTTGAAGAAGCGTTATTTTCAAAAAAAGGTTATTCGAGAATCCTGTGCAATATACGCATACGAATGCAGCCCAGGTCTGTCAGTGTTGACAAAATGGCCGGTATTGTTGCAAAATCCATCTGGCAATCCTAACTCGGTTCTGTATAGGGGTTCTGTGAATATTTCAGCCCCGTCCACACCTGTCTCCTCCACTACACGAAAGTGCTCTGTCTTGCCACAAGGCGTCTATTCCAACTGCGTGATGAACTGCTTCAATTTTGCAAGGAGAAGAGTCATATTTTTCGAATAGATCTAAAGAGTAAGAACTTTAGTTCAAGATTGACATGTTTGTCAGACATTTCTGAACTCCTAAACAACTTAAACCTGCCGTTGCAAGGATTCAACCGAATTGTAACAGAATTATCTCGAAACCGAAAGCGTTTGTCCCGAATATGGATCTCTGAGTATTGAAAGCAAAAGCTACGTAATGTTCAAACTCATGAACACGCTTGACAACAATCCTAATGATGAACTTTCCAAAAAAAATTGTCCGTCACCTCTCATAGTTCATGACGAAGTTGATGCATTACGTTCCGGACTTTGAATTTTGTGCTTACTCAACCAATCCGTTCTGCCTTCATTCAGACGATGTGCTAATGGGGGCGGAGGAACAAGAGGATCAGATGGATATCCAAACTGACGAGACTGCATAAGCGCAGCACAGGAATGCTGACCTATAAACTGCTGGCTGAGCATGGCGTCATCATACCCTACGCTAGCTAGTCACGCTCTTCCCCAGTTGACTTTTTCACTCTACGTTGGAGTGCGGGGTGGGTCTTATAGTCATGGTGACTTTGCAATCGAATAGTCGGAACCGTCTCATTGCGCCTGAGCAATATTTCCGATACACTCTCAGTGAAATGATTCCTCCCATCGAATAGCACGTCGATAAAAGACAGTTTCCTCCGTCTCATTTAAATGGTGTTGTTGTTTTGGTTATTGTTTACGTTTTAATTTTGAGGTTTACAACTTATGTCCGATATCCCTTTCAAAGGTAATCGTTAAATGTTCTTGCTCTTTATTGTTTAATTTGTGAGTCCTGCAGGTTTCTAAATGTGGGCGTAACAAAAATACTGTACCAAACGTAGAAATGGTGGGCAAGTAGAAAAAGCTTGGGATCCACTGTTTTATAATCTGTAAAATTTTGAGCAAAAACTATAGAATGTCATCAACTATTTTTAACTTCCTACAAGATACGCACTGCTGGTATTATTTTGAAGTCAAAAGCAATTTTGTTATGTATTTGTTTCGTTGCACAATAATCTTTCCTCTCTTGGACGGTGAACTGAACGTATATGATGATTTCTTATTCTTTGATAGTCGCAGGTAACACTGTTCTACAATTTCTGACTTTTCTTGTCTTGCAGATGGCACTGTTTGCTGTTACTACGAATACTGTTGCGAGAAAGATGCCAATGACAGTGAACACTACTACCAGTTGAACTCCACATGGTGTAAGTATGAGTTTCCTTACAGTACAAGAGTAGAAGACACGAAAATAGAGCAGATAATATCAAGAACTTTTTGTTTACACTTGTTGATTCAGATCAAATTTGGCCGGCTGGAAACATTTAAATTATTGAACTCGTTTCTGTACAAATCAGTTTACTGAATAAAAAAACAAAACATAGTAAAATAATTGCTGTTTAAACAGCTTTATTTACAGACCGTAAGGAGCTTTATGTGACAAGAATGGTTGGCGCATTGTGCCACAAAGTATAGATGGTGCAACATTTGCAGTAAAATCAAAGATCAGCACATAGTGCACTTGCGCATTACATGAAGTTTTGTTACTGGATTCAACGTGCAAAGCCCTTGCAACAAGGCCTGAGGATTGATTCAACTTATCGTTTCCACTGTAATGAATGTTTCGTTTAATCCTCTCAGCTTTCAAATTTAAGAAATGACGGGAAAAAAACTTGCCAGATTTTTGAAGCTCACAGAAGCAGTGACAGTTCAAAAAAATAATTAAACACGTATTCGAAATTAATCCATTTCGATATTTTTGCAGATTATTGGGTTGGGTTACTTGCTGCACTCACTGTGATAGCAATTTGCTTATCTCTGTGTTACTGCCGAACTAAAGTGGGAGACCAACAGGGGGATTCCCAGCAGAGATTACCACATCGAGCTCGTTCAACAACATCAGCAGCAGCAATACCAACTTCGGTTGTTGGCGTTGAGGTGAGAGCTCAGTACAGCAAATTCAATCGACAGTTGCGTTTTGCGATAACCTATTCTTTTTTGCAGAATGTCAGAATAATATTTCATTACATATCAACGCCACGACTAAATCACATTTGTTGGTGTCATGCGTCGAATTGAGTCCCACGTTTTTGTTAACTTGAAGACAGAGACATTTGCAATTTGTTTGACTCAACTTGACTCAATTGAAGTCTGATTTGAATCATAAATTTCTCCCACTTGTTTCAGTACAACAGATGGTCAACTAGATATCATTTTAAATCAGACAAGTTAACGCTTGTTTACCTTTCTTCCGTTATTGGATGAATAGACCTTGACTTCGATTGAATAACTCAAGTCAATTCTGGAGTAAGAAATATCACTTAAATTAAGCCCAGTCCAGGTTATTTTCAAGGACTTAAGCAGAGCAAATTTCGGGTTGGTGGTAAAATGATTTTAACTTTTTTATGACAAATAAAACAGCCACAATAATCGAAAACATTGTTTTATTCGACGTTTCGGCTTATGCGCAAGCCATCATTAGGAATCATTCTAACTTGTTGTCATATCTAACAACTAAATATACTANTGGCACTTTCAAAGTGTTTTTGAAAATTTTGAGAGGGCAATTGCCCNGTTTTCACCTGTTNTGTGTCTGGTTTCAAGTAAGAGAGTCACTGCAAGCTATACAGGTGTTCACAAATAGTTGGGTTCGGAAAAGACACAATAAACCTAAACCAGCATCACTGTATATGGGTACATTATTTGATTATATCTGGCAAGTTTTTTTTTTAAGAAAATGTTAGGCACCCCGTATGGACCTGTAGGGACCCGATTTATCTAATTCTAGAGACCCGATTTTCTCTGGTTCTTCGGACCCGATGGCAATTTTCTCTGATTCTAGGGACCAGATTTTCAATTCTTGGGACCCAAATCGGGTCCCTAAAACACTTTAAAAAAACCTGATTTCTAGTCATTGTAGGTAACGCTGAAATTTAGATATACTATTAAGTTCTTATAAAAGAAGTACAACAAAATAAATTGCGTTGCAAAATCAGAGATGCACTATGCCTTTAAAGCGTGCAAGAAAACACAGCAACAGCGACAGTGTATCATATATTGTAAGCGAAATCGGTCATTGGTACTTAAATTAATCGCACAACACAGGCCCGTAGTCCGTATAGCCACGGGGAGCATTCAGGGGTAGTGTCCACCCAATTTTTTTGTACCCCCAAAATTTTGTTGTGCTCAGAAAAATTTGTTTTAAGCATAAAATAAAAACAAAAATATTTCCCACTCTAAAATGTACTTGACCCAAACCTTAAAACCTGGCTACGGGCCTGGCGCTACAACCAATTTGCCCGCATCTGAATGTTTTCAAGATGTCGTTTTAACAACATAAACTTAGCCAAAAAACTGCAATGGGGTTGCTGTAGTGGCTCAGCGGTCAAAGTCCTGATTTAGTTGAAATCATCAAAACCAGCTTTTATTTTGCAGAACTCTTCATATCAATACGAGTTCCCGCCTTCATACGATATGATTGCTCTTGCTCAAGAAAAACCGTTTGCTCTGAAAACCCATCAAGATGTTTCACCGCCACCATACATGGCACATGCAGAAAACAGTAACATGAGCTGCAGAAGCGATACCAATGTAAACCCAGGTTACAACGAAATCTCTTGCAGTCCATGACCTATCAACCAGACAAGCCATGGTGACAATAGAATAGCCGACCGATACTATCTGCACACTTGAATCTGTTCCTTCAACGCCACGGTTGTAAATTTGGTGCGACTGAAGAAAATCGTCAAATAAATTTGACGATTTTTTAATGTATTTGGTAACTGTTATTTATTTCCTGATTCATCTGAGCATTATTGCGTTTAACAACAGCGGGATCTAATATTTCAGTGTGAAATTATGTATTTAGCAAATTCATTGAAAATGATGGAAAACGCCAATTTCCCTCTTGTTCTGACAGACAATTTTGCTGTTTCTCGCTTTTTTAAATACTTTATCTTAGATGATTTTCAATTTGAAGAAAAAAACTCAGTTTTATTTCTTGTCCTAGTTGCCAGATTATTGAAAATATCTTTGACAAAAATTATAACATGTCGCAGATTATCTCTTTGAATGGGTTTTGCCAAGTCATTGACTAAACATTCATGGCTTAGTCGCTATATGATTTGACAACCGGAAAATGTAGAAATTGTTTGGAAAATGCAGTGTACACAAGCTCACCGGAACAAAATTTAGCGTTGCTGAAATAACTTAGAAATCGAAATTCTGTTTCACAAATAGAGCATTCTTTTTCTCCCTCTGACACGCCATACGCTGTTTATAGGATGATGCTGGGAGGTGTAGCGCTTGCATAAGTTTTTTCTTCAATGTATTTTGCAAAATGCTTGCTTCTCTTACTGCTGCTATATTTGGTGACATCTGCAAACAATCCATTAACTAATTCCTAGAAACAATTGTGTTATTTTCTGATTTTTAGTCGCAATCTTCTCTCCGTACTTGACATATTTATTGCATTCTTCCAACACCTGGACCAAAAGAGACACTTGTTAAACATATTTAGGTACAGCAGTTTTTATCATAATCTTTGAAAATGTTATACACTCTTATCTCCACAACATTTCTGCGGAACGTTCGCGATAATAAATTTATGTTTCTTTTAACAGGAATGAAGAGTGTAATGAAACAGCAGGAAATTAGGCGAACTTTATGAAAAAGCAGGAATTTAGGCAAACTTCAAAAAAGAGTTTAGGTCTTTTGCAATGGTTCTGCTGGTTGTTTCAATTAATTTTTTCTTATTTTGAACTGTTTCTATATTCTGAAATCTTAATTCAAACTTTGCTTGTAACTTTTGTAAGTTCCACACCCTTAACGTATTTAAAATTGAGAATAGCCAGTTTAAAGTTTAAGTTAGAAAATAAAGGAACAACCCAGCTAAATCTTATTTACCCTTGAAGTCCCGCAGGCGCCAGAATTTGGGCGCAGACGGTATGAAAGGTTATAACTCCTGAACGGATCGGGCTAGGGAGCTCGTGAAAACATCCCTGGATGCGTGCGAAAGCAAGGAATCCAATGAACTTGACAAAAGCATACCTTCACATTTGAAAGTTTTGAGAAAAATCGATATTTGTGCATTTGCCCTACTAATTTTTTGGAAAGTTTCAGAGAAAATAAAAAAACTCATTCACCTCATCCCGTTTAGCTTTTTCCATCCGCTTTTTGCGCTTCGCCGACCGCCGGAATACCCAAGAACACCACGTGCTCAACAAAAGTGAGTTTGGGCTGTTTCGGGGGAGAAATTAGGGAGCAAAGAAGAGTAAGTTGGGCAGATAGAGTCCTAGATCACGTTTGGGGGTACAGAGACAAAAGTACTGGGGTTAGTGACTTGGTTTGTGGATTAATTGTTCTAGGAGCTATTCTGAAGCTTTAGAGATCTTGATTAGCGCACTAGCCTAAGGGGTTCGGAAGTTATGGTCAAAAATAGACCTAGAAAATTGCTCGGCCATCTAGTGGATATTTTGATTTTAATCAACAATAAAAATTTTCTGTCAATATTTTGGCTTGAAATTTGATGGGATGTTGCAAGACACCCAAATACGCCTTTTCTGCAAGGTTCGTGGGTGCTGGCTAGCAGAAAAGTGGCTTGAACTGCAAAATCCTCTCAAAATCTTTGGATATTCCCCGTTGGACCCCACCAAAAAATTTTCAAATTTTTTGCGAGCTTACTGGCCTAAACTAAGGTTCAGTCGGTCTTGGTTCGCCACGGCTAGTTTGCATCACTGCTGGCATATACGTCAAGGTAATTTTGATGAACAGTTGTGAAACAAATGTTAGAGCTTTTGAGCTCGCTTGGCTAAAATCTATTTATTTTTTTCAATGTACATATGAGAAAGTCGCGGTTCCTAAATAAACGCAGCAGTTGGGCGGAAGGTTTTTCAAATTAAGAATACTTTATCGCATGTTTATGTTTAAGTTCATCGATTGTTTACATCGCCCGAGTTCGTTTTTGATGCATGAGTTGCTCCGAAAGCGATATACTCGTAGATGAAGACAGAGCATCTTCCATTTACAATTCACTCAAAAACTGCCCTTTTATGCAATGCCTTGCAGTCTCCATTGCATTTCTGAAGACAATATAGGTTGCAGTGAAAGACGATTGTAGAGGATGAAGGAAACATGTTCTAATCTCTTCTAAGGAAACATGTTCTAATCTCTTCTAAGGAAACATGTTCCAGATTTAAAATTTTATTAAGTAAATGTGTTCATTTCAAAATTGAGTCTTGCCTTAAACCAAGTTGAGATTTAGATTAGCTGAAGATTAATGCCACTGCACAAGAAACAGCCAGAGAGTCAACATTCTGAGTCCCCACGCACGCCAATATTTTGGCGTACGACGTTATGATCGGCCATAACTTCTGAAAGAATTGAGCTAGAGACTCAGTGAAGCCACCATTGGATCCGGACGACCGCTTCGCATGTTTTGATGTAGGTCGCGTGCACCTATGACATCATTGTGGTGTCATTTTAGGGGAAAAACCGCTTTTTGCGTCGGCTAGGAAAACTAGTTGCGTCCATTCAAACAACCATAAAGCTCAAACTAAACATTTTGGAAAAAACTTTCTACATAAAAATGTCCGTAAGATCCTTACCTTGCAATGATGATCACAAAAGTTGAAATTCTTTTTGGTGGGGGTCCAACGGGGATTATTCAAAGATTTTGAGAGGTCTATGCAGTTCAAGCTGTAGGGTTTTCCTTTTGGTGTAGGAACCCAATGTTGAGGTTTGGGGTGTTGCCCAGCGTAGACCGATTCCCGGTCTGGGAACCAATGTAGGGTTTTCCTTTTGGTGTAGGAACCCAATGTTGAGGTTTGGGGTGTTGCCCAGCGTAGACGTTGCTTGCGA
>JGI24158J21664_10004599_pt1 | contig 17800 bp, 15 predicted proteins | sample Ectturendosymbi3_FD_21664 | JGI IMG/M metagenome (IMG submission 21664)
ATGGCTCAATGAGCAGTCTATTACAAAGCACTGGTTCCAGCCTGTACGTACTTTTCCATATAGTTGGGCCACTGGCCGCAACAGTTGAAAAGAAAAGGTGGTTTAAACACAGACGGCCAACTTAATGTTTCTAGTTGGCGTGGAAAAGTGTTTGCCAGTCGAACTTTTCACCTGTTACTTTTTTTGTCGTTTTGGTGCCATGAAAAAAGTTTAGAGCAGCTGTGTCCAACCCGCGGGTGGCATGCGGCCCAGTTTAGGTGTTCGCTGAAGTTTAAGTAGCCTACTTATTGACAACCTGTCATTATTTTGATAATCTTAAATTTGACAGTTTTGATGCAGGTCCAGGTGTTCCTCTGTGCCATTTTGTCACGTCTGTACTGAGTGCTGGAAGATTACCATATGTCCACTGACACCTTGTTGCAAAACGTTTCAATTAGTTTTCTGATTTCCACCATTGTCTCATTGGCACTAAACTTACCTATGAAATCACACTTACGGAGTGGTTAAACGCGCCAAACTGTCGTTACCATTGCAGTTACGATTCGAACACTTTCAGTACATTAGCTTAAACTATATTTAGTTTGCTAAGAACAAAACAAGTGATTCAATGTGCGGCCCTGGTGAGGTTAGTGACATAATTTTTGTCTGAATAAGCAATTTCGGTTGGACATAGCTGGTTTACAGACATGCATCCCTGGCCCTGGCCTGCAAGGCCATGTAATGTACCGCATACTTACGCATACTTGCACTAGTTAAAATATTTTTAATGCACGGGTGGGCGTTTTGGTGTGCTTGCTTTCGGCAATAGTTAGCAGCGTGTTTCTGTTCTCCAATATATTTCTTATGTTTTGCTTATTAGCACCCAAGATGCTGGAATTGGAAAATCAACATCAATTTGTTGGCCCGGACAGCAATTCTCAATTCCGGATGTCTCCAGATCGGTTCGACAGTGAAGCGTCAGACATTGTCCGCATCAGCGGTTATTGCTCTTCGCCATTATCCGTGAGTCGAGTCTCGCCAGCCAAGCCAGTGATAAGGGAGTTGCTGGCAAGTTTCCGCACACCGCGTAGATCTTGCGCATAACCTGTTAATACGCTTGTAATTGTGCAAGTGTCTGGGTAGCTCTGTTTGAATTACACTCTGGAACTATTCACCGCGTATGACTGACATCCCACGCCTGATAAACGCTACAATGTTGACTCATTGTTCCATTTGGTATGCTGTTGCGGACAAAACGTCGAGAAACCTGCATCGTTACCTCGAAAACATGGTGTAGGGACACCAAAAAAACAAAAGACGTCCATTCTAATGACAGTTCGTTAATCTTCTATCAAACTTTTTGATCCAAAGCGGAACTGTTTTTAAGGGTTTTGAGCTCGTGCGCAGGTAAATGATCTCTGTAGCTCTTATGTCGTTTTTTGTTTTGGACTGAGTTTTTTCTGGCTAAGCCAAAATGATCCTGTTGCGCAGGTGGATGGCAGTGACAACCTTGGTTTGTTCAAACCTCGGCAAGATGCTCAAATGAGTCGTCATGCATATGGTAAGGGCTTGCTTAAAACAATATACATGTATTGGATGTGGCTTTAAGTTGCTGTCAACGCATAATTGCTTACATCAGACCGTTTGCTTTACGGAGGAGACTTTGCAGAAATCATGGCTTGGCCTGCAGTGTATGTGTGGGCTTGTGTACTGTGCTCTCGTTTATGCCGTAGTTGGCTCCAGTGAATGCTTGCCATTTTGAAACTTGTGTGCCGACGAGTACATGGCGATAACAAACAGACATGCCGTCTGCAAATAAGATTGAACGTATTTCGAGAGCAGTTTTATCACCATTATCTCGCGAGAAAGTGAGTGCTGGACAGGCTAGAGAGGCTACCCGGAAGCTCCCAGCCTATCTCTTACAAATCGTCTCAAAAGCAACTCGTTTTATGGTCCTTTCCACTGGGCTCACTTCGTAAAATCGCGTTATTTAAATTAGGAAACCTTATTTACTATCCGGTGGCAACGAATAAGTGGCCCCAGATGCTAAAGATGCAGGATATTGACGAAATAACTGAAAGTTACGCGAAGTCTCAGTTGTCTGCTCTTTATAGTACAAATTTTCAGAAAACTTATTGTGGGGTAACCTCAGAAAAACTTACCCCAACCCATAACTTTAATGTAACTTGCCATGAGCTAACACAAAGTAATTACGAAAATGCATAGGATTTACAATGACTACACAGCCTCAAAATAGATAGTCCTGTAGCAATTTGAACAACAGGTTTCTTATTGGCAAAGTAGTGTTTTCAAGTACCGGCCTTTGTTAGACACCACATCATCACTTATAATATTTTTCTCAAAAATTTGCGGTTGTTTTCGCTGCGAGGTACTTATGGAGGCAATTTTAGCGCGGCGGTCGTGTTAGCTTAATTGAAAGTAACCGTAGTTTCAAGTAATCTCAGCAAGATGTACATCCAGAGATTTCTAAAAAATTGAACCGATCAGCTTTGCGTGATAAACTTACCTCCCCAGACCCTGTCACGTGAAATTATCGCTGCGCATGTTTAAACGTCATGCTCGAAGACAAATAAGAAACTCGTTATCGGGAAAAACAATTAGCACTGCTGAAAACCGTAGCAGTAAAAAAACGTAAAATTAAACATTCGTTTCAAAAGAAATATAACTATACACTCGGCAACTTCTTTTAAACATTTTGTTGCACACAGCCCGGTTGTTGATGTAGAACCCAAGTGCAAGGTTACCAGAACTCAAATTTTTATACACTAATGATAAGTTAGTGTTGCATGAACTTGTGTTTCGTTCGTATAACAATGGATATTATGCAGGCTGTCAGAAAACATTTAGACGCGTAGGCCTTTTAATTCAAGATTTTCATGCCTCGATATTTTTGTTATCGCCACTTCTGGAATGATGACCTTTGCCGGGCAGTTAACACTGCACCAGTCTCAATAGCCGGGGCCCTCAACTTTTTTAATTCGTGGCTATACTTTTCCTTNAAGCCAACGCTGAGACGNGCGGTAGAGTAGTATTTTGTGAAATGTGTATCAGCATCTTGCCTATGTGGTGAGCCCATGCGCAAAGCAAATTAAGCAACCGATGTAGAATCGCGCGAGTTGGGTATAAAGTAACATTTGATTCAGAAATCGACTTTTATGGTAGCCATAGTATGGATCATCAGGTCACTCAGATCGTAGTGGTCGCTTGTGTCAGGCTAAAAGCTCCGACCTAATTGCACCTTTAATTACACGACACAAAGAAGTTTGTTGCTCTTTCGTGGTGTCCCTTATGCCAAGCATAGCACTATGCACAGCGGAGACCTAGATGGGTTTCTAAAGCAGTCGAATTGATTCAAATNATTTTTTAGCGTTGCGATCTGTATCTTCGCTTGTCATCAAGTGCTTAAGGCAATTCCGGATCCACTTTTCGTGCCAAAGCATTTCGGTCTNTGGAAANAACTTTTTCTGGTGTTTGCCGACTGTAACCCCAAAATCGGAACTGCAATGTGAGATGCTGCTTTTGCGCAGAGAGTCGACCAGCAGCGGGGGGGGTCGACGAATGCGATTTTGTCAGCGTCGCGTTGCGCGAAGAACTCGGCACCGACAACGCATCCGTTTCACCCGACGAACCGGCCGGAAATCACTGCACTGATGCGATGAATGAGAGCCAGTCATCAGCTGTAAAAGCAGACGAAACAACCAGCCTGCTTCTGCGAAGCTACGAAGAGCACGACGCCTCGTCTTCCGTTTCCTCTTCCAGGACTGAAAACACCATTCAACTCCCGTTAGAATCTTCCTCATCTGATCGACTTCTTTCACCCGCCGTCGAGCTTCAAGATTCTAAAGGCACTGACGATGTCGTGCAAGAAGAAAATTCGACTGCAGACGGTTCGTGAATGTTCTGTTGTCAGACAGGTCGTTAATGTTCGCAAGTTGAGCGAAAAGCGCATCGAAATTGGTAGTGACGAGCACTGAACCTTTGTTGATTTTTACCGCCAAAACACCTTTAGCGGCTTTAACATACGCAAATTTTTCGTGTTGGAAATGAAAAAATGCTGCATTTTGTTAGTGTTTCAAAACCACAAGCTGTGGGAAGTAGTAAGCTGCTAAACTATGTTGAGTCAGTTGCATGTGATAGTGGTGTTTGCAAAATTCTTCATTTGCTGAATCGTGTGGCATTGAGCAAAACGTGAACTCAGCATTTTGGGAGCTGACCGCTCTGCGTTGTTATTTGCTTGTCAAGGCAAGTGTTGTTTTGAAATAATGATGCAATATGGGTACAGTTTTCTTTGCCCGCCAAGTTTTGGCAGATCCTCCCGAAACTAGCTCAAATTCTATCTGTTTTGGTTTTTCGAAATTGTCCTGTGCAATTCAGTCAATCGAATTAGAGTTCGCTGTTTTGATCATCGGACTTCGCTAGTGATGAAGATCATGTCGTTGTTTTTCCACGGTGATGTGACCTCAAGTAAAATGTCCTGAGAACCGCTTGCTGTGATGTTGAGAACCACTACACGCCGAGGTGATCCCGGAGTATTGGGTCTATTTTCATTCAAGCTTTGGTCAGACGTGCAGACTCGCCGTTAATCTTGGTGACTAGCCTTCAGGCGCTGTCCAACTGAGAATGACATCATGAACATTTTGTGTTTAGTACATCAGGCGCTCTCTGCACAAAAGTGAAATGAGCCGCAAGTTGCTTCCTTTTTCCTTTGCAGGCTGTTTTCTCACAGCACCTCACCTGAATCCACGTTGTTTTTCAGTTGATGGTCAGAGAGCTCGGCTGCAAGGCGATGACGATTCCGAATGCAATGCAGAAAAGCAGGTGGCTTTTATATTTCGCGTTTTCAAGATGTTCAATACACTGGTTTGTTTCGTAGGTATATTTTCTTATGATCCGGAAAAGACTGACTGAAATGTTATTGTGAGCCACCAGCCCATCACATTCGTCACACCTCGTTGTTGAACTCTTGGTGCTCGTCGCCCTTGGTAAACTAAACTTTGTCTTAAGTTCCCACAAGGCACATGAAAGCGATTTATCAAATTCTTTGAAGCTCTCTTAGAAGAAGAAACAATCAAGGCGACAACATATATCCGCAGTTTTCGAGATGACTCAATCGACTCGAAAGTCCTCGTCATCGGAAAACTGTACGGTTTAAAAAATTTATGTGGTAGACTTGCCGCTAGTACCTCAAGTTCCCTGGATCTCACACAGATTTTCTTCTGCGAAAGATGCCTGGGTAGAACGTGTATAAAATCCTCCTTTTTTGTGTGTTTTACCGACGTTTGTCCGTATATGCCTTCTCCATCACACAAGGCTGCCTCCCTGTGCGGCAGAGATGGGCGGACTGTCATATTTTTCGATCCAGATCCAGTCCTGATTTGTTAAAACTCAGTCCAGGTCCAAACACAGTCCAAAAACGTTTGCAAATGTAAAGTCCAAGTCCAAATGAAGTCCAAAAAATTTGAAAAATGCAGCCTGTTCACAACAAACATGCCGCATATTTTTTCCATTAACTAAGTCCAAATCCGGTCCAGATCTTAAATCTTGAAGAGTTTCACAGTCTGGATCCAATCCAAATTCAACAAAATGTGCTCTAGTCCGGATCCAAGTCCAGTTCAATGCTCATCTCTGCTGTGCGGCCTGTTTGGAGGTGCATTGTTTCAGCGCTGCCTTGGTGTTTCGCGCAGTCTGTGCCTGACCATCCTACACCGAATGTGAGTGCGGACGACTGGCTGGAGATGCAGAGAAAATTCGAGTCTTACGAGCAGCAACTGGTCACCCTCAGTGTTAGCAACGCGAAACTCTGCGAAGAAAACGACAATCTGAGGTAAACTCACTTGCGCCGTAGCATTCGTTTCGCGCGCAAAGCATGGGTTTTCCTGTCTCCGCTGCTTTTTGCCTGATCGTAGATAAAATGCTGCTCTGTGGCGACAGGCAACAATTCGACATACTCGTTACTGCGCAACTGAAACTGGGATGTATGTGGTTATTGTCCGTTTGTAAAAAATGTTTTCAGGTCGGAAGTGACGAACGCAACCGTTTCCGCCTGCAATACTTTTGATGAAGAGCGTCAGGAATTTTTGAAAACCATCGAGGATTTGAACTGTCAGATGCAGGTAACGTGATGGGCTTTGACAACCCATTTTTCCTCTACGCGTGCTTCAGTGCTTGGACAAGTACAGTCAGAATTGCGATATTACTGTCGCCACACATTGCACTGGATTGTAAAACCTTTGCCGGTCTAAAACACCGCTGGTCTTTGTAAGGCTCTGCTTTTTTGCGGCCGAGTGTCGCGGTGCACGCGCTCGTGATCCCAAAGCAAGACCATGGCGCGGTTGTACACTCCTGTATTTCGTGTCGCAGCCGCGCGCACATCGCAATTCGCATCTTCGCGGTTGTATGCAGTTGGTGAGTTGCGGTTGCTTTGGCAGAAAGTGGATGAGGAGAAAAAAAGACTTTCTGATGAAGTGTCCAACAACAAATTGGAGTTGAGTCAACGGCTGAGCAATGAACAAGTACAGAAGCTCATTGCGGAGAAGGAGGAGTCAATTCAAGGCTTACTAGCAGAAGGTGATTGGAATTCATAGCCGTTTACGGCTTTCTTTACGTGTTTTGCAGCCGGTTTTTAAAAAAAAGTTTTTAGACGTGGCTTGTTTTTGCTTTGATAATATCAGCGATGTAATTATCTCCGAATCTTCTGTCTTTAGCCTGATATGTCAATGCCAATGAAAAATGTCTATTCGTCGGATTACTTGCAGGTGTGGCTCCATAGGTGCATGACATAAGTCTTCTTCTAGCGACACATTGGCAAGATGCGTTTTCTACCACACGTGTAAGCGTTGAATCAATACGAAGCTCAGTGGTTGTGACTGAAGGTTGTTGATTTGAAGAGCGGATATCCATATATATGAACTCAAAACCTTCATATATTGCGGTTGCCATCTTTCGCTTCTGTGTGTTGCTTTCAAAAGACCGATTTCATTATTGTGTTATTTCCTAAATCACTGAAATAAAATATTAATCGATGTTGATCGTAACGTTTTGAACAGGAGTTTCTTCTTTTAAAGTAAAAATTTTCTGATAGACGCTTTACGTTTTTTGCATAAAACTGAAAGATATGCTTGCGGCGGCACCTGCACCAGATGTATTTATCGCTTTATGGCAACGCTTTTCATAACATTACTTGGCCTGTTAACACATGCAAAGCGGAAAGTGCGCTTCCTTACAATTACAACTTCAACATACGCAAAGGTTTTGATAGTATTCTCCAGTAATGAAATAATAAGCGTAGGCGCAAAGTTGCAGCCACAAGGAACTAGAAATTTTTAGCTTTCTGCTAAAGTGAAGTGTTGCGAAATGAGGCGTTTTCTTGCAAATAAGCATTGATTTATCTAAACTTGTTTAAGTGTATTGACTGAGATCAGGCTGCTTTATGTACACCCACTGCCCATATAGACGCCTTTCCGGCAGTGTTGATATTGAATGAGCCATCGAATTGCAAGCGACTCTTTTGCTTTACAAGTAGCAGTGTCATTGCAGAAACAGAAAGTGAGCTGTTTGGTGTAAGTTTCTGAAGAACTCTTAGTTCCTTCCCCGAAGAAAAATAAAAATTGCACATCGCTGGACCGTGAAACAACCGCTGTGGAGCTTCCTGTATCCCCTTCCCGTAACAAGCGCTTTCTGAGATCGACTGTATTGCTGATTTGGTTTTATAAACAGATTGATTCGTGATAAATTGTTTCGCCAGGCTGGGGGTCAACGCTTATCCGTTGCAGCTTTTTCCTGTTTCTCACAAACGTGATTAAGCTTATAATTCCTAGCCAAGCAGTTCGCACCTTGCATTTGACATGTTAACAGGCGAAGCGTTATCAAAGCAGCATTTGCAACAAAGCAACTTGATCAAGAAGCTGCGAAGCAAAGCAACTGAACGAGAACAGTCTGCTGCGAGTTTGACCGACAAGCTGGCCAAGGCGGAAGCTGAAAACAAAACTTTAAAGGAGGTGACCAACGTGCATGGTTTCGCAGTGTGCGTGCAAGCCGTGTTGCAAAAAACGTGTCATTTTGTTTTCGTTGCGCTACTAGCAAAGCTTCCGTTTCCACTTGGATTGCTAGGCCGACGACGGCTTGCCTACGAATGCTGCTGAGGCACGCAAAAACTTCCGTATGTTGTCATTTGACCATCTGGTCGGTTTAGTAAGGCCGACATGGCAACACAATAAAAGAGCCTGAAAGCTGCATTTTTAATCTGGTGTTTGTTTTTGAATATACAATTGCGATGAATTTCGGGAAAATTTTAGACGTTGGAAATACATGTGCGGAAGCGCAACACGTCAAGGCTGGTGATAAGCGTTCTTTCTTTAGAAATTGAGCGAGATGAAAGGTCAGAGCACCGAGGATCGTGGAACCGCCGAAAGGCTTACTGAAGCGTTTCAGGAAAGAGAACAGCGGATCGCGGAGGTTGTTGGTCAACTGGAAGAATCGGAGGAAAAGCGCAGAGCTGCGCAGGCCACCCTAGACGCCGCGTACAAGTACGATACCTTTGCAGTTTGTCTTCTTTCACATCGTTCGCGTTGCAACAAGTCTTTCGCTTTCAGCGTAAAAGCTTGAATATTTTTCCACCAGACGACAGTCAGACAGCAAATGCATCATTTTTTAAACATTTTTCAGCGGTTTGCCATGCACTATGACTGCATTTTCAACGAATCGGCGATAATCGTGCGTGAAGTATTTTGATTTCGCGTAAAATGGAATTAATCCCACTTTCACTCACTTGCAAGTTTGCCTCTACTATTTCTACTCACAACATGGATTTTAGCCAAGGATTGCTTTCCCGGAGCTAAATTTGACATTCACCTGTGTAGGCGCTAGTTTCAAGCGAAGAATTGCTGACACTGTTCTTATGACCCCTTGAATGGCAGGGAACAACGGTGGAATGTGTTTTTTGAAATGCTCTTTAAGGTTCAGTTGTGTCTGGCTGAATAAATGCAAGCGCATACTGCGCGCTTAAACAAGAAAGTCTCTCTAAATTTCGTCGTAGGAATGTAATCCTTTCAACTGCGCACAGAATAAAGAGAGAAACTTTCATGTGTGAAGTTAGTCTGGAAGCTACTGCTGCTCTATCTAACGTGTATTCTTACAAATTCCAATTTGAATCACACGGTGTATGTCAATTGAAACTTGAGTCTGTCTGTACTTCCTGCAATTTTCGTTCTCAGAGGTGGAAATACAAAACAAACGTACGTCACCAGGGTTTTTAAGGCGTTTTATGGGTTCAAAATGGTCCCTAAATTTCCTATGGGAACCCACAAAAGTAGTACTTTCGCATTAAATGTGGACAACCACGAAAAGTTTTATCTGAACTGAATTGTTGCTTCAATTAACGTCCAAAACCGATTCGCCTCACGCCAACTAAGTGCAGTACTGACAGTCGCCACGCGTATTCATCACAATCATCTTTTAAATCCCATGTTACGTAACAATTAATATTTGGCAGCATTTATGAGATTAACAATCATGTTATGCAATAATACACGCGTTGAACACCACTGAGTCTGGCGTTTTCAGCAAGCCAAGTCTTTTCCATTAGTAAACAATGCGCGGAGTTGCTGTAGATTCTTATTGCAAACAAAACAGCCACAATAATCGAAAACATTATTTTTATTCGACGTTTCGGCTTATGCGCAAGCCATCATCAGGAATAAATGAAATGCGACAGTGAGAAAGAAAAATAAGGATGCAATTTTAAGGCATTCGTGCTGTATTGCAGTGCATCCTTATTTTTCTTTCTCACTGTCGAAAAAATATAATAATAGGATGCACTGCAATACAGCACGAATGCCTTAAAATTGCATCCTTATTTTTCTTTCTCACTGTCGCATTTCATTTATTCCTGATGATGGCTTACGTATAAGCCAAAACGTCGAATAAAAATAATGTTTTCGATTATTGTGGATTTTTTGTTTGCAATAAGAAGCTTTTTCCAGATTTTACACGTTTACTTACATATTGTGGGTATTTTCAGAAGATAATATCACAGCAAAAACGAAACACTAGCCATCCAAGCATAAAGCAGTATTTTTGTAGTAAGCCTAAACAACAATTTCTTGGTGTTATCCAGCCAGAAAGGGCAAACGCCAGCAACGGTGACTGCGAAGGTACTTTCGATTCTGTTGTGCAGGAAGAACGGCATTCGGCTGTTAAAATCTCAAAAGCATCTACAGTTTCAGCTAATAGTCAGTCAGCAGCATCTAACAATAAGACTTTTCAATCGTAGATTAAGCTGCAAAGTTTTGCTGAATCCCTACGAATGAATGTGTTCACTCTGCGTTCTGACGGAGGCATAATATGTTTGCTATGCTCTAAACACCCAGTAGTTACCACCGGCCGAAAAAATAATGGTAATATTTACACTACCGAGCCTGCCAGGCCTCCACGCCCAAACCGCGTGGATAATCATCTCAGCTCTGATCAACACCAAAAAGCCAATAGCCAGGAAAAAAACTCGACGTATTTCACTGTTTCAGGCTATTCATCAGGATTGCATTTTACATAAATAAAGTTAACACGGTAGCTGAGCGAGTACATCTGATTTACTGGGTTTTGAAGGAAGAGATAGCGAATCGAAAAATAGCTTCTTTGCGAACCTTGGTTGACCGCACCGGCCATAAAGATCGGCTTCGCGACCTCCGCCATACCAGTTCTGTGGCAGTAACTGAGTTTTTTTTGGTGCTGATCTCAGAACATTTGAGTGATCGCACCGTTTCTTATGCCAAACAGAGCCCATGCTGGGCTGGTAGGGTCGACGAGACAACCGATATTGCTACATTGCAGCAGTACATTAGTTTTGTTCAGTATGTACATCGATACAAAAGGATGCCAGGCAACATTTTTGAATATTCGACGTGTTGACGCTCTAGCTGTTGCTGACCTGTTCCGACTTGGGAATGATGTTGTTGCCGATCACGATCTTGATGTCAGCAAGCATCTCGCTGCTGCATGTGATGGAGTTGCTGCAATGATAGGCCGCTGAAATTTTCTCTGAGAAGTTGACCGAACAAAACCCGATCACTTATACCAGCGGTTCCGAAACTTTTTGTGATGCGTACCGTTTGTGGGCCCTGTATTTTCACCGCGTACCACCTTGAAAACACCTTGTTCCAGGAAAACTCATTCTATCCAATATCATTCGATCAAAAGTTTGGCAAACCAGACTTGACGCTATGCGGCATGACCAAAATGGCTGTGAGAAATTATAATGGCCATTTTTCGAAACTAACAAGGGAAGCACACAAAAATGCAGGAATTTATTAACAGAAGGCGGTAAGTGAAAACAAAATGTATTCTTTTTGTGTAGAAGAACAGAAGGGTCTCGCGTACCACCTTGAAGGCCTTCGCGTACCACAGCTTGGGAACCACTGACTTACACGGTGCACTGGCATGCGCATCGCTTAGCCTTGGCTTGCACAGGCACAGTGAAGGAGCTACAGCACATCCAAGATCGCGAGCGCGGTTTAGTTCAGACATGCAGTGGCGTACCTAGGGTTTCCCACGCCCGGGGACAAAGTCAGTTTTGGCGCCCCCACCACCCAGACCTTTTGTTTCTAGACCCTCCAGAAAACTTCTTTTGACTTTGACGTCACGGACTTGATGTCAAGACCTTTGAAGCTTGAAAATCATTAACTATCGTAGAGTTAAGATTTGTTTCGCGTCAAGCTATCCCCACTTCGAAATTTAGGTCACGATTGAACACTGCAGTGCGACATTCCCAATTGCAGTAATACATTCGAATTTTAGCAATAGTGAAAGACAAAGCAAAAACTAGGCAAAAAGCTATCATCTGCAAAAATCTTCATGAATCGCAATGACATACAAAAATTTTCTGGCAACACAGTACAAAATTGACCAGATTGAGTTGCACCGTTGTTTTACAAAGCACGATTTGTCGGAGCCTGTCGTATCCTAAATGCAGCGTATACCCCTTGTTCCTTTCTCGCGTCAGGTATTGTCACAATCACGGCTAGTGCCAGTTATAAGGCAGGGTGGCCAACCTATGGCGCATGCGCCAAGTTTTGCGCATTGGATGATTTCAAGAGGCGCATCTTTGTGATCATAATAAAGCAAGATAGTAAACCTCCTCAATATTTTGTCGGCTTTTGCTTCGTAAAAAAACCTTGTGAGTTACCAGTTAACATCTTGAAACAAACTGTTCATGATGTACCGGAAGAAAAAAAATGAGCCACCTGAGGGAAAAGCTCTTTCATGTGACAACAACTGACTATTTGATCTGGAATTTATAGTTAATGTTACTGATCCTCTCAGTCATCTCAATATCAAACTGCAGGGCAAGAATAAATTGTTTCCAAATTTAATAAATCAAATCAACGGATTCAAGATGAAGTTAAAACTGTTCATTTCGCAGTAAGAAAATGAAGATATGAGCCAGTTTCCGTATTCAAAAGAGCAGATTGAAGGTGCTGCTGATAATGGCAATTGAGAAAATGCACTGAAAAGATGAAGTTATTGCAAGGCGTTTTTGATTTTGCTGAAGATAAAGACGGAATTTTGGCATTTATAAACCCATTGTTACTTAGTGAACAACAGATAATGGAAATGCCAAGAACATACAAGGTGGAAATCATTCGCTTCAAAACAAATTCAATATTGAAAACGTCATTTGAAGAACTTTACTTCAGTCCAGCCGTTGTGTTTCTGATGTGATTCATTTCTGGCGATCCTTAGCGCGTGAAAATTTCCTAGAACTACGAAAATTCGCTCCGAATTATATGTCGTTTTGAAATAACGTTCCCATGCGAACAAGCATTTTCGTCCATGAAATTGATTAAAAGCAAAACAAGGTTGCGCTTTACCTTTTCAAATGTAAAAAATTATCTGCTGCTCAGTGCTCGCAGCAAAAAAATTACCTTCAAAGATTAAAAAACTGGTGGAATCGAAGCCAGATCAGAATGAAGCTCATTCAAACGTAAGTAAACGTGGAGTTTATTTGCTGCTTTACCAGATATTCCGTTTGCATTCAACATCGTTACAAGATGGCCGATGGCATGGCCGCATGACGCATTGGCAGGCTACTCAGGTTTGAAAAAAATGGCGTATGGTGTGCAGAAGGTTGGCCACCCTTGCTGTAGGGGTTCTGGAGCATGCATTCCAAGAGCTTTGATTTTTATAACGCAGTGAAGAACTGACTGAGGGTAGACTCGCGAATATATTAAACAGAAGGACAGACAGAAAAATGCGTATGAAAAACTGAAGGCAAATCATTTTATACAAGATTACTTGACAAGTACAGTATTAAATTGCAAAATCCTAAAATACTTCTTTGGATAAAATGCCCTGAAAAGTTAACAGAAAATAAAGTAAAAACTGCGACATTATGCTTTACTTGTAATGATCTATCTTCAAATAAAGAGTTTTCTTTTATCTGATGTTAGATAATTACAAAATTACAACTTTTCTACTGGATATTTATCGATTATTTCGTCAAAAAATTGATTTAATTTGAATGTGTCGATGTGTTAACCAAGAGGAAATACCTAAGGTCACTGACGCTCCGTGAGAAATTCTAGGTTAGCGATTTTGTGACTTAAATTTCGACGATCATGTTCATGGAGATATTCAATTTATAGGTCGAATCAATATAAAACACATGTAGCAGTAACTGAAAAGTTCACAATTATAACGAACATACTCAACGCTATTGCACAGTTGCAACTAGAATTTTGCAAATGTATTCAGCACTTGTGAAACTTTTCAGTCAATTATAACTACCTTCGGAACCACACCACATCCGTTTCAACATCGAGTTTGTCAAACCATCAAAGCTCAAATTTTCCTAAACATCAGATCTGTTGTCGTAACAACATAGCCTACTGTGAAGTTTCACCGTTGCTGTAAAAGCATCCACAGCAGCACACTGCGTGCACTGTGAACGCTGAATTCCCGTCCGATTGTGATGCAACTTTAGAACGAGAGCGAAGTCGGAAAGTTCGCAACCTCAGGTATCTGAAAGCATTGTGACGCAGACGTCAGTCAAACCACATGCGAGCTCTGATTGCTGGAGACAGAAGCTCCGCCTGAAAACATCACTAAAGGTTCGCAACTGCTCAATTTGCGAACCTTGGTGATCTTGATGAGATTTCGCATTGCCAATTTTTCAAACGTTGAAGGATAGAATGATTATGCCAGAGTTTGATTTTTGCCGTGATGCTGGTGCAGTTTGCAGCAAAACCGTCCGAGATGAAAATTTTCGGTAAGTATTTCCGGAACTTCACCGGCTTTGCTGCATTGCGCTGTCCATGCCATGCACAGCCTGGCCAGAGCGAGGATTTTCAACTCTGTGCCATGTTAAAACCAAGCAACGAAACCGGCTGCTTGATGTAACTCTGGATGCTCTGATAAATGTTTCAATGAACGATCCAGCGCGCTTAATGATGAGGGCGCGCTTGAAATTGCTCAGAAATGGATAAAAGCAAATAATAGACGGAGAGTGACAGAGCGAACACTAAAGACCGTAAAATCTACAGATGACGAGGAAGAAACCGATACTGTTGCTGATGAACAAGAGCTGTTTATTCAGGTTTTTTTTAAGGAAAATGTTGGTACCCGATATAAACCTGTAGGAACCCGATTTCTCTGATTCTAGGGACCCGAATCGGGTCCCTAAAACACCTTAAAAAAACCTGGTTTATTGAAGTTAAAATTGAAAAATTTGTGTCGTAGTTTTTGCAAATACAGCAGTACTAATTGTGCACTGTGACTGCCAATCCTGTGATAAACAATACGTTTAGGAATTATTTTGAACGTTTTGCTAAAAAATGCGGCCTCATAAAATTTCTTGGTGTTTCCTTAAACCAAACCTTAAAAACAACTGGAGTCATGTCGGCTGGTGCGTTTTCAATCGATGTCATAATGATTGTCTTAATTACCATCCAGAGATCTCGCGGAAATGAACAAGCAACTCGTGGCTGTGCAGAGCGAGCGCGCCAGCGAAGTGAAAGAAAGGGAGGAGTTGGTGGCGAAGAAGATGCAACAGGAAATAGAGAAAATCAATCAAGAACACGAACACCAAAAGCACATGCTATATCTTCAGGTTGACACCCAGCTGCATTGGTAGATGAAAATGTTGGTTAAATCGATGGTATCATGCAGAAAAATCGCTAGTGAACTGAATGCTATGCCGCAGCAGTGTTTTTGCTCGCACGCCATTTACTTGCTTCGCTCTGTCATTCTTAACCTGACTTAGTGCTCAGTGACGATTAATCGTGAACTGCCCCTGTCCAGCGTTTGGCGTCTATTCTGTTTCGATAGCTCTGCCCACGTTGCTGTTGTTTCGTTGCGCTTGGTACGCTGCCTGTCGTCATTCCGGAATGCGTTGCAGATGGCAGAGCTGAGGGATAACGTCGAGCGCACCGAAGCGCTCTCCACACGAAAAGAAGATCAGTGGAGAAAAGAAGTTCAGGATTTGCAACAGGTATGATCGTTTGCGAGCAAACTGTGAAGCTGTTTGAACCCTGCACTGGTTTTCAGGCTATAGGTAGCAGACGCGCACACTACGTTTGGCGAGGTAGCCTGGCAAGCCATGTTTTATTTTCCGCAGCGTCTTCAAGACTCCGAGCTACGAAACCACGAGCTGAGTGACAGCATCACCGAATCGACGAGGCCCCTCCTGCGCCAGATGGAGAACCTACAGGCCACACATTCCGCTCAGGCGAAGACTTGGGAAGCACTCGAAAAAAGTTTAACGTCGAGGCTGAGTAAGACGACCTACTTCGTTTTTCTTTGTTCGGAGCTTGATGCAGTGTTTCTTGGTTTGCTTTCAACGCAGACTTAGCGTTTCTTCAGGATTTGTTGTTTGTTTGGTTCAATTTTCGTTCATCTGTTATTAATCAAAAAACAGGTGGCGAATCCCCCCTACTTGGCACCTTTTCAAGCTAAAGGGTTCAGTGGCTTCCAGTTGCACTGGTTGGTAACAGGAATGTCCTGCTTGGGGTCAAAAAACTGCCATTGTTTTTTGCAATATTTCGGAAATCTGTGAATTGCGGTTGTTGTGTCTTTGTAAGTCTCTGATTGTTCGTAAATATCAAGGCGCTTATCGTTGATATGGTGGGCTGAGAAATCGCGGAGCAGCCCAGAATCTAAGTCCTTACCTGTATGCAGCTAACGGTGAACAGCATGTAAGAAATTGTGCAGTCGCTGTCTGCTTGTAATACCACTTTCTACACCCACATCAGTGAAAATCGCAGCATACCTTCAACTTGTTTCGACTTTGCATAAATAAGAAAACAGTTGATGCTCCATGCGTTCCTTCCCTGCTCATTTTGTGATTTGTCTTTCTTCATCCAACGCCAAGTTTGTTTGTTGCAGGCGAAGCTCACGCACAGTTGGTGAGCGCTCAGGACAAGGAGCGTTCGGCGCAAATGGCCTGCGTCGAGCTCAGATCGCACTTAGCTTCGAGTGAGCGTCAACTTGCCGAGGTCCGAAAAAAGAAAGCCGCGCTTGTGGAGGAAGCGATCGTTCTGAGAAAGAACGCGGCTGAATTCGATGAGCAGCTGGCCAGGTGTTGTGGTATTGGACACTCGCCAACTTTCTTTACGATATTTACACACAAGCTCCATTTTTGCCATCTTTTTAAGACTAGCGGCTAGATTCGTGGATCTTGCAGTTTAAGTGATTGGGTTGCTTGACTTCGGTTGTTGACCCATATTATAGCCGTATATTCATCAGCAATTAGTTCGCTCATTGTAGAAGAAAAAATGAAGAGAGACACCTGCAGTTTCGCTATGTTGCTGATGAAATACGCTTTCGAGCATTTACATTATCTGACCAGACACGGCTTTCGCTTCCACTCATTCAAATATTTGTTAGATTTGTCACCTTTCTTATCATACGTGCTCTCCGCAGCTTTGCAACAACGCTTGGCCGTTAGTTTAAGCTAGACAACATTTTGATGAAGTGTCAAATGATTCGACTCGAATACTGTACTTTGCTGTTTTATACTCAGCCTTCAGAAGGAACTGGAGCGGTCAAAGCAGTCGCACGAGGAGACAATGAGCAAAGCACGTAGAGACCGGCTGACGCTGGAAAACCAGCTCGACATGGAAAAAGTGCGCTCGGAGGTCGAGAGAAAAAAGTGCCAAGCGCAAGTTGAAGCGCTGCAGAAAGAAAAGGTTCGTCCGCAGCCGTGCTAACCGTCGGCATCAGTCTTTGCTGACGAACTTCACCAGATAATTTGATTACATAAAAACGCTGAAAAAATGGATAAAAGATTGTTTTATTAGATATAAAAAGTGTTCTCACTTTCCAATTCGCTTGTGTGTTGCCACTAAAAGTGTTTAAAGGTGCGCACTGACGTTGTCCTTCACCAATGGACGGGGCGTCATAGTACCAATACCGCTGGATGGCGCCAAAGCACAAGACAGACGCGCGGTGTTGACTTTTGCAGGAGAAGCTGATGTGGATGAGCCGTTCAGAAAGTATAACGTCAGCAGCGAGCGCTTTGAATACGGACGCTGAGTCTGTGACAAGTTCAAATGACACATTTAACCAAGTAAGTTGTGCGTTTCTGATTCGAATATTGACCCGTTGCTTGTGGATTCATAATCGTTGCTTTATACCTTTCGCTTTAGTGAACACGAATTGATGCGGCAGCAAAAACTGCGGTAGTTCTTCGTGGATGATTATATCGGTCACGTGAATGGTAATGGTAATGGTTTATTGTTTCATATGACTCAGCCAATAAGCAGAAGCACCATAAAAGCCATCGCATGCAGTAAACCAACCATTAGCGAAC
>JGI24158J21664_10004600_pt1 | contig 17800 bp, 9 predicted proteins | sample Ectturendosymbi3_FD_21664 | JGI IMG/M metagenome (IMG submission 21664)
GAAAGTTTCACACTTTCCCCTTTGATAAAATGCTTGGTAGTTCGCAAACTGAATTTGTTCACATTCATGTCTTTATGGGAATGCATGAAACCATAAACAACAACCAAGAAGATTTAAAACACTACATTTGTTTTAAATTTCATCCTCTCTGCTGCTCCATTTGGATACTTTCTGTTCAACTGTGGCATTTTCATAAAATTATCAACACACCAAACACTCCAATCTCTAACAATCATCATTCGGTGTAAAAATTATGATTTGGTATGTTTGCTCTTATTCGATAGGGTCTTTTCAGAACTTTTGGAAGAAATTTTAACCCATAATTTTTTAGGTATAGAAGTTGGTTTGAAGCTCTTCTTTATTTGCACATTGGGGATGGTAGTGGGACCCCTTTGAAAGTATAGTACTTACACAATAAAGTTGCTGTTTGGGCCCCTTTCAAAGAATAGTACTTGCATATTACAGCTGCTGTTGGAGGCCCCTTTGAAAGCATAGTACTTACACACTACGATTGCTGTTGGGGGCCCTTTGAAAGCAAGCTACTTACATATTACAATTGCTGTTGGCAGCCTCTTTGAAAGAAAGGAATTTTACATTACAGTAGCTGTTGAGGGCCCTTTGAAAGCAAGGTACTTACACAATACAGTTGCTGTCAGGGGCCCTTTTGAAAGCAGAGTACTTACTACAGTTTCTTTTAGGGGCCCTGCAATGAAGTTTAAAAGCAGAGTACTTACACATTTCAATGGCGTTTGGGGGCCCCTTTGAAAGCAAACTACCTGCACATTGCAGTTTCTGATGGGGGCCCTTTGGAAGCGAAGTACTTGCTTATGACCTGCTTTGTAGCACATTATATGAGTGAATACTGCATTTTTCACCAAAAATAAGGAAAATTTATGCGCGTAGCACCTCAGGGGGGGCCCGAGGCAAGTGCCTTGCTCGCCTCCCTAAACACACCACTGCACATAGTGCTCTTATTTGCAGTAAAATACAAGTTTATGACGTTATATTTGAATACAACAATTAATTCCTCTACTCTATTTGGAATCCTCCATTTAATCCAGCATCTTTTAAATCTGTAAGAAACTGCAAAGACTTCCCAAGTTCTCTCAATGGGGAGTAGGGTCGCGCTTCGTACGTTGAGTATGAACTCGATAAACAAATTGCGAGGTGCAACAATTCTCAGATAAAAGTCCTTAATTTTTTTGAATTCCCACACGTACTACCTGCTTACACATCAAAAATGAGGATGTAAATGACGTATTAACCGAACAAAACGCTTTTTAGGGATAGAAAGAGGTGACGAATTGAGAAAATTGACGAATTAGACCAAGGGTGACGAGCATGAGGCTCGCGAAGCATTCAGGGGCGACCAGCAGTCTTGAACTTTTTTTGACCCGCTTCTTATCTTTGCGATGCAATATCAAAAGCTGATAGCCCGATTGAATTACTAAAAAGTTGTGCGGCCCGCTTACTCAGCGGTAACTGACAAAGTGGCCCGCGATAGCAGATAAGTTCGTCACCCCTGAATTAGACGAACAGAAATGTACACAAAAGATAGGAATTCTGCCGGGACCGACGAAAAAGTAACGAATTAGACGCGTTCTACTGTACAATTCATAAGAACTCAATTTCGCAGCCGCTGCAACAACACAGAAAGGTTTCGGTGCTCGACTATCAGATGTTGTCCAAGCAAAAAAAGGTAGAACAGTGAGAAGAAATAATGTATATCTGGCAACGCCGAAGCACAGCGACTAGTTTTCATTATAACCGAAACAAGGAGTCGCCAGCTCAAGTGAGAATTTTTGAAAGACTGCTTGGTTAAGTTTAGATTTTTATTTGTACATTCCGCTTCTTCCACTTAGTGTTACTGGTTGAAAACTGAAAACGTACTGGGCAGAAGTCGCGCTGCGCTTACTACGAACGAGCCTACGAGATGCATTAGAATTCCGAGTAGCCTACTTCTTTATTCAGGCTTTGTTGGATGCTTTACAAACCTCGATGGTACTTTGCAGAACTTCCTTCTGATGAAGCAATGTCAGCAAGCGTCATAGCAGCGATTGTTGTTGGGTCTTTTTGTTCTGTGCTTCTTCTGGCAATACTCACATATTTGGTGATGCGGCGCAGTCCCAACGCAAAAGTACAACCCCAAGCGGAAGAATGTAAAGGCGCACCAGCCAGCAAATATGAAAGCGAAGATATGCCAAGCAGCACTTGTTAGCCATTTCTGTGGCGAACGAATCTGAAGTCATTTGCAGCATGGTAGAGGAGTTCTTATTGTTTTACTATAATTTTTATACGGTAACTGCAGCTTTTGCATGGCAATGGCTTTGAAATTCGTTTTACTTAGTAGACTGAGAAAAGACAGCAATTAGATTTGCAATCTTTTGTAATATGCTAAAGGTCACAAATCGGTTACTTCTTAATCCAGTACGGGATCACCGGTGAATGTAACCAAAGCGTATCAACTCCATACACTTTTGCTTATCAACATCACTTTTTCCTGCTACAGCCCAAAGCATTTATTGAACTTCTAATTCTTGCTTGCAGTGCACAACTTAATTTATGAGTTACGTACTTCCTCTTCCTTCCGTTAATTTTGTACCACTGTACTTCACCAAGCCACATTGCGCGTCGATGATATTTACTTCAATGCTGTGGTTTGAGGATTTGTTCCTTCAGACTTCTTTTGAGACAAAAATTTTTTTCAGTTCCAAAACATTCGCCAATCGAAAAAATTTTCTTCAAAACCAAAATTTTTTAAACCTTACTTTTGAAAAAAAACATTTTTAAGTATTTCACATGGCGCAAATGGGTCAACATAAGCAGGTTTGTGCTTACTTGGGTAGTTTTGTTAAGGGTTTCTGGCATTTCTATACAGTTTTAATAATTTTCTTGCTTATTGCTTGGTATTCCAACGCTGATTCATCTCCAGAAATATTGCATGCGGTTTGGTTATACTTGAGATACAAGCTTTTAAATGTAAGTGCGAAATACAGCGATTTCGTAAATACCGAGTGCCATTTATGGATTGTGCCAGATATATGCAGTCTAACCATTATTTATGAGAAACAAAAATCGCAATGTAATCGAAACAAGAACTTACGAAATAGCGAATTACTAGACAACTCTCTGCAGTAAGTTGATGCTTTTCTTCATTTTTAAAGCTTAGGATAATTAAAGAAGTTTTTGTGTCTTCTTTCGGGCTGGATTCTCTATGAAGAAGTTCAATGGACACTAAAAACAAACGCGTGGTGTTTCATTCAATTAATAACGATGCCATCAATCTCTCGGTGAAATCCAAGGAATGTATTTCTGAAAATTTGACATCTTTTTTTCCTATCTTTTAGGCGGCAAGGAGGCAAATCAAAATTCGTCACCGATTACGTGGCCGTTGGTAAGCATTCGCAGAAACCCGACGAAAACACATAATCACTTCGTAAATCACGGACTCGGTCGACTGTTTCTACCATTCGCGTATTTTATGGTTCAGCGCCCGGCCTTTCTGTGACTGTATTTATGCAGACAATTAAAAAAAGATGTTTTTATACGTCCAAATGACTTCATTTAAATCTGCAATTTCCATTCGGTTGTTTCTGATAGCCCACTTTCATCATCATCACCGGGATTTGCTTAAAAAAAGCAGCCGTCGTTCAAAGGTCTTGCAGGAAAAATCAACTCGAATTTGATGCAGCCATGCCGCGAAACAAGTTTTCCTGTGGCGCGGTATAGGGCGCCTCGTCGCACAACGTTCACGTGAAAGGCAGATTTACCGACACAGTAACAAGCAAAAGCATTTGCCGCGATGAAAATAAGTATTTGCGAAAATGAGACGAGACCATCATCTGTTGCAAGTCAGTGTCACAACAGAGGTGATGTCCGACAGACATCACGAAGAACTGTGGGTGGGACCAGGTTTGTACGCAACCAGCAGGGCGCACTTATATTCGTATTGCAGCATCGACTGGGGATTGTTGGTGTACAGACCTTCGACAAACTCCTCCTTCTGCAACAAAAATAAAAATTGAAGTGATTCTTTTCGACATTTGCAAGCTCGACGCAGACAAGCCAGTCAAGGCGGAAGGCCGTTTAGCAGTCGGATCAGAAACTGAGGCGGACGACACAAGAGCTTCGCCACGACACTTAAATCGTATCTTTTTCAATTGCACCCCAAACAAATAGGCGAAAAATAAGCAGAGATTAAACCTTGAAGCCGGCAATCAAGTTTACATAGATTTGGTCTACCAAAACCAATCAGAAAGTTGGTTCGTAACAAATTATAACTGTTCGTAATGTTCACATTTTAAACTGGAAATACACGCAACTATATTACGCATGGCCAGGCTTTGTTTTTAGGGGTAGAGCAGCAAAAAAATTAAGAACGCAAGCACTCCCAACAACTGCAAATTGGGGGTTTCCATTCCAGCACCGCAGTCTTCCACTGGCGATAAACTGATTACACACAAAATGACCAACTGACCGGATCTTGGCAGTCACACTGAACGCAAGCTGTTCTTACGGCATTCTGAAAAAATAACTCACATCTATCTTAAAGCCAACTTGTTTCATTATGTGGACAACTTCCTCGTACGATAGCTCAACTGACGACTCGTTGGCCATGCCAGAATAATGGTAGAGTAATGGACCCAAGTTGACCCACAGTCCTCCGGGTTTTAAAATCTTAAAAATCCTCTGAATGTAAGAGATGATGTTATGCGCAGTATCAATGAAGTAGCAGGTCGCGACACAGTCCCACTGTTCTGAAAACAAAGCAATAATAACTTAACTACTGGCAGCGATCTAAAGAATGAAGATTTGGTCTTCTATATAAAAAAATTAAAAAACGGTTGCAACAATGCCTTGCCCAGTCAACTGGTAAATGCTGTCCGGTCCATTCAATGGCATTTGCTATTGCCATAGTTAGCAGTACAACGATTCAAAGCTCGTGCTCTTTACGCACAAGTTCAGCGAAAAAACTTCAAATAATAGTCAAGGACGCAGGTTAGCCTAAAAGGCAGGCCGAAGAGAGGTAGACAAATTTCCGACAGTCACAACTCGTACCAAAGTCAAAGACCTTTCACTGACCAACGCTCACATCGCCATTNTGAAGAAAAAGACTCGCCAAGTAAACGCTGCGACGCANAAGGAACAAAGAGGCAAGTGCAATAAAATCAATCTACCGTGCAATTTTAAAAATGGAAATNAAACGAGGTAATTCATAAAGATAGAAAACATATGATTGGCTGTCGCAATAATAGTGGTGATTTTGCCAGCAAGCGACGAAAACCGATGTCTGTAGAAAATAAAATCGACACACGGACATAGAAAGCTTAACAGCTCGTTACAAACGTCTCCACCACTTTTGCAAACAAAATGCTACAAGTCAGAACTGCGACTAATTCTTAGAAAAGCATAAATTTTTCAAAAAGACCCTTACAAGGCTGAGAAACATGAGCAAAACCATGCAGTCCTAAAACATAGATTACTTTTGTACAAAACGCTGGCCGGAGGAAGATTNGCCGAACACATTCGCTGCAACAGTCCAAGCANCCACGACTCACCAGGTTCGATGTAAACCTCTAAAAAATCACCGGCACCCATTGAAAACTTGCTGCACTTNGGAAGTGACGCAGGATTGACATCTGGAAATTTCACGGCTCGTAAAGTGTCTTTCCACGAAATATTGTTGCAGGTTTTGTCTAACCACGGGTAAATGGTGAACTGGTGAAAATCACTATCTGAAGTGCCTGGTGTGCTGAAAGAAAGAATAAAAAGCAGCATCGACAGTTAACAACTTTACGTCCGCTACGCATCTAGGGAGGCAAATGGGGTCAGCTATGCGCCTGTTACCCATCTGAGGATGGACATGGGGACAACCCACTTCGCGCCCACTAGGCATCAGGGGAGGCGAATGAGGACAGAGCAGAGTGTTTCTACTCTACGAGATTTGAAAACCACGTGTAAACGACAATCTTGCCAGAAGCTAGTGGTTTGGAAGTAGAATATCACTTCACTCACAGGAAAAGATCACGAACCGTTGGAGAAAGCCAAACGATGTTCACTGGTTGCTGCAGCAAGACTAATGATTTAAAGTGACAGTTTCGCCTTTTCGTGAATTTTTGCATATTTTTCGTTTCAATTTTTAAATTTAGTTTTGCAAGAAAGAAATAAAATTAGAAAAAGTTAGCTTTTCGGTGGTGCCTTACCTGTGATAAGCATAATGCTTCAGGTTGTATTTTTACTTTTTATTGCACTTATTTGTTTTTGGTATTGTTTAATCAATAACGACGCTCAAAAAGGGTGCAAGTACAAAAGTAGTTTCTGAAATGCATTGTTGATGAAGTAACTGCTTCCCACATTACTCCACGTATGGGTGCTTAAACGCAACGTAAACTTTTTAACTTTCGGCAGAACACAATAAAAACGTGACGTGATCAGCAAAAAATAACAGCAGATTGGATTCAGCCTTCAAATTACTCAAAATCATTCGAAACATTCCGTGCAAGAAGAATCGTGTTGACCACTGGTAAGCTTTTGTCATTTACAGTCAAACATGAACGAAAACGCTCTGGAATGTATTCTTTTATTTCTAACCCGGAAGATGTTTCTTGCTATCTTTCGTCAGGCTGGCTAGCCACCGTAAGTAAGCTACAGGGACCCACAAAATTCTCCCAAATGTTTTGTTTGCAGCGCAGACCTCCAACATCACGGTTTCTTTTGCGCATCTGTGACTTGGTGATAACAGTATCGAGCAACAAAACCATTGCTTTCGCGAAGAAGGACCGGTATCTTTAACAGGAAGTCGTAGTCGGACCAGACCAGGCTTCTCTAAGGTATTTTAGGGACCCGATTCATGTCCCTAGACTTGAAAATCAGGTCCCTAGAATCAGAGAAAATGATCATCGGGTCCCTAGAAACAGAGAAATCGGATCCCCACTGGTCCATACCAGGTACCTAACATTTTCCTTAAAATAAAAACTGTCTGGCCGCCAGACACAAAATTCCTGACATAATTCAGAGGCGAAACCTTTGTTGAAAAAGCAAAAGAATACGTACCGATTGATGATGAAATTGGAAGTGAAAAGCATGAAAAAGCTGAATTCGTTTCCTTGGCACTCGTAGCCACGCGCAGCTAGTTCCCATGCCAACCTTCCCAGTCCGCATCCAGGCACGAGCACAGATACATTGGACGAGTCTTCACTCTGCAAAAAGTTTAGAAAAATACGTTAAAGATTCAGTCATACATAAAAATGTTAAATGAGACTTCGACGTCATCGGTCAGTGCAAGAAGCAAGAACGAGATTCCTTCTTGCTTTTCGGCGATGAGAGCATGTCTATTTTAAACTCGCTGCGTAAATACTTAATTACAAAAGAACCTTTTAGATAATTTGAAAATGAAGATCTTTACTTGGAACAGTGCATTTCGTTGCAGTCAGAGTTGCGTGAAAGTGAACTAGCCTTTTGCAATATATTGACAGTAGAAAGTCAATTTCCACAGCTAAAACAATTTGCAAATCATCATCTTCTTTTGTTCTTTGCGCATTACTTATGAGGCGAAAATACCAGCCAAAGATAGTTTAAGAACTTGTACAAAAAAATGTCTAAAACCAGTTGATTCTTCAAAACAGCTACTTTTGCACGGATTCTGTTCATCAGTATGTGGCTTTATCGCGTCCAGTCACCTACAGTAGTAAATGCGATTTACAATAAATTTATATACACGCGTATGATCCATAGCTATGCGGTGCCAGAAACGATGCAGTTAGCAATTTCGTTCAACACTTGAATAGCATCGTCGCAGCTATAGTTCCAGTGATATGATCTGATTGAGGTTTTCCGAACTCTTTGTGTACTGTAGAGCAGGTTTCTCCAAACTATGGCCCGGGAATCTATGTCATCCGGCCCGAGAAGAAATTTATTCAATGATGAAAAAAATAATAAACAGTATTTACGAAAAATTTATTTGGTTTGGTAGAATGCAACATATCCCGAAACACTATCATTATGTAAGATGTCCAGCTCTCGAACTGTTGTGTAATAGCTTATGTGGCCCTCTGACAAAAAGTTTTGGAGACCCCTGGTGTACAGGGATCAGCAGTTACCAACCCACCAGTGCCTACAGTCGGCTTTGACGCATGGGAAAAATGTCTGCTTTCACAAAGTCGGGAAAAACAAAAAAAATACCAGTAACCATAAGCACCTCTTTATGAGCATTATGAGAGCAAATCTTTAACGGTGGAAAAGGATTTTGTACTACTTCCATGTCAAAATTTGATCATTCATACAATATTGACATCGTCTATCCCGTCATGCTTCTGATGGTAAAACGTTGAGCATATAATCAAACGTGAGCGAAAGCGCAGTACACACACACAAAACCGCGTAAGTTATCATCAGACCACGTGTGCCATGCCCTGGTTCGAAGGGGTACCAACCAAGGACAAAATGCACGCCTAGGCAGAGGCTTTGTTCGAATAGTGACGTTTACCTCCACTTAATTCGACGCTGTGAAGAAACAAACTTAACAAATACAACCAACAAATACGCATACTTAAAAAAAACACTAACAGTTATATTGCTGGAGACAATAGATGTCACTAGCATAAGACTGACGTCCCTACCTCTGAAACAGACGCAGGGAGTCTCGATGTGATTTCATCAATGATCGGCTGGTAACTCAATTTCCTTTCAGGTTCACCATCTTTTGACCAGTCACGGACAATTTGCTTTAAGGTGGACTTAACTTTATCTGAATCAAATGAAGTATACGGAACGTATTCGGCAATCTGAGGTGAAACAATGACACTAAAGTACAAAAGACAATTCGTTATAGTTTGGTATCGTACATTATGAGATGTTTAAATTCATAAATGTTGCACTAGAAAATAGTCAAAAGTTGCGGTATGTTATGTTGCAACGAAAAATGTTTTATCAGTTAAAAACTCATGAGGCTGAAACCTGGAGCATAATATATAATAATAATAATTTTATGACAGACTCATGGTCCATATCACAGGCGCAATAATACAGCACAAGAGCACAAAAAATGGTTATCATGGCGCATTACAGAATTGGTGTTTGCACAGGACCAACACTGATAGGAGCAAAACATTAACAGCGCTCCAACTGTAGCGTCAAATGTTCTACAAAAACTTCGGTAAGTATATGCAGGGTTTGAAATTCGTTTGCCACACTTGCTCACTGAACTGTTTTGAGCAATGAATAACTTAACAACAAAATTAGTAGTTTCATGTAAAAGCACAAGATAATGAGTTTAAAAACATTACAGAATACCTGCAGCATAAGGTGCCAGCAAATACTGCACATACTCTTTGAAGTCAAACTTACAAAAAGCAAATAAATGATTACCGTAAGTATGCATCGATTGTAGGTGGCTTTTCAATGAAACTGATATCAGAAAAACTTATTCTTGATGATACCAACGCAAAGCTTGTTAGAAAAACGTTTTTATTCAAAAAACGTTTCCTTTAGAGCCTAATGTTTAAAATAAAATCAAATAGTGTAGAAACTGCTGCTACAATAAGTAGTTTGATAGTTTGTTAATCCAGTCGTTGCATGAGCAGCGTCAAATAAGGGACATCAAGCAATGACATTTGCAAGCTTTTTACACATCAGCATGCGCAGAATTTTGAACTTTCCTCGTACACAGTAGCATGCATTGGTTCGTTTAATTATAGTTATATTGGTTGAAAGCGACCAATACTGATATAGCTAGCGGAAAATATCAAATCCGCCAAGCTCCATTTTTCAAAGAGGAAAACTCAGTTGCTTTGAAGATTCCAAAAATGGTCCAACAATCATAACATTGCTACAACTAAGCCATCACATAGACTTTCCCTGCGATTGGGAATCATGAAAAACTGTTAGTAAGTTCAGCCTAATTATTTTGCAAGACGCATGCTTGGAGTGCACGTTGACCTTGATTGCTGACAATTCCCTTGAAGCAAGACTTCATATAGTCTTCAGTAGAGCATTGCCAAAACAATGTTTCGTAGGCAAAACACGTCGTAGTCCTTTATCATGTGTTTTATAAACACTGGTTCGTAACTTGAGTAAAACAATGGAACTAAGTGTATTCTACTGAAAAAATACGTGGAAATTGACTGTTGCGAGACAATTTACGTAGCAATTAATGGCTGGTAAAATTAAGTACAGTTGGCCGTAACTTGTAAAATGTGCTTATCGTGTTTTTCAGTCAGTTCAAGTGTTTTGCTGTGCTTGTGGACATAGCTGTGCTGTGTAATCTGACTAATGATAGAGCATACCAATACAGTAGGCTAGGAAAGGGATAACTTAGACTAGCGAGTAAATCCAGCCACCCCTATTTTGGCTCTAAACTAAGAATTCCAAAAAATCGTTTTTGCCACCATGAGGCTTGCTAAGAAGTCGTTGTTGTGGAGATCACGCCGAAAGTTGGATTGCGTAGAAAGTGACTGGGTGAAATGCTTTTTTGCCTTTTAACTAACATAAGCGAATGTGATTCCACCTCTTGAGACTTTTCATTTACTTCCAAAGCGATGCTGAATCCCAAGCCACGTTTTATTAACACGGATGGTCAAACTTCTGAAACAAGTGCAGTGAGCGTTTTCCGGAAGTTTGGGGAAAAGTAAAGATATTTTAATACTGGACTTTTCCACGACTCACGTTACTGAGCAAGGTTTCAATCAAGTACGCCTACTGCACATGCGCAAAAACAACGCAATCGTCTTGGCATGAGCAACACCGGCGGAAATGGCATACGACTAAGCTGACTAACTTGCAACCTGCTTTAAAAAACTCACAGATGAAAAGCTAGAGGCAAGGTTCACAGTAGTTGGAACCATGGTTGCAGAGTCGGAGGTAAAATGTCCGACTCCAGTCTCCAACACCTAGCTTGCAAAATTTGCCGACTCCTTAGCATAAGGTGAATGAAGTTTGGCTGTCAACAATTTTGTAGCAACTAGTAATCAATGGAAATCGTGGTGCACAGCAAGAATTATCTGTTTCAGTAGAGGTTTCAAAAGAAATTGTACCATTTTAACTTTCAACAGGCACTAGTTATGCTTCCTAACTTAGCAGTGAAATGTAAAAAATGATTAATTGGGCTCCGACTCCTAGTGTTCTTAGAAATTCGACTCCACCCGAAAACCTCCGACTCCGTTGCGACTCCGCAACCCTGGTTGGAATCAAATGTTTTTGGAAATGAATATCATTTTTCTACAAAATGCAATTGTATTGGTTTGTTTGTTCGTTTTTTTGTGCAAAATAAATTAATATTTTAGACAGCGCCGAAATCATAAGCAGGGGTCGATCTTTAAGCAAAGTTCCTGTAAGGGGGCGATTGAACAAAATAGGTTGAAGACCACTGGTTTAGTTGAATTCATTATGTTAAATCCATTTCTTACCTCTTGGTATTTGGTGTTCTCAAACATGTCTCCAGAAAACTGAATCAATTCTTTTATAACAGCAGCATTACAATCTATACATAGTCTTGTTTCATCAAAGGTTTGCTTGTGGTTTGGCAAAAGTTGCTTGTGATCACTGGTTAGATTATCAAAGTTTTTTTCCCGTGATTCTAGCAGTCGCAAAGCAGTTTTTCTAAAACACAAACATGCAGTGAGAAACACAAACATTAATTCCAGATAGATCTTAACCTCATACTCCAGTATATGCATCTCCAATAGCACAGACCAAAACACATCTTTAATTATCAATATCAGAGGATTTTTGTTATGGTAACAGAGAAAATTGATTTAAATATGAAATAATGTTTTTGAGGTTGAGTTCCTGATAGGAATGCGATTCAGAGTAAAGATGAAACGAAACTACTAGGAAATTATTTACATATAATTTACATACTTTGGTCTAAGAAATAACAGTGTGCCAATATGAGATGGTATTACATCTTGGAATAATCCCTAAAATGGCATTTAGATACTTAGTATGACCATGCATCTAAACTCACGTCCAAGTCTTTTGCAGTAGTTGAAACAAATGACAAGCTGGTGATAGTTCTTAAAAATAGCTTAGCAGTTTATTTGAATAAGAATGTTTTAATATACCACATGTTAGCAATCAACATCTTAAATCAAATGTAACTGAAATAATCTACATCGTGAACAATAAAGACATCTATAAATTCAAGTTTTGGTGAAATTTACAATATTCTTAACATCTTACAAGCCTTTGACAATGCTACCAGATGTTAGCCATCTTCATATGATGGACTTTATGGCATTTACACATTGGTATACAACGTTTCTCACAAAACCTGGTCACAAATTAATGCATATGAAATCCATTTAACATCACAATACAACATTACTGCAAGTTAGGCGCGTAACCAGCAGGGGGAAAATTCCCCCCCAAAAAATTCAAAACATTGCATAGCAATTTTGACATTTGCAGAAACTTTCAAAGACTAAAGATGAAATTATATATTCTAATCATTTTTAATAGAGGTCTTATTTGAATTTTTTGTCCCACTGGTTAATTATCTCCTTACAAGATTTACCTTGAGACAGGCCATCTGATCAAAAATTTCGTAAATGATTGGTATTTAACACTACAAGGATGGCTGTTTCCACATACCCAGAAGGATGAAATGCGTCATTTGTCGCAAGCACTTGTACATGCCACCTTCTAGTTCCTGCTTTCATAGGTTAAGGTCTCATCATTTGATCATATACATCACCAGCCACTTTGGTGTCATTGTATTACAGAACTAAGTTTGGTTTCTTCTTCGGATTTTCATTGCTTGGAACTTGAACATCTGGATGTAGGCTACTAAAAATTACCACATTTTTCTTTGATTTGCACTGGTATGATGTAAGCGCGATGGGCGTTTCACGATAAAACCAAAACACTTCTGTTTTGTACAGCTCAGTTTTCTTTTTCGACTCTTCTGAAACTTCCTGTATTGTGGCATTGTTCTAATAAGACTGCACTTCTTTTCAGCGAGTCACTCTGCCAGGTCAAGTGATTTTCACATGTGACATTGAAACCTAGCTGGAAAATCTGGCCCATTAGCTTCATGACTATATCAGTAGGAATGCTCATGTCTGAACTACGCATGTCATCTTTTCCTACATAAGAAAACCCGTTGGAAAAATATTTGTTTTCAACATAACTTCCAGTAAGAAGTTCAAACCAAGCTTTTCTGGTTTATTAGCCATGTAGTGGATGAATTAGCAGCATGCCCAGCATGGCAACAACTGCTCATCCACTGTAATGTTGTACTTGCTGAGGGAAAGATGTGTTTTGGAAGTTTTCTATAAAACTACTCCAACGTTGTGAATCAAGAGCAAATTTATCGTTTAAAAGATTTCTACGCTTTCTGTCTTCAGATCAAAATGCAGATATCTCATAAGTTCTAAAAATCTGATGTTACTGGGCATAGCTTGAAAGAACATTGCACATCCCCATGACTTACCCCATAAAATATTCACACGGAAGTTGTGTCCTCCTATCACGCCTTGAGCAACCACCGTCCACCATGTTCTATTGTGAATGCAGGGTTCCTTTTAATTGCAGCTTCATTGACAGTGTATGTGATCCTCTTTAATTGCTTGTGATATCGCCTTTAATTATGCATGTAAGCGCTGAACTATGATTGGTTCCTCGACTGCCATTATCAGTTGGCAGAAACCTTGCACGATGTGATGGTCATTTCCATTCATTATGAGTTGCATTGCATGATGTGTTATTCAGTAGTATTGTTGGTTATGAACACAGCTTTACTTTCCTTTATATCAGATGTGTAGCATCGTAATATCTTGGCATAAAGTCACCTTGGTTTTCTTACATGTAATAGATCATGCCAAACTTATTATTTTTGTCAGTTCATAAACAGCCACGCCCCAGGTTTGATCATCAGTTTGTTTTGCACCCACCTCAACAGTGCATTTTTTATATTTTGCAAGGTAGGCTCAACTCAAAGTATTCTGAACAGTATGCAGGTGGACTGCCAGAAACTGGCTTTAATACGATGAAGGCTCAGGATGAAATCACAGAACATTGTATGTTTGCAATTAGCTGTGAGTAGCAGATGATATGGTAATGTTTCAGATCCAAAACCATCATCTGGGTTGACTGGTGATCCATAGTAGAAGTAAAATATCCAACAGTATAAAATGTTGCAGCAGACTTTTGTTTTTCCCCTGATGGCATTGTAAATGCTGACAAAAGTAGCGCTAGTACAGTGGCCCTAATGTAAAAAAGGTAAGCTTTGACATTATAGAAATGATACTGATGACAAAAGGTATAAAAATACCAAGGTGTGGATGCTATGCCGATTGATTTCAGCTTTGGCATCACCATAGCGCAACATTTACTTGCATTTCTGCACCTGGGTGAATTGACACATGGCATCCGTATAGGTGGCACACACTTTAATTTTTTTAAATAAAATCAAAAAAAGTTAAAATTCACAGGATACCAATATAAAACTAAAATAGAAAAAGTCATAAAGTTTCATAGCTGCACTGTTTACCACCTTAAAGTTATTCACCCATATATGTCAAAAGTATGTCAATTGAAACGTCCTGTACTAGTGTTAACCACAGATGCTGGAATTGTCAAAACTTGGGAGATAGAAATACCGACATTTCATACCAAGGTATTTTTTATCCTTTTGTTTGTGCACCACTTTTTTTCTGAGACAGGCCTCAATTTGACTCCATTAGATTATTTTTGTTAGGGGCAAAATGGATCATGATATTTAAAGCAGTACATCGCTTTAAAAAATGTTGTTCAGTTACATTTTCGGTTTGAAACTTGATATTTTATAACTAAATTTAGTGTGAAGACTGTTTCACGTTTTAGTGTCTTCTTGGGTTGGTACCAGTACCTGGGCTTGGGAGAAAGGGTTTAGAAAAGTGTTTAATAAAGACTCATGAAACGCCAACAACAAATACAGTATTGTTATCACACCAGTGAAGCAAAGTTTATAACCATTATACTATGCCTGGTGACAGAAACAGCATACTATCTTCACATAGTGTTCGCTTTACATTTGCATACAATTACTATATAGGCTACTATTTAAGAAATTCTGCATTTTGTGTTCAGTGCATAATTGTTGTTGGGTTTTCACAGCCAAGCTCTAACGTTGCAAGGGATATTTGATTTCACAAGGGCCTAAAATTTATTAGGTGTTGTTTAGGAAGTCTTGGCAAAAGTGGCGAGGTCCACCCACATCTGGTGGTGAACCTGGTCTAACTTTTTGTAATAAAGTTCAAGTTGCATTCCTGCCTGTATTCCTTTCAAGAGTGTTTTAGTTAGCAGATGAAGTCTTGTATCAACGATTTAAACAATAGAATCAGTGATTAAATATAACCTAAAATTTATACCAGTCTCTTGTATCTGCCAACTTCACCACTCACAATATAATCTGCAGTAATTATGTCACAGCAAATACTCTCAACTGAAGTTTCAAAAATCTAGATAATAGGTGAATTTGTTCAAACAAGATGAAAAGTTAGGCAGGTTTACTAGCAGTCAATATATCTACCCCACTAAAGACATGACTGTACTAGTTGAGTATGGAACCAGGTGTTTGTATTTGGCTACTATTTTTACAAACTCTGTCCTGATCGTTCAGTCTGAGTCTGCATCTTGATTAAAACTTAAAAGTTATCATTTTCTGAAATGTTGTGAGAGAACTTCATCTGTGACTGTCTGCGAAAAACTTGTACCACGGTTGAATAAGCATGATGTCATCAAATGAAATTTCATGAAAATTGTCCTCGAAAATTAAGAGCTGATTAGTGGACTGGTTGCGCTCTTGCTTTATTATCTTATGTAACAAGAATATCACTAATAGCCTACTTTCATCCAGATGTAAAACAAAAAACAAGGTGGCTTGCAGTATTACAAATTACACCATAACAACAAAAAAGGAACTTACCTGTAGCCTTTGAAAGCATTCAAAACTCGCATGAAATGTAGCACTTCTTCTCGATTCTCTTCTTTATGTGAATCCAGCTCTTCCATTTATACCTATAACATGTTTTATAGAACCATATTTCAGCAAGTCGTATTTCAATTTTCAAGTTTTGATTTTGTGGCATTTAGGACTATAAAGCTAGATGTCTTTCCACAAAAACAGCATTTTATATAAAAATACTGTAGTTCTTGTTCAGTTTTAAGATGTTCTTTTATCTTTTTGCTATAAACTGCATAAATGTGAAATGCAAAAGCTTTTCAGAAGGAAGTATAAAACAGATTTATTAACTTTTTATTATAATATAATACTGCAGTATTTTTGCAATATCTTTGTTTAATTGTAATCTTACAAATTTCGAAAATAATATCTAATCTACTGTAAGCTGCATTAAAATTAGCCAAAAATATCCTGTGGATTTAGGGTTTCATTTTTGGCAGTACAGTAGCTTGAAAGAATTGACACCAGACTCTTAAAAGATGTGGCAAACCATTTTCAATGTTGCCAGTATCTCACTGAGTATGGGAACTGAACTGTGTCACTGTCAGTTGTGTCGGCAAGACTTGCATGCGATGCTTATGCTGCTGGTGCTATGTTTGCATGAGCATTTTCAGCACAACAGTTAATTATCCTCAAGCCGCAAACTATGCCTTCACAAAAAGAGCATGCTCTACCTGCATGGAACTTCTTCCAGAGAACAGTTCCAAACATGAATGATTTATTTAAACCACAGGTAAGTGTTATCAGAAAACAATATATTTCCGCTCTTCCATGCTGGAAAACGTCGCAGTTGTTGACGAGATATCGTGCGTGATAAGAGAATTTTGGGCGTGACACCCGTGAAACAGTGGTGTACAGAACCGGTTTTGAAGTTTAATCCAGCGGATATTAGGATTTTTGTGGATTTAGATTGGATATAACTTCCCATTCAACCGGATCCAGAACCGAATTACAAAAATGAAGTAATTTGTGGCAATGGTTATGGAAAAAAACTTGATGTGTAGAATTAATAGTTGTATCAAGAAAAATCATGATATTTCGAAATCATGCAGCAAAAATCTTCTTTTCTAATTTCTCTTGGTGAAATGAAATGTTGCCTGTCTCTCGGATCCTGATTTTCAGACTGAGGACATCTCAATTTTCAAGCAAACTTGCAGTTTGCAACTGTGTGAAGATGAGCATGATTCTATTGTTTTATTATGACGAAGCCCGTTGTTTTTAAGATGAAATATGTCTCATTTTTGATAAGTTTTATTATTAGATCAAAGTAAAATGCCGATGTTTATTAGCCTAAGACGCTACCAATAAGTTTTTTCGGCGGTGAACGAAGTACACCAGTGTATGTCTCATGAGCGTAGCTCGCTAATCTAACTCAAAGTGGCCTTACCTTAAAACTAAGTAGCTTAATTGTAATACTGTAAGCATGGTGAAAGCATCTTAACATCTTGACCCTGTTAGAGGTTCAAATACACTTAAATTGGTAATGGAAACTTGTGAAGTGTTAGATATTAAGAAAGAGTGGCAAGGTTGTTCATTCTAAGCCTAGAAGTGCGGATTAAGTTTGGAATGATTCTCAAAAGAAACAAGAATTTAGGTGAACATGGTTTCATCAGACATAAAATTATGATGCTCGCTTTGTCACTGTTAAATTAACGTAAAATCGCTGTTGTCCTTGCTTGGAGTCCAGCAGGCAGGCTTACACAATTTTACGCTAGTTTAAGTAATGATTTAATTTAAACATCTCCATTAGAGCTTACCGGGGTTTTCCGGAAAGCCGCCCAATCTTTAGTCCGCCCATGGGCGCTTATTTTAGGTGGGCGTTTGTATGGTGCTAATATTTGAGTTGAATACTACCGTACC
>JGI24158J21664_10004601_pt1 | contig 17799 bp, 13 predicted proteins | sample Ectturendosymbi3_FD_21664 | JGI IMG/M metagenome (IMG submission 21664)
GAATGATACGTACAAGCTGAATCATTGCAAGGAGATGGGAGCAAAACTAGGCAGGAGATTCCTCAAACAGCCGGCTGAAAAGCTCAAGGCGGTTTTTGAAGTATTGAACTTGTTTCACATTTCAAAATATAAATTAAATTCAAGATCATAATGTGCATACAAAATCACTAAAAATTTGTAATACCATGGGTGCCCACGGCAGGTCTGAAAAAAGGATCCCGAAGTGTTTGCAACGTCCTCTACCCTTAATATCCATCCCTATCTATAGCCATGTGGCGAACCTAGAGTTTCCAGCGCCCGAGGACAAAGTCAGTTTCGGCGCCCTCACCCAGCCGCATAAATGCGAAGAACGAATCACGTACCAAAGGGGCATCGAAACCTGACTCGGACCCCGTTTATATATTGTTTCTAGACTAGTCTAATAACGTCACGAGATTCACGTCAGGCCATTTAAATCTTGGAAATCACCAGCTATCGTAGAGTTGAGAATCTAATTGTCTCGCCTGAAGCTATCCCCACTTGAAATGTGGTCACGAGTGAACGTTCAAATTGTTGTATTGCGATAGTCCAAATTACGAAAAATAATTTTGAATTATATTGAAAGTGCAAAAACCGGACAAAATATTTCCTGATCATCTGCGTAAATCTGTATGAATTTTAATGACATGATTTTGTGAGCACAAAACTGTTCTGATAACACAGCATAAAACTGGCCAGATTTCCACCTTGTTTTCTAAATCTAAAGGACGGGTTTGACAGAGCCTTCTGATTGTCCCGAATACAACGAAGCTGCTTGTGACATCTCTCGTCATGTCTGGTCACAATCACCACTGGAGCGAGCTGTACGGGGTTCTGGAACATGCACTCTCACAATTTAGAGATTTAGAACTCCATAAAGAAATGACTGAGGGTGGACTCACAAATACGTAAAAGAGGACAGACAGAAGAATGCATGTGAAAAACTGAAGGCAAATTATTTTGTACAAAACTCCAAGGCAAATTTAAAATTGCAAAATCGTACAATTTTTGTTGGATATATACAGTAATACCCTGAAAAGTTAGCAGAAAGTGAAAAAAGTACAGCAATGTAAAGCTTTACTTGTAATTATTTAATTTCAACGACAAACGTTTTTGCTTTTGCTGCTGCAGATGTATCGATTATTTTGTCAAAAAACTGTTATGACTTAATAATGTGGCATTCATTAACCTAGAAAATATCTAAGGTCAGTGACGCTCTTTGAGAAGTTCCAGGTTAGCAATTTTGTGACCTAAATTTCGAAAATCATGTCCGTAGAGATGCTCAGTATATAGGTCCAAAAAGCATGCAGCAATAACTGAAATGTTCACAATTAAAACTAATATACTCAACGCTGTTCCCCCTTTGCAATTAGGATCTTGCAAAAGTATAGTCAGCATATATTCAAATATCCCACATATAAAAATCGTCACAACCACCTTCAGAATCATGTCAAATCTAGTTCAACCAGAAGTATGTCAAACCACCAAAGTGCAAAAAATTTGATAAATATCAGATCTATTGTCGTAACAACATGCTGCAAAGTTTCATCGCTTCTCTAAAAGCATGCGCAGCAGCCTACTGCATGCGCTGTGAAAGCTGGATTCCCGCCCATTGTGGCACAAGTATAGAAAGTGAGCGAAGTTGGAAAGTTTGCACCTGTCTGTCTGATAACATTGTGAGACAGCTGTCAGTCAAACCACATTCGGGGGCTGATTGCTGGAGGCAGAGGCTCCGGTTTAAAACGTTGGTAAGAATAGTAACTGTCCGCTTTGCGAACCTTGGTGATCTTGATGTGATTTCGCAATCCGGTAGCAGCCGTTGGCATTTTGTAAATCGTAATTATTAGCATTCGGTCACGTTTGACATTTCGTTATATTAAGTAACATTCCGACTTTTAGCGCTCCCAAAATGCTGCGCTCGGGGGAAGATGACCCCCTTGCCTCCTATTTACACCACTGTTTACAGCAAGGTTGCGGAGTCGGAGGTAAAATGTCTGACTACAACTCCGACCTTCCAAAATTTCCGACTTCGACATAACGTGGATGAAGTTTGGCTGTCAACAATTTTGTAGCAACCAGCAATCAGTGGAAATCGTAGTAGACAGCAAGAATTCTCTGTTTACTAAAAGTTTCAAAAAAAATTGTAGGATTCTAACTTTCTGTAGGCGTGCGATGTAAAAAATGACTCAATTGGACTTCCGGAGTCGGAGTCGGATAAAAAATACGGCTCCGATTCCCAGTGTTCCTAGGAATCCGATTGCAACTCCACCCAAAAATCTCCGATTCCTTGCAACTCGACACAGATGAACAAGCCCTGGAATTATCGCCGTCGCACAACTGTGCTAATGGACACAGGGAGTAAAACGAATCGTCGAACTCGGATATAGCATCACTATACGTCAAACTTGCCAAGTATTCTTATCATTCAAAACTGCACAGGACGTAGCAAAACCTTCTAATCTTGGAAAAAAAAAAGTTGAATTCAGCGACTGGGTTGAACACTGCGTGTTGGAGTGCCATGTGGTTGGTCAGGCCATGTTAATTCGCTTCACAGTCGCCCTGCATCTTTAACAGAGTCTAGAGCAGAGCTAATCAAATGGCGGAGCGCGGTCCGAATCCGGATCTTTGGATGGAGACGGTCGGACCTCGTCAGCCTCTCAAAAGCGTATTCTACACCCAGATGTTTTTATCCCAAAATTTTGCGCTTTTGGCCGTATTTCTAAAGTATTTACTCCTCGCCAACTGTGTGATTGTCGATCAATCTGCTGTTCAGCTAAATTGCTGTGCAGACCTGAGTTAGGCAAGCTACGATTTTTTGGTTCAAATGAATTGTTTCGTCATAATTGTTCAACAATAGCTTGTCACTACAATGTCTATGCTGGTGAAAGTGGTGGATTCAAGGCTAGAATATAGCAACGAAACCTTTTCTTTCCGAAAACAATAGAATTATACACATTTATTTGGTCACCGTTATGAAAGATGCTTGATTAAGGGAAGAGTTTTGCAGAGATTTTGGTCCTTTAGGAAATAATTTGTACTTCTTTGATTGAAGTCAACAAAATGTGAAGAAAAGGTAGGGCATTTTCAGCTTTTTCAAGAAATGATAAAGAAAGGGAGATTGTTGAATTTTTGGCTGGCATAGTGTAAGACCTCAACGACTTGAGTGTAAAACTTCAAGGAGAAAAACATAGCCTACCAATATTAATTTGATCACTACTACTTGCCCTTTCCATAAGAAGTTAAATATCTTCAAACAAGTCATTCAAAACGATCTTAGTCATTTTCCGAGGCATTTGGGGAAAATAAAAGCAAGAAGATTTCAGATATATCTTCAACTTATTGAAAAGTTGATCACCAACATTGTCGAACAGTTTGGCGACTTTCTTTTGTGGAAATTTTTATAGGTACCGCAGCTCTGCTGGGAACCTTCGCTTATATTTGTAGGCAACGACCCATCATTCACTGCATTCACTGATGAAGGTGGCGGAGCAGAGCTCCGGCAGCCTTACACCACTGGTATGGACGAGGCCAAAACTCATCTGGAATTCATTGAATTCCAACAGAACGTAGCAGTGAAATAACTATTTTTTGATGGTATACATGAAACTTCTTGACAAAGGAAGGTATTTCCAAAATTTTGTCCACTCCTCTCAAATAGTTACTGGAAATTTTCCGGTGTTTCTGCCAGCTACAGTAAATGTAAAACTCGGGCCGCCACTTGGCTTATACTTCAGTTTTAGAAGATTTTTTTTAGGGAAAATGTTAGGTATCCGGAATGAACGTGTAGGGACCCGATTTCTCTGATTCTAGGGACCAAATATTTTTATTCTAGGGACCCGATGGTTATTTTCTCTGATTCTAGGGACCCAATTTCCAATTACATAGACCCGTCGGGTCCATGAAACATCTTACAAAACCCTGGTTTTAGTATTCTTTTGGGTTTTCAGTATTTTTTTGCGTTTTTCGGAGTATTTGCTGGTGATTTAGGATTTTCGTATAGCCATCCACATCCAGATTCCCCGTCATTTCTCAGGGTTTTTCTGAGTGTTGCTAGCAACCCCCTACAGTGGGCAGTAGACCTTTTTCAGTTACGTCTTCCCTCCTGGCCTAAACATCCAGTTACGCCTCTGAGTGCTGACAGTCCGCACTGTCATAAAAGAACCTCATAAAGAACAAGTATCGCATCTGCATTACGAAAAAACCTTGACCATTACCATCTATTCACTGCCATTACCTTGGAACAAAAATTTAGGTAACTGCCAACAAGCACAAAATGCCATTGCTCTCACCAGCAGAACAATAAATAACGCTGACAGCGTTTGTTAATATCTGCATCAATTTACCGGATTTTGTATACCTATATACAGTATAATTGTATTAAACTCTCATAGTACGTTTTTTTTCTTAGAAAAATCCAAGATATGTCACATTTGCATGATTTTATGGAAGTGACCGGACCTCGAAAAATTTTGACATTTGTAACAGGACCCTTTCTTAAAATAATTGAGTAGGCCTGGTCTATAGCAAAGTTTTTCGAATATACAAAGTAAAAATGCAATGTACATCTTCATTCAAGTACAAAAAGCGAATGTCTGGATAAACCTGTTTTTCATTGTTTTGCAGCATAAAGCAAGGTTGGTAAAATGAAAAAATTGAAAAAGGCTTCATTGCAATGAGATATCACTAAAAGCAATGGACAAAAGATGGACGCGTTTCGAAGCCCATTATACAGTAGTCCCCGTTTGTTAAGCCCACCTCATGACCGGACGATTTTGGGCTTATTGAGTGCGTGGCCTTATTCACCGGGGACAAGCTTTCGCCACTCTTCTGCACATAAATGAGTATGGCCGACTGTACTATCGCTAAAAGTTGCTAAATCTATTAACACTGTACACAACAGTTACAGGTAACGAGCAATTTTCTTCGTTTGTTGCGGTAAAACAACATTCATTTCCGCTTGAAAACATCAAGAGTAAGTTACCTCATTGGTTGTTGGTGGCAGAGGAGTAGCCAGAGTGAGGCCGAAGAGGCCATGCCCCCCACCCCCGAAAAAACTTGTTGAGATTTTTCACTGGTGTTTTATATCAATCTCAACTGTTCGAAAACAAAAGGAAGGAACAGTTGGACTCAACATTCGAGGGTTACTGCTGTTAGATTTAGAGTCTATTGCGAACTGGCATGTTTCCAATCAAATTTCATTTCAAGTATCACTTAGTTTAAAACTCTTGGTTTATTAGAGAGACTTTTTATTAAAGATTTTTTTGGAAATGTTTAAAAGTGAAAGACGTAAAGGAATGTTCAGTTAAATGGACACACTGGAACAGTAATCGTGAATGTCCTAAATACCACAAACTAGGCAAACCATCAAGTTCAATAATAATTACTGCTAATATAAATACATCGCATCAGGAAAATGCACTGCCAACAATTCACATTAAAATACTACACACTTCTTACAAATACATCACACTTCTTACCAAATCCTTTAGCCCAAACCAGTTTTATCAGCGGGCGGCATTATTTCACTTCATTATTCCGAGTGCGGTAGTAATAAACGCTCAATCGTTCCTTCAGCAGGCTCGTAAATAGGGGATAGCAGGGGGTGACGGCTCCCCTGGAAAAATTTTGTCCCCCTGGAAAAATGTGCTGAACAAAGTAAAAAACTATTGGACATAGTTTAAAAGAATTTTGTGCCTCTTTTGGAAAATTCTTAGCTCCCTTGATGTCTTAAACTGGTTACGGGCCTGTCTTTCTGTCTCAGGCCCTCCGTAGCTATCGGGTCCCGGAACAATGTACCTGCTGGACCCCTCTGTCATAGGCCCTGAGCCAGTAACCCAAACTCTGAGCTTGAGTTAAACCTTATGGAGACACTGGTCAATTGTGTCTTTTTCTCAAACATTCACACACTGCTGCACTTATTTGCAACGTTTCCAGTCACAACAGCAACAAATGAACGTTCATTTTCAAAGCTTCAGTGGTTACTAGCCTATCTATACAGCACTATGGGGCAAAAACAGACCCGTAAGTAGCTCGAAAAAATTTCGAACCCCTTGGAAAAATGTGTTGGACATACTTAAACTATTGGACCCAGGCCCGTAACCAGTGGGAAAGGGGGGCGAAGCTTCCCCTGCAAACCTTTTCGACAACCCTGGAAAAATCTGTTGGGCATAGTTGAAAACTACTGGACAATGTTTGAAAAATTTGAGCCCCTCTCAGAAAACTCTTCGCTATCCCTGGTGACCCAAGCTGGTGACAAGCCTGATTGGACATAGCTTAAAAATTTGGGCACCTTTCAGAAAACTCTTTTGCCCCTCCTGGTGTCCCAAGCTGGTTACGGGCCTGGGCAAAACCGTCTGATGGATTGGCTTTTTTGACGAATAATCGTGATGCGACATTGATTCTGAGATGGTTATCGACGAGTTGTTCAAAAAGAAACGCAGACTGAATTTTATCTTTTTTTGTGCTCGCAGGTGTTTTGTAAAGTTAAAATTTGGCTATTGGCATCCTCTGATTTGTTCCTATGCATCCACTTACCCACTTTTAGTTGATTTGGGCTTATTCAATAGGCATAATCAGTGATATTCTCGAGGACAACATTACACGGCGCTTCACTTTCCGCTGCTCTTAAATGTTCATTGAAAATTAACAACTGCTTGATAATGATCACTGCGAAAGCCAACGTTTTCTTGCCTTTGTTAAAGGTTATAGATGCCCATTGCGTAGAAGTTATTTGACGTCATATCCTGTTGTAATAGACCAGAAATTGACCAGTGACATCAAAATGATTTTTGTGCGAAATAGCTAAATTTGAAATCTGACGACGTCAGTGACTGGCCCCTCCCGAACAAAACTCCTGGCTGCCCCACTGATTGGAGCCTTCCTTAGGCAGGGCTACGTTTGCACGTCCCTTTACCATTTTGAAATAAAATTCTACAGAGCACCAGCAGTCTTGGCTATCGATTGGTCAGCAGCACAACAAAGTTTAGAACCACTGGTGTCACGCCTGGTGATTTTTCACTAGTAGATCTAATGACTGTTAGAGTGACCTAGTGATTTTTTGTTGCAACCTAGTGATTTTTTGCAAAGTATTTGTTCAAGAAGGTCGGTTGTCTTTTTTGTAACTTTTAAAGTTTCAGCACTTTTTCAAAGATTTTCAGCCTTTTTTAATTCGTAAACAATGATTATGGATATTTTTGTTTGAAAGTTTGCACCAACAGAACGAACAAATGTTTCTAATTTGAGTTTCTCATTGTTTTCGCAGCTGTGCTGTTTATTGGCCATGACGGTATTTTCATTTCTTTGTAGGCACACTGCATTAGAAGCAATTAATTGAATGTTAAAATACTCCGTGGGTGGTGTCGTTTTCAGCACTTGAGAATAGCCTGAAGATTGATGGTATCAGATTTTTCAGGCATCGGCATGATCTATTTTAAGAAAATTTCCAAGTGATGTAAAGCTTGTGGCAATAAAGTAAACACCTAAATTACTTCAAGCAAACCTGCTCAGTTTCGGCGCAAAATTTTTTAAATCCGGTGACTTTTTTTCAGATGTAGTGAATTTCATTTGTGAATCTAGTGACTTTTGCCGAGAAGCCTGTGGCAGCACTTTGTGAAACCGTAGAAAGCAAGACAAAGAAGTTTGAATTGCGAGGCTTTTTACCTGATTTTAAGCAAATGAGTTCGAAAATTGGGTTACAATGGCTTCGGGACTCCCTGTCTGCATTGTCTTCGAAAAAGCTTACTATGACCTCTAAATTCCACTCTCGCGTATATTATACACACCATTATGTCAATTCGAAAACCTGAAAATGACAAGCAAACAGAAAGCGTGCATACATTTCAAGAGTTCAGCATGTCAAATACTCGTGAAAATAGCCATTGTTGAAACTTACTTCAGCGCAAACTGCTTGCAAAAACTTTACAAACTTTTGATTTTTTTTCAAAATTTATTTGACTCTTTCGCAAACCTTTTTTCGTTTGAGGACTTTTCGTAGCTGATCTATTTTCTAGATAAGACTTACTGCTTGCTCGTCAACCTGTACGCTTGTTCCTCGTTTCGCCAGGACCTCTTGGCCTGACTGCACTTGGTGTTTAGCATGTGCAGATGCAGTAGAAAGTTTCCCTTCTGTTTGGTAGCGTGCAGTGGTGGTGTTCATAAACGGCAGCGAACCAGCTGCACGCATAATTCATATGGCCAGGGCTGGGGTACTTCGTGTTTTCAGAAACATTCAATACGCATTTGTTATCTTAGATGCATTTGGTGCTGGTTTGCAGATTCACCTTGTTGGTTTCTTCTTAACAGCTAAATTAATGATTTCGGCGGCATTCAGTCAGGACTCCACAGCAAAGCTTACGGCAGAGTTAACTCCATTGCGAATCTTTTTCTAGCATTTCCAATAGGCGACTTGAGGTGCTTTCTAACGCAACTGAAAAAGTGACACAGCCGGATTTTCTGACCATACTAATTTCAACCCCATTGACCTTCGACATCGACATGGTGCTCGTTTGACATAGGCACCCAACCATATCCGACATGTAATCGTGTCGCGTTGCTTCTAGCAAATTTCCACTCATCGTTGCTTTTCGTCGTAACAAGTAATGTAGTATGCGCTAGTTAATGGTTTGCTGAAAAGTGATGGAACCCCTTTGCAACGGTTTAAATGGATTTAAACTACGAAATAATATGCCTAAATCTGATTTTTCAAGAAAGTTTTTGCGATTGTTAAAGCCTGAAACCAAAAAATATTATCTCTTTTTTGAGATATTCACGTTCAAAAATAACCTAAAGTTTGTAACATTATACTCCTCACAAAGTTTTTTTATTGGCAAGGCTTGCATTCATGTTCCACAATTTTGATGATCACCTGAACTGCCAGCTACTGCTTCACAAAAAATTTGTTTGATGTTTGTGAAGCGCGTTGTGTATCAATATAATGAAAAGAATTGCAAGAAGCATTCATCAGCTGACTAACTTGAATTTCAAAAGGCTTGCTGATGTTTCGGTCCCGCCTGACTGAGGTCAATACGACTTCGAGTCATAGCAAGCATTTCTGAATAAATACTGGTGTAACATTCCTTTATTTGATCAAAAATATCAAAAAATAATTTTCAAAGTTTTTCATTGAGAGATTTAACTTTCATTCTTTTGAAAACGAAGACTTTATTGCTAGAAACAAGCAACATTTATCTTCCTTCTTTGCAGGTTTCTTTTACAAATTTTTTTGATAGGTTTCGGTCTGTGGTCACTTGTGTACTTAATACCCACAAGATTTGTATGTTTTCAGGTTACATAAACAAAGTACTTATACCCTACAGTCAAATGCTGGGTGGCAGTTTCGTTAAAGGCAAGGTGGTAGCCATCAACACTGCGGAAAAGGAAGTTTGCCTTGAAAACGATAAAAAAGCCCTTAAATCCAAATTTCCTGCATCATTTCTTGAAGTTTACGGCGAAGTTGGTTTTTCGTGAAAGTAGGTTATTGCGTAACAACGTTAATGAGATTCAAACGTTTATTTGTAGATTGTCTGCTGGTTGCATGGCGAGGCATTGTCAGGTACATGTTGATGAAATAGAAGTTTCATCTCTTTAAAATTTTTAAGTTTCCATATGTAGTTAACAGTGGTTGTCAATTATCTCCAATGCACCAATTCGTTGTTTTTTTGTTCAAAATAGTACTGTTCAAAATAGTCCTGCTTGAAAAGACAAACTTACAACGGAGAGAAGCTTACGCGTAACTGAATATATTTTATTGAACTAAGCACAGTTTCCACAAGCGCGTCAGATGAAACATTACGGTGAATAAGCGGCATAAGCAAATGATGAACTTTGTTCCAATAGTATCCACTCTAAAAAATATCATACGCATCTTCCTCCGGGAACAGCAGCGATGTGAAAGCTTATGAAACGTTTTTTTTTCTTTTCTGTAGATTTTGCATGCACATTTCGTCATTGCAACAGGCAGCACATCGCCATTTACCAGCAAACTTGGAGAAAATACTTGGACAGCTTCTTCAGTCAAAGAAATTACACAGCTGTGCGCGGATTATCGATAAGACGTGAGTTTGGTAATAAAATGTTAAACAACTTTTAAAAATGATTTTAGAGACAAGCACATACGTACTTCTCGCATACAGTGGACTCACCAAAAACAGCGCCGTATTTCCACATCAATCCATTCCTCATCAAATTTATCGTTTTCTTAAAGTTACTCAACCTCAATCGTGCAGTATTCATTTTCAGCGATGCGCAGCCACGGTATTACTTTGTTAACAGCCCGCTCGAAAGCTACGATCATTACTGGGATTGTGACCACCTAAGTGGTTGCTTTGTCCGACTGAACATCACCAACACCTATTATCCATGATAGGCAGTCTAGACTCTAGATCAGTGGACCCCAACCACCCGCCCGCAGACCGGTACCACGAGTTGTGTGACCGCCAGTATGCAAACTGTATACTGATGGTCACACCAATCGATTTCTGGGCATGTGGTTGGTCGATTCTTCTCATGGAATCGCTGTTGCGTGCATTGAGTGACATCGTTGGAGCATAAAGTGAGATGGTTCAAACTGCCAATTCCATTTCAGTTGTTGAAAATAACAATCATCACAGAGTACTCCCAAGCTGCGGTAAATTTCTCAAGCGTTGACCGGTCTGCGGTTACATAAGTTGGGATCACTCGAGTAGATGATGAAAAACTGTCTGATGCTAAGACTCTAAGAGCTAGACCAATGTTTTTTGACCACCATTCTGCGGCATTTTTTGTGCCTGTCGGCAGAAAATATTGGTTTATTTGTATACTGCGGTTATAAAGCGAGTCGTTCTATGCGACATGTCGTAAACAAAGAAGTGGTGTGCGTCTTCTCAACGAAAACTGAAAAGGAATTGAAACATGGAGCTGATGATGTTTTTTCAGTAGGAGAAATATATACGGTAATCATCACTGCCTTTGAAATATTGCTGTCGAAGGATTATTTTCGATAGATACTGATAACAAACTCATTATAACTAAGTAGGAATTATGATATCTCCCTTTAAAACAATATGTCAAAATAATTAAATCTTCGGATTTTAAATTTATGCTTCGAAAATGGAGCAAAGAAACAGCTCGGTATTTTAACGTTTTTCAAAAAAATTTCGCTTGATAAACTGGAAGCCAGTGCTTCGATTTACAATAAACACAAAGACGGAATGCGTTGATATTTTCCACCACAAATTAATTTGCTAATCCCTAATGGATTCATTAGGGGATTTGTTAATTATTTATTGTTTTATGACCATAACTTACCAGCTTCTAACGCTAGAAGGCCAATCAAGAACTCTAAAGATGCGAATTTTCTCCTAGCTTATTTTAAAGGAGATAAACAAATTGACCCTTGAAGTTTTTTCTCAGGTCTCGATGACATCATCCAAAAATCACTTGGCCCCTACTTACTCATGACATCATCCCAAATAAAGTTCAAACCCCAAAATGTCCGCATGTTTTCAAAATCGAAGCTAGGAGAATTTCTGCTTTTTACAAGGGGTTGAACCAGGGCCGTCGCCAGCGGGGGGCCAGTGGTGCCCGGTCACCCCATTTGAAATCGGCGCCCCCACATTTCACGTTTGGTCCCCCGGATGCTGCATGAATCCAATACTGTATTTTTTGAAAGTGGCCTCCCTTCTGGTTTTTGGCCCCCCCTGCTGCTAAATCCTGGCGACGGGCCTGCGTTAAACAGCTCTCTAGCTCTGCTGAACGACAAGCTATTACTGAACAAAGTCTGAGCCACTATAGTGGTTTTGCGGTCCTAGAAGGGTCCAAAGGGTGATCGCCGATCAACCGAAATATAGCGGAGGGCAACATACTAGTCTGGTTCATCCCTCTGTCTTTAACTTGCCACCCACTCTTTTGCTAATCCTCAACGTTGGCTTCTTCATAAACTGAGATTAGATCCAAATGCAGATTCTGCAGAATTGCTAGATAACAATATTAAAGTAATGAAATTTAAAGCGAATATCATCAAACAAATCAAGATCATTGAAGAAACCAATCTCAATTTTTTCAATCATTAAATATATTTCGAAACTGCCGTGAAAAGTAGCAAAATTTATTCAAACGAAACAACTATAATGTTAGTAGCTGTCGCTTGCATCAGACTCGCAAATCAACTGTTTTTTCAGGTTAGACCAGCGAAGCGTGTCGTGTTGGTTGGCGGAGGAGCTGTTGGAGTGGAACTGGCTGGAGACCACCCTTGAAGTCACGCGTGCGCTTTTTTGCAAAGCTTTTGTAATGTCATAACTCGCCAGCCGATTGAGCTAGAGAGCTGTTCGTACCCTCTGCAGATTCAGTAAGTCTTCTAGTTCAGACATAAAATTTCTTTTTCGTTTTGGGTTTGATATTTTCTGGGGGTAATGTCAAAATGGGGGCATGTTTTCGCTTTTTCGGCTCAGTTTACCTGGATCAAGGCGTCAACCCAACGAACCTTTTTTTGGCTCAAAGTTTTTATTGTAAACTAGGCTGTGATCCGCGTCTTTAGAGCTCTTAATTGACTTTTTGGCATATCTGGAGTCAAAATTATGACTCAAAAACCCAGTTTTTGGCAAAAATCAAGAAGTTTCACAAATGGTATAATTTACTCTCTCAGGCTAAACTTTTGCCCAGCCATAACTCGTCAGGAGATTGAGATATAGAATTTTCAAACCCTGTAGAGACTGGTGAAGTCTTGGAGTTGAGAATGAAAAAACAAAGTTTAAGTTTTGGGCTTGGGGTTTTAGGTTGATGACGTAATGAATGGCGTATATTTTACGGTTTATTGATGACGTCGTCGGCCGATCCAATGTGCCGATTTAGTAGCTCAACTTTTACTGGATTCTGGGCTATAATGCTAGTCTTTACAGCCCTTAATCGACTTTCTAGAGTTTCTGGTTCCAAAGTCATGGCCAAAAAAACCCAAAATGTTTACAAGCACCTGGGATATTTCTCGGGGATTTCCGTAATTAGTATTTGATTATTTTGCCATAACTTTTGAACCAGAAACGCTACAAAGTCTTTAATGCCCTCTAAAGACTCGTATTATGGCCTAAACTCCAATAAAACCTTGAGCCATGAAATCGACCCGATTGGTCGGCTCAAGGCAGAACCGTCGCCAGACAGTCGTCAATAATGGGGCGTTTACGTTTGTGCAGGGGGGCTTGACATTCAAATTTGACAAAAAGTCCGCTAACTTACAGTGTAGTGTTTCATATTTCAATTTTAGGGGGTTGGAGTTTGTTTGGGTGGCTAAGCCCAACAAAATACCCCCGTGGCGACGGGATTTCTCCTAGGGAATGATGACATCATCCAAATGTAAACCAATATGAACAAACATCCTTCCATTACGTAAGCAATAACAAAAAACCCGACATCCCGTACTTAAATTTTTTTATGCTAAACTAAAATACTTTTACCAACTATAGAGGGTTTGAACAGCTCTCTAGTTCAATCCGCTGGGGAGTTATGACCATATACCAAATGTGTGTAACATACCCAGGGTCTGCATTTGTAGGAGTAGAAAGTTTTACTGATTTTTTGTTTTTTAGCCATAATTTTGCGTCCAGATATACTAGAAAACCAATGAAGGGCTCTAAAGACTCGGATGATAACCTAGATTCCAAAAAAAAACTTAAGCCAAAAAATGGCTCGTTGAGTTGGCGCCCAGGGCCAGGTAAACTTAGCCCAAAACACGAAAACATGCCCCAATTATTACGTTACCCCCAAAAAAACCCAAACATAAAACAAAAAATTTTTTAAAAATCTGAACGAGAAGACTTGCTGGATGTGTAGAAAGAGGGTTTGAACGGCTCTAAAGCTCAATCGGCTGGTGAGTTGTGGAGTTGCAAATCTTTGCAAAAAAAGTTGCGCACGCCGGTCTTAAAAAGGTTTACATGAGTTTCCCCACAAGGAGGTGTGGGAGAATATCGCTTTTGCTTTGTTGCCAACTTGTGTGTTTTTCTTAATTAGACGCCTAAAGTGGTGTCACTTTTTGACTGATTGGTAGTGATGTTTATGCTGGGTTTGATATCGTGACAAACCTTTAACAGCACAAACAAAACCTTATCTTTTTCTCACGCAAAGCTCCCAGACCTGGACAGGTTTTGCTATATTCTATGCAATAAAGGTAGAAATCATCTGGTATTACAACTTAATGCCTCTGTAGGTTTTTGAGTCCTGCGCAGGGTTATGGGCATAAGCAAACGTGGAAACGGGTTTGCATCACATCCGACGCATAAAGAGAACAAGAAATTAAACTTGTTTTCTAAAGACTTTGTTATTGAAGATGGAAGAAAGTAGGGAAATTGTTATGATGAAAAAAGCTCTACCGGATGAGAATTTCGCTAAAAGAATATTCTTTATTGGGTCATAAAATTATAAATCCGGAATCGGATCACGTTGGCAAGCAGACTATCCTGATGCGAGCACGTTTAAATGCATGTGACGTGAATGTGTTCTGCTTGTGAAATAAGAACTCTGAGAACAAACATGAGAGTGACTAAATGTGTGTTGGATTTTGTCAAAAAAATATTTTGGAATTGTGGTCAGGCAAACGTCAACATCTATCCTTAAATAACGAATTTTCCGCATGGATAAGCATCATTGCGACTATACCTAACACGGTGATAATGACACTTACTGTCTGAGCATTTATGTGGAACAGCAGGGTAAAGAACACATGCCTTTAGTGCCTGTTGTGATATTGAAAATATTTGGATTGCTCAATACATCGCGACAGTACAGGTATGGCGTCACATATCATTACGGCAGTTGGTTAATGGCAAAACTTTTTGCTGTGGTTGCTGCTACGCAGGCAACCTGCAGTGAATCTTACGCACTGACAACCAGTCTTTATTTTGATAATCTTGAATATGACATTTTTGATGCAGGTAGTCCTCAGTGCCACTTTCACATCTGTTATCACTGCGGTTAGGAACCGAACGTTTTCAGGACTTTATCTGAAGCTGAATTTAGTTTGCAAAGAACAAAGTAAGCCATGCCATGTGCGGCCCTCGATATGTCTTTTAATGTGCGGCCTTGGCTAAGATAGTAACATACGTTTTGGCTCAGTAAGCCATTTGGATTGGACACAGCTGCCCTAAACAAATCTATGCCCGGGTGATCGTCGAAGGCATTCGAAAGAAAATTCTTGTGTTGTGCAATTACACTGCTGTAATCTTGTATTCGCAATTGCGTCGTGTAAGAACTTTCCACAGATGTTCTCCTGTCTTCGCCGTTCATATCTGGGCCATGTATGTGCATACGTATGTTCATGAGGTGCAGTGGCGTACGCAGAAAATTTTCATGGGGGGGGTTTGGTTCAGGGTCATTTGCATTTGGTGTGCGCTGTTTGTGACGTCACAATTTGACGTCATTTCCATGTTTCCAAAACAACGTTTTGGCGAAGTTTGTTGACATAATATGCATATTTTTCTACATCCACTCTCATTATTTTATGTGTCATTGCACTGAATATAAACTATCAGCGATCCAAGTTAGGATATCGGAAGAAAATAAACTCAATGCTGCCACAGCACAGCAGTTTGTAATTGCAAAAATATCAGGCTGTGCGTTAAAACAGGGAAGTGAAACAGACTCATCACTACGTTACAGCAATTTACAACTACAAAATCAGGCTGCGCTAAGATCTCGTCAAATACGAGCAGTTGAGCATTGAAGGTGTGCGGCTGGACTGGCTGGCGCACATCCTGGTTTGCAAGATCGAATTATGCTAAAACGGTGAAGTACGCAAGAAATGTTTATTTTTTGTGATGTATAGAAGTCTACAGGCCCGTAACCAGAGCTGGCGAAGCCCCCCTTAGAAAAATTTTCGCCCCCACAGGAAAAATGCTTTGGACGTATTGTGAAACTATTGCACATAGTTTAAAAAATTTGTCCCCTTCTTAGAACTCTTCGCCCCCCCCTCTGGTGTCCCAAGCTGGTTACGGGCCTGGAAGTGCAGCAAACGTTTAGTTTCCTTTTTTCCCTGCTGAGACATTACCAAATGTCCGAATGCTTCTATGTTAACAACTGCGGTTTTTGAGCTCGTGCAACGGTTTTACCACCCTATAGAAATTGCTAATGTAGCCAATCGGGTCAGTGCTTGCGCTAATGAGCGTTAGCAAACAAAACAAAGGCAATTGTTTCGGGTAAAGTGAACTATCGCGGAGCACAATCTTAAACATGCGTAGTGCACGAAAGGCCTGCAAAAAGCGGTGAGATGGTTTCTGGAGGCAGACGATAACGGAGATTCCCTCCGAAATCTAATTATTGCTTTTTGGCCCATTTACGATGTTCCTTGAAATTTGCATGCAAATTCATTCCGTGGTATATGCATTAAGTCGACAAATTTGCAACCAAAAAGTATGCGAAAACAATTAATCCCCTTTACACAGGTAATAAAGTTTTGTAAAATATCAAGCTCAAAGGGGAGGTTTAACCCCAAACCCCTCCATTGCACACGCCATTGCTTGATATAAACTATCGGCGCTCCCAGCTAGGATACCGGAGGAAAATGCAATCAACGCTACGACACACCAGTTCATAAACGCATAAATATCAGACTGCACGTCAAAGCAAGGAGTAAAGCACACTCGTCACTACATCCGAGCAATTTTACAGCTGCAAAATGAGGCTGCGCTGATGTCTTGTCCAATACGAGCGGTAGAGCATACAAAGTGCGTGGCTGGACCGTCTGGCGCACTCCCCGGTTTGCAAGATCGAATCTTGCAAAATTATACAAGAATTCAGAATACGCATGAAGCACGCACGAAAACTTTCAATTTTTTATTATGCATAGAAGTCCAGCAAACTTTTAGTTTTCATTTTTCCCTGCTGAGACATTATCAACTTCTTGAATGCTTCCATGTTAAAAAAAGCTCTTTTTGAACTTGTGCAACAGTTCTATCATGCTACAGAAATTGCTGATGTAGCCACTGCAGTCAGCGCTTGCGCTGATGAGTCTTAGCAGACAAAATAAAGACAATTGTTTCGGATAAGTGAACTACCGCTGAACACAATCTTAAACATGCGTAGTAGATGCAGGGTCTGCAAAAGTGGTGAGATGGTTTCTGGACGTAAACGATAGCCCGAATTCCCACCAAAACCTAATTAGTACCTTTTGGTCCATTCACAATGTTCCTTGAAATTTACATGCAAATTTATTCCGTAGTATTTGGATTAAGTCGACAAATTAACAAGCAAAAAGTATGCGAAAACAATTAATCTCCTTTGCGTAGGTAATAAAGTTTTGTAAAATATCATGCTCAAGGTTTTTTTTTCCCAAACGCCCCCCTTTGCGCTTGATGAGGTGACACCAAAGTGGTTCATCGGGTATTTTTTTAAAAAGATGGTTCAGGTATTTTTTTAAAAAGATTTTTTTAAAAAGATGGTCCAAGAAAAGTTGAGAACAACTGTTTCAAACAAAAAAGCCTGATATATCTACTAAGAGAAGCTACACGCTTTAAATCGAGAAAAGTGCGCCGCTACCGGGTGAACTGTACTTTCGCATCACCATTATTTGTGCTCGAATGCGAAAGAAAAATAATGCGTGTGTCTTATGTGTTTCTAAATGTGTCCGATTTACAGGCAACTGGCATCATAAGACAACTATTCCATAACATCCTTACAAAAACGACTTCATACTTATCTAGCAGTCAAGCGGAATTTATGCTCGAGTGCTAGAAAGGCATGCAGTTAAATGAGTTGTTTTCAAAAGCAGTCAAGCATAAATTTTGCTCAAGCCCCAGTAAATGCTAACGGTTCTTTCTTGCCACT
>JGI24158J21664_10004605_pt1 | contig 17793 bp, 11 predicted proteins | sample Ectturendosymbi3_FD_21664 | JGI IMG/M metagenome (IMG submission 21664)
AAAAAAACTTGATAAAGATAGCGTTTTATCATAAGACTGCGATATTGGAGGATCGCATACCTGAAAACTACTAACAACAAAAGATTTCGCTAAAGGCAATGAACTTTATCGCCACCGTGATCTACTATGGATATAATTGCACAGCGTTTAAAACATCGATCAGTGAAGGTTATTAAACATTTGCTCCTATAAGAGGTAGGCCGTTTACGGAAGCATCCATGATGGGAACACGCATATATTACCACACCAAGTGCAATTCCAGCATTTTACAACTAAGCTTCAAAACAAGCAAACAACACGACCTTAACAATAAGAACACCCACCCATCAAAATACGGGGGAGCTCTGTAAATGTAAACACCCTTTTCCTGATTGTTTTTTTTACGCTGCACCGCAGTCTGTATCGCGCGGAGTGGTTCTATAATATTTCCAACATGAGTGAAAAACCTGTTATGGGAAAAGCGCGCGTGAGGCAAAAAATGCAGAAGCGCGGGGCGGAACTGCGATTTCGAACTCGCGATGTTCGGAGCGAACCTTGAATTCAAATCAAAGACGAAAAACAAAAAAGCGAGATGCTGCAAATTCCATCGCGCAAATAGCTCTACGGCAGTGGAGCAGCGCATGAGACAAGCTTCCTGCGATTGCCAAACGTGTCGATTAAGGTCACCAAGGTATCTTCAGGGTTCCCACACGTTTTCAAAACCATTATCCATATACTTTTTCAATACCTTTTCAATGCTAAATTAAAAGACTTCAATACCATCATTTAGCTTCATTTTTCGAAAACTTTGCTCATGGAAAACAATGCAAAAGACATCCACAGAACTGTTATCAGCGGTGAAGAACAAATTAACAAATGGTTGAATTTAGAATTTCCATACTTTTTCAATACTTTTTTAACATTTTGGCCAAGTTCAATACTTTATCATGGTCTTGAAAACCAATTTTACAATTCAATACTTTTTCAACACTTTCAATACCACGTGGGAACCCTGTATCTTCCTAAAAAGCACCGAATTAACAAAAATTACAGCGCTCGTTCTTGTAATTTAAGAAACGGCGGGGAAAGTAGTAACTTCGGCAAGTTGCTGAAATCAAATGCAAAAAACTTGTAGTATATTTACTGATACTATACGAAAAATAAACGTGATCGTAAAACTTGACCACTGCCCAAGAGCAACAACACAATCACAAGGGCAAAGCACCTTATTGATGGCGCTCGAAGGAGGTGTAACCGTGGCGCAGAGGTGAAAGCCAATTTGAAGGACGTTTCGTACGCATTTGTTGCGTACCAAATGCTCCCCGCGTTGAAACTCGTCCGGGCTGCCATTGGCGAGACAGGAATAGAGCCTGCGAAACACAATTACGCTGGCAACGCAAAGCAAATCACATCGATCTTAGAAAGACGAGTTGATCCGCAGCAAAAGGATAATGCGCCGAAGCTTCTAGATTTTGTTTTCGCGGCACGGGAATGCACAGCTTCGGATTCCGCAAAGCAGGATTTCCTGACACTTAATAATATTATTTGCTTCTTAACTCGAAGTGATCCGTTTTGCTTAAGGCAGGGGTTCCCAACCTGTGGTACGCGTACCACTAGTGGTACGCGAAGGTCTTCAAGGTGGTACGCAAGTAACTTCCATTTTTTTCACAAAAACCTGGATTCACAGCTTTCTAGGTTACGTATCGAGTTTTGTGTCTAAATAAATAAATTTTCCTGTAGCCTGCTATTCCTATTGTTTCGTAACATTATGACTTACGATGCGCTTTTAGCAAATTTACACCGCGCATCTACCAATTGGTGGAAGGTAAACAAAACAAAAATCTCATTAAGTTTAGATATGATCTTTCATTGTTATTTTAATGTATATTACTCTTCTGAATAAACTAAGATTCGATCAAAATAGTTGTTCTGGAAGAAGTGGTACGCGTTGACAATACGGGATGCCCAAGTGGTTCGAGATCCTAAAAAGGTTGGGAAACCCTGTCTTACAAGATATATTAAATAATTTGACTTTATCACCTCGGTGTCTTGCTTTATCTACTGAAACTTGCCTATTATTGAGTACTTTTTAAACACAATAGAATCGAAAGTATGTTTCCGAATGAAATGCTGTAAAAGGCAACAAATCACTTCCGTCCTCCAGTCAGTTGAAACACTGGCAAGTGTGCAAGGAAGTGACGCAGAAAATCGCGCTGCGGTTCGATTTCGGTTAAAATGGATGTGCCTGTCAAGTCTAAAGTCAGTCAACGCTTCCTGAAGCCGACAATTGCCGCTTCGCTTGTACATGCTGTTGTCTGGCAATTGCATGGAACGATTTTTTAAAGTTGCATATGAAGGGCGAAATATGGAATTTTGTTCGAGCAAGTGAACGAACTCAGTTTTCCAGCTTGTCGTAGTTTTTTTTATCCAAGGAATTTTGCTTTTTTGCGTACAGATGGATGAGCACAAGTTGTTTCTCTTACCTCGTCCCAAGCATCACCGCATTTGAAACTCACGCGATCTTTTCCGATTCTTTGTTCATATCAGTATTCTCTACTCATCAGCGCAAACCTGTTTTTTTGTTGAGGCATTTCGGTCATTTGTCTCACAGTTGTATTAAAACTCGCCATAGCAGTGTTCATTAGCTTATATTTTCAAACATTCTGACCGAAATGACTTAACATGTTTGTCGGTCATTTCAAAAGCATTTCGGTCTATGACCGAAAGGAAGCCAGGTGCAAACGCTGGTCTTTTGTCAATATTTAAACGCTCGTCTGTTTCAGAGCAGTGAAAACAATGGCTAGATTACATTTTGCGTTTTTTTTTTCAAAAAACTTTTTCTGATTTCTAATTCAGATCATGCAATTACACAGTGTCCGGCAGTTTCAATGGTATATTAAATTTAAAAAAGATGAATTTCACCGCAGATTTCAGAGTAAAACTGATCCAGCCGCTCAGTTTGCTTTGTATTTTCTGCACACGCTACACAGCAGCAAAAATCCTCATCTCACTCTCCAGTTTTCAGCAAAATCTTATTTCACTCACCTTTTTCAGTATGCTCTTGTTTTCACCCCCCAATTTCTCCAGGCTTTCTCGGACAACGTCAAACGCTCCCGGGTCAACTCCATCGATTCCGATTCCGAGTATCACCGCAGCGGCACGAGCACCCCTACCCTGGACACGAACCCGCAAATGCAGGTACGGAAGCTTGTCTCGCAGAGGTTCGAAATTGAATAACTCTCTGCGTCATCCGGGTGCTTTGCGTTGTCGTGCTTTGTCGTTTCGCGATCATGCATCCTCCTTTTTCGCTGAGAACTCTTAACCTGACCTCTTGTGTAACTACACGTCAGTATCTTGGGAGCGGTCTCGTGTTGTTTTTTTTTTTTTCGACAAGTCGAGGTAGCGTCATTCAAAAATTGAGTGTGACGTCCTTGTTTTGCGGTTTGACCAGCCAAGATTAATGCTTACTGACTTTGTGGGACAAGTGGCGTTTGTCGTGAACTTACGTTTCGTTTTAGGCAATGGCAAATTAAACCATAAAAGTAACGCGAAATGACACTCGAAGTGTTGGTATTTAACACTTTGTGGTTGTGAAACTTCATCTTTGCAAGGTGGAGTTTTACCGACTCCGCCTCTTTCCGATGTGCGAAGCTGCCTAGTCACCTTGGCAAATGCTTGCGTTTAGCCTAAGAAAAGAAAAACATGTAATTACAATCGTTAGTGTTTTTTAACAAGCAGTTTTGCTGTTGATTCTTGAAGTTCAAACTTCCTGAGTTGACAATATTTGGGTTTGCAAGGCAACTGCGAATCAACATGAAAACATTGAGAACCACTGGGCTAGAGAATCCTTGGTTTTTGTACTTGTGCCTGTTTCTGGCATTTTCCCCAGTCACGCGTTGGAGTTACAAATCGGAAAACCTAGTATAAAAGCCTTAACTTGTGCTCCATGTATGACGTTGGAAAAGTTGTACGGGACCTCATACCCACGCTGCCGTTGAGTTTGTGCGGCACATGGTTCCACTACCGTGTTTGACTATTTTGGTAAGCCGTTATCACCGTCGTGTGCGCCACATTGTCTGGCACTGTTGACAGCTTAACAATTTTTGTGATCGTATGTGAGTAGGAATTGCTGACTTTGGTGTAACTTCACAACCTCGTACCTTTTTGTCAACCTCCTACCTTTTTGTCAACCTCCTAATGCAATGCGCACCATGCCTCAGCTGAAGCAATAGTTCTGATTGTCGCAAAAGGTTTTTTAAAATGTAACCAAGTTAAGAGGCATGTCAATACAAAAAAATTTTTAGCCGCTGTTTGACATGTACGGGGCTGTTTTTCAATTTAAATGTTAAGGTAATNCTTGCAGCTTGGTGTTGATTCGCAGTTACCATTTTGCTCAGTCACCGTTTTGGTATGAAACGTTAAACACGCAAAATGCAAGATTACCTGCCTGGGACTTCCGTGTCTGTAAATGTCGACGTCACCCCGTCGCTTAGGTCTCAAAAACTGACGTAGTGGTCTTTCGTTGTTACCATTCGTGCTCTTACGCTTGGTGGTTCGTCAGGCGTTGCAACGAATAGGTCAGCCCTGCAGGTGCATCATCTAGCAGCCAGTTTTTCTCGATGCTGTAGGTTGAAGTAGTTGCAATAGACCGACCGAAACATACCGTGCCCCCGTCGCCGGGTGCTGCTTACTCTGCGCTGCACAGTTGCACACGGAAGAGTTCGCTTTACCCTTACTGCTGTCTATTTCCATTCGTGCTTCGGTCTGCCGTGTATTTTCGTTCATTCATTTATTTTCATACTCGCTTTTCCACGCCGGGCATCAGCTCTAGGAGGACTCGAAACACCTTAAGGTTTTCAGCAATCTGCAGTGTAGTTTCTTTCAGAGCACGTGCATGCTAAACTCAAAAAACATCAAAAGTTTGTCACTTGTCTTACAGTTTAGCTGCTCTGGCTTACTGAGCCAAAAATTATGTCACTATCTTAACCAGGGCCGCCCATTTGAATGACATCAATGAGGGCCGCACATAAATGGCTTACTTTAATCTTAGCAAACTAAATTTAGCTTAAGGTTCAACTTAAGTGGTAACAGACGTGTTAAAGTGGCACTGAGTGAGGACTACTTGCATCAAAAATGTAAAATTAGAGATATCAAAATAAGGGATGGTGTCAGTATGTAGGATACTTTCACTGCAGCTGAAACCTAAATCAGGCCGCATGCGGCTCGCGGGTTGGACGCAACTGGTTTCGAGTGACAGCTGTGCTTCTCGATCTGTCCAGTTCGACAAGAGCAGGGTTTTTTGAAGGCGTTTTAGGGACCCGACTTGGGTCCCTAGAATTTCAAATCGGGTCCCTAGAATCGGAGAAAATTATCATAGGGTCCCGAAAATCAGAGAAAATCGGGTCCCTACAGATACAAACCGGGTTCCTAACATTTTCCTTAAAAACACCCTGGATAAGAGTAAGAGTGTTTGTCCCGGGCATACAACTGAAAAAGCGATTCAATGACCTCCGGCGTATTTAGCAAAATACGTAAATTACTGACGGCTGGGTGGTTGTTCCGCGACTTAAGTGAGCAATAAAAACCACTTGGTTCGAAATTACAGTCCTTGCTTAGCGGAAGAAAGGCAGGCTGCGTGTTCGAAAACAGTTAGTTTCATCGTCATAGCGTCGAGCGCGCTTAATTTGCACGACTCAGTATGGGCCGAACGCGCAGAACTTAAGTTGCTAACGCGGTTTCATCTACTGTATTGCTGTTCTCACTGAATAGCGAAAGTAGGACAGGCAACTAATGATGATCGTCTAAAAACCATAAAGCCGGTCCAGAACTTGATCTCACTTCCCAGTTCCACCATCCAACAACTTCTCACACTGCTGCATCATTTGAATCTGTATTTCCATGTGATTTAATCGTGCTTAGGGTTTCACCACCGATGCGTTTACTTAGCCTGGACTGACCTGAGACTCACCTTCGTGCTGATATTTGGTGTCTTCACGTTCAAATTGACGTGTGCTCAACGTTGCAGGCGTTCCTGAAACGCAAAAGGCAAGCCGACCAGGCATACGACATCAACAACATTGTCATCCCGCACGGCTTGACCACAACCAGGATCGAAAAATTGCAATACAAGGAAATCTTGACCCCAGGGTACGGACGCGTTCTTTTTATTCCGCGTTGCTGTTCTTCGTCGTCGTTCGTTTTTTTAATGCACTACACCTTTCCACCGGATGGATGAAGGCGAAAGTGTCACATGATGAGCTGGGATTCTCCGTGCAATTGCAAACATTTCCTTGACTACTTACGTCTTAGTTGCCATGTTGCGTCGTGTTTTTTTTCCGATTGTACCCGAAAGAATATTTACATTGTGAATGGCGGTAGCTCTCACATTTTTAGAGCGCGTATACCACCTAGTTTTCTTGCTATCGCTGCTCGCTACTTGACCAGGAAAAACTTAATTTGCTCAAATCTTCTTGCGAGCACTGAAACACACAAATTGATTAACAGAAAACAATTTCGTGTGAAGGCTTTGAAATGATTTTTCCCACAAGCTGGTCTGTACAGGGCAAAACCTCGTTCATAGCACATCGGAAATCATTTGCAGGAACAGAGAGATTATTTTGACTTTTGGACTTAGTGACCATCATAGACAATAGCATTTTTCATCTGATTTTAAATTTCGCATATAACCTGCAAGCTGCTCGCGTTCTACCAGTGGTATGTGTGCCACTGTTGGATAACCACTGTAAGGTTTAGTATCAGAATTGATGCGTTCGTAGCTTTGGGGACAATGTCACATGCTCTGATGCGTTCTGTTGGCTGGGGCTGTTATCTGCACTCGGGCATGCCACACTTGAAAAGCAGAAAGTTCGAAAAATTTCAAATGAAATTTCTTTTGCCTTATCGGCTTGAAATTTAAATGGGCTTAGTATATATTCGTTTCTAGTTCTGGTGTACACCGGCTCCTATGAATAGTTGAGAATGTCTAGTTTTACGTAATGTTTCCTTATTTGAAAACTGCTAGGTTTGCTAAAGCTGTGGATTGTACAATTCACTTAATGCCTTGACGCTTGGCACCTGGCTTTTTGTGTGTGGATATCAGGTTTGGCTGATGTTGTATCACAGTGCAATACTTGTGACATATCCGTTTTGATATGTTACAGAAGAGCATTTATATTTTGCTTATGGTATTCTTATTTCTTAAAAAATTGACTGCTGCTGGGTGCCGTTCGCTAAAATTAACCTGTTGAGAACGTGTGGGTAATGAAGTTCAGTGCCCCCTCAAAGGTTCGCGATAAGCGCGATCATTCACGCCTGACTGTATCGCCGCGTTGTAGCTTTTCATAGTCGGTCAGTACCTGAGCTCGGCTGTGTTTCTTATCTCTTCTATTGACGTTCCATTTGCTGTGGCGTCAAATTGACCTGATCGATTGATGGACGTTTGTTTGCTTTATTTTCTTTTTTTGAATGAATGCCTTACGCGATATTTGATCACTTATAGCGAACTTCTGCCTCTCGTTTTTTGTCCAAGCAAGTGTAAATAGCTCTGTTCTGTTGTGGCAGGTGGAGAATTGTTGGCGAAGAAGCCTCGGGTCAAGTTGACGAAAGTGAGTGAAACGCTTTCCTGCTAGAATCTGTGGCTGAACTTAACTAAACTAATTAAGGGCAAGGTTGTTTGGGACATTTTATAAATAGACAACGTTCTAGATACATTGATAATTTAATTCGTTTTGGTAAAAAGGAAAACGACGGGCTAAGTGGTCGAGTACACACGGCAAGCTGTTGCAAAAAACTTATTGCTTTGAAATCATCTCAACCGGAGAGTTGTTCCTTTCTTGTCAACACACCGATTTGCTTCCCGCGTCAGCTTACGAGAGATGCAGCAGATGTTACGCTTAATGCACGTCAAGGACGGCGTGCTTGCCTGAACGCTGCACGAATATTCTACACCCGCACAGCATCTGGTGCGTAATGGCGGCCTAAAATTAAACGCGCGCAGGTATCGCCTGTGGCGTTCCGCGAATTCGGATTATAGCTTCGGGCGACTTGAACAATGGCAAGCTGCACGAAGCAGGCTTCCGTCGGTAGCACGGACAGTCCCTTGGCTGTTTTGCTTGGCGCTTAACGTTTACTTCGTATTTTTGGCTTTTTCTCAAACAACGAAAACAGTTGTTTTTTGGAAAAGGCCAGTGTGTTTTGATTTGAATCGGTGGTTTGTTTGTTTTTTGCGACTTCGCAGAGTTCCCGATTTCCACAGGCTGCCGAGGAACAACGTTTCAAGAATGCGCCCACATGGCGGTTACTTCGAAATGTTGTGTTGGGCTAAAATTCAATAGGCTTGCAAGTGTCGGTGCAAATGGCGCTCGTGTTTGGTGCATTTCATAAATATATTGAGCTTCCTGTTGCAAAACCTGCTGGTAACTTCTCATTAAAGCCAATCTTATGTGTGCATGGTTGCAACTTTGCTTGTCCGGCCATCATATGAATTTTTGATGCTGCTTGACATTGGACCGTTCTCAGCAACTGGCCAAGAATTAGGGTAGTTATCAGATTTCGTGTGACCAGTCATACGCGTAGTATTCGTTAGCCATACCACCAACCCACTTCGTCATGCGTGAGCACTCATCCGGTGGCGGGCGAAATTTCTGACCTATTATTGTTTGTCTGTTATTTTGCTTCTCATGGCAAAGAAATAAAGTTTGGCGATTACTTTTTGATGTGTGTTGTGTGAATTAAAACCTTTTGATACCCACAACAAGCTATAGTGCGGGAGTAACTACAACCACTGAAAAATATTGGAATTAGTCTTAGACCCCGATTATTTTTTTTTTCTAACCCAAACCCTACGCCGACACACTTGCCTAAGCCTTAATCATCAGTTTTCTCAGCGTATTTAATATGCGGAATATCACTCTGCGCATGCGCACATGGCGTGAAGTCAGAAATTTCGCTTCACACCGGAGCCGAATCCCATTCAACCGATACTGTCTTTGCAGGTGCTGTTGACCAAACCGAGAATATGGCGGACGCCGAGTTTCAGGTCAGGCACGACCGCTACGAAATCCTCGAGAAGAAGAAATACATGGCGTACATGGAGTGGGGCCTCAACAAAAAGAACGGCACGAGGTGAGTAGCGAACAGCGTTTGCGCTGGCTGGTTTAAAAATGGATGCAATCGATTTATTTAAAGGTCGTGGCGTGTTTTTTTTTCGGGTTCCCACGCGGTATTGAAAAAGTATTGAATTGTGAAATCGATTTTCAAGACCTTGAAAAAGTATTGAAATTGGCCGAAATGTGCATAAAGTATTGAAAAAGTATGGAAATGCTAAATTCAATCATTTGTTTATACTGATTTTGTTCCATACCGCGGATGACAGTTCTGTAGATGTTCTCTACATCGTGGTCCGCGAATAAAATTTCCGGAAAATAAATGTAAATGATGGTGTTAAACTTTTTTAATGTGGTATTGAAAAAGTATGGAAAATGTTTTTTGAAACCATGTGGGATCCCCGCTGTGAAGCTATAGGCCCAAGCTGATCATGTTATCGTAGCAGGTGTCTCAAACTGAAGTTGCTCCCAGGGCCGATTTGAGGTCTTATAACCCGAGGGCCGCATTATGACGCTGACGGAATAATTGCGGTACCTGAACCTCACTAGAAACATTTTTTACATCTTATTTCCTGCGAAACGTAAACGTAGCATCGGGAAATCATTTCTGGCCGTCGCTACCTTCATTTCAAAGAAACTTGTTCATTCGCTGGCCGAGCACTTTCAAACACCGATGAATAAAGTAAATAACTTGATAATTATTTGAAAATTCCCGAAACGCATCACGGGCCTCACAAAATGCCCGCGACGGCCACATTTGGCCCGTGGGTCGCGTGTTGGAGACTCCTAGTTTAAAGCCTGCTGAGATTAGTTTGCAACTGATGCGCGACGATGGCGAGTTCGAGAAAGATTTTTCTGCAAATTTGCGCTCGGTCTTCAGAGAGGAAAATTTGGGACATTTTTTGTGAGCTTCTACGAAACCAGTTGTTCCTTAGGAGCAATGGTTTGCCCTGAGTTTTATTAATTCCTTTTCTCCTGTTGAACTAAATCGAATGGTTTTTGCAGGTCTAGTGTCCCCTGTTGGTGACTTTGTCAGTTGTCACCGTAGGCATTTCGGAGTGGGGGGGTTAGTAGCATTTGTACGACTTCTGCACTTCCTGGTTAATAATGTTGAGGAAAGACCTATATACCATAGACGGGTCCAGGGTTTTTCTAGGGGGGTAAAGGTGGTGTAGCGGCGAAGGCCAATTAAGGTGCAAGCACCTCGTGATAGGTCGGGGAAGACCCACCAGAAAATTGAGGAAAAACAAAATCGATTTCGAGCATTCTGACGCACGCATAGCTATGCATTTTTTTTGTAGAAATGCAAACAAAATGAATGAGAAAAGCTTTTACGGAGCAATTATTGCCCGCAAATCCCGAAGTTGACATTCGCATGAAATGTTCTATGGCTGGTGCCATTGGTTGGTTGCTCTCATGACATGGACAGATCTTTCTATACGAAAAACGGTGCAAACAAAAGCGTTGATGACATTATGGGTCCAAATCATTTACATATTAGAAGTTGTTACGTTGCTCAATCTAAGCTTTGCTGCAGTTGGTTTGTCCTTCCTAGGATTTGTATTGGCTATCATGGTGCACATTTGTCCTTGGTTTTGTGTTCATTGTAGAGTCACTTTTATTCGGTGAATCCTGTTGTTCGAAGTCTGGTGTAAAAGTTAACGTGGAAATCTTTGCTGTCGGTGTTGTTGAACACGGCCGTTTGTGAAGGAACCTGCGACGCTCTCCGTTACGAAGAACCACATGCTTGTCTTTCCGAGCGCTTACAGTAGCGTTCACAAAAACTCCGGTGTGCCATTGACGAGCTCTGGACGCTGTCTTTTGTTAGGGATTGCTTCAGCACTTGATCGCGCCTGCAGCCAAATGCAACATTGCTACTGACTGGTCTTATGTTGACTTGGTTGTGTTTTGCTTTTTTTATTGCTGTCGGTGAAACCTTAGACTAAGATTTATGGGCTGCTTATAGCAGCATCAGTGCGCTTCGACAAACATACTAAAACAGATACTGAGTAATTCTGATCATTGCATGGCAATTTGAGTGCTTTGTTTTCCTTGCTTTTTGTTGCCTGACAACCGCGTTTATGGGGGTTAGCTCTTTTGCAAAACCTTTGCTCACCCCGACAGCTGTTTACAGGAGATAACAAATCTTACCCCGGTCAAGTCACACAATCGCTGCTGCAGAAAACTTTCCTTCCTGCTCTGACGTTATTTGGGTCACGACCATCTTTCCGGTTGGTGCGTCGTGACGCGTTCGCTGTTAGCTGGCACTTGTGCGCGGGTTTATTAGATTTGGAAGAAAAAGTCCGCCTGTGCATGAAAATCGACCAAACGAAAACAAGCATTGTTGAACAATTGGTCAAAATGCATGTTGTCGCGCGGCTACTTTTCCGATGGTGGCCGGTTTCTCGGTGTTGTCAGGTCGTTTTAAAACAGGCTTTGCGGTCTATTTGTGATCTCCGCATTGTTTAAATTTTTTCGAGCTCGCCCGCGAATGCATTTTAATTGGCCCGGTGACGTATTTTACACGACGCACTGAATAATTCCTTTCGAGACTTCTTTTTTAACGACGCCTTTTTTATTCTCATTCAGGTCGATGGGGCGAGCAAACTTGCCGTCGACGCTCGACGAGGTCACGTCGCCCACATTCTTCTACCCCCCGTCGCTTCGATCAAGTCCGACTCCCGGAATCGCTTCGTCCGATCCTGCGTCTCCTGCGAGTCCAGAGCCGGTGTACAATCCAGGGCTGGGTGAGAACTTGAGTTGTCGTGTCGAAACGTACGATTTATGCGCTGCGCAAAAGAACCTATATCAGACACATCGCCCGCTCGAATTGAAGTGACCGAGCTGGCGACAAGTTTATCTTCCATGCTGTTGGTTCGGTTTTGGTGCGAGGCGTTTTTTTCGCTGACACATTCCAGTCATTTGTCCCATAATAGTATTAAAACTCGCCCTAACAGTATTCACTAGTTCGTATCTTCGGACAAAATGACCGAATTGACTGAATTATTTTTCGCTGAATAAAAAAAATATGGTTCTGTGACCGAAAAACACCGACGAAAACCTAGGCTGCAACTGTTTTTCTGTTTTTTTTTTCAATGCCGTCCCCCCCAATGGAGCCACTTACAAAAACACGTTAAATCAACGCTCCTTGAGATTGTTACGCTTTGCTGCGCTCAGGCACCGTGCAACTAAAGTGACTATTCATCGCGCGACGCCGCCCGCTCAACGCCTCCATGTTTCGTGGTTCACGCATTGGTTTTCGCTGACGTCGACGAAAATGATTTGGCAAACGAGTGGCTGGATTTACCGTCGTAATCTGTTAGATTTCTTCGCTCTTATGTCAGTTTGCTAGAACTTGCCGGTTTTACTTCGTTCGTAGCTGTTTGTATCTTGAAATCATTATTTTTTAAATGATACTTGCCATTTTTGAAGACCGTAAAGGCGTTAAACGTGGGAGACTTCCTAAATGGCCTTCACAGTTGTTAAAGTAGTTGGATTTCAAACCACAACACCTGCAGAAATCAAAGCGTGTTTGCTCGANAACGTGTTACCCTCANTCCAGTGGTTTAACTGACTAACCGAGCACGTACATAAATAATTTCTATCCAAACAAATGAAATTTGATTGTATCATTTTGTAATCTTATCACTTCAAAACATACGGTCCGGCAAAAAAACAAAACCACTAACGGCAGTTACGGATGCTGTGCGTGTTGCCCGGTTTGGCCAACATGTGAAAGTCGCAGTGATTTTGTTTTTGTCCATCTTTGCCTGACTGAATACCGATGGATGTCACCTCACATCTATTGTTGTGGTGGAGCTAGCGCTGTCCTTTGTTTGTGCTGCGCGTCGCTACGGCAAAGCCTTGAGCAAAATGTCTTATATTTGCTGTTAACTCGAAACTGTACACAGATAATGGAACAACACCTTACCAGATATAACATTCTGTTTTGCAAAATTTTTGTGCGACTATCCTTTGTCTTCTATGAAGAGAAAAGCATTTTGAGCATATGCTTGCAATTTAAAGAACATTTTGAGAGGCATTCGTTGGAACAACAATTCCGAGTTGGGTAAATTAACGGTGAATACGACTGCTCAGCGTTTGCAAAGAGGCAAAATGGCAAAAAAGAGAACGCGTTTAAAAATCATTTTGCAGCTACAACCGCTTTTTCGCAACGTCGGCCGTTTCATCCCAACTTTGGCCGAGTTTTGCCAAACCAGCGGCGTTTCGATCAGACTGTTCTTTCGGAAGACACCCTCAGGCTCCGAAATTTCGCTCTATACTTCTGTAAATGCAGTTGTTGTATGTCAGAAGCACTCATCACTCCTAATTTAGGCGCAGTCGAGCATACATTGCTATGCTTGGCCGCGCGAGTTTCTCCTCATCTTGCGGGCGCCGACACGAAGGAGAGGTTTAGGAGAAATGGTCAGTTTGGGAAAACTGCGCGAACACTGTTCATGTCCCTCCCATCAGCTTCGGTGCGCAATCAGGCAGGTTGAAACGCTTCCTAATTTCGTTGCAATCGATTTTTCGCGCGGTTATCGACAAATTCCGGTGTTTCCTTCATTGTCCCACACCCCTTAATTTTCGCAGACACCCACATCAGTGCCTCACGCCCCGGTGCATCAAACGTAAGCGTCTCCGTGTGACGTAACAGGGTCGCATTGTTTTCGCAGCCGCAGGTATTCAGACAAGACGCGGTTCGAGCGACGTCTTCCAACAAGCAGGGGCGCCGCCGCCAGACGCCGCTCCGAGCAGCGCCGCAACCGCCCCGTCGACCTCCTCCTACCTTGGCCCGGCCCCGATTCGCCCGACCAGCGCCGGGACTCAGGAAGCAGCGGCGTCGTCGTCATGGGAACGCAGGTCGTTTCCGCTTTCCGACGCCGCGCACGAAGAACTGTTGAAAAAGCCGACCGTCGCGAAGGAGCAACACGCTGACGATTTGGGGGTGGGGCCTCGCTTCCGGCCAATCAGCAGACAGTCCAGCGTGGACACGAACACGGCGCCGAGGCACAAGCCCCCCAAAGCCGTCTCGACCCCGGACGTTCACGGACAGCCCGCGCGAAAGCGCCAACGGACCGACTCGCAGCTCTCGTCCTTGTCGCGTGACGACGATCGCCATAGCGACGGGTCAGTGTCGTCGTCGTACTCGGCGAAGATGGCGACGCGCGCCAGGAAGGACGGCGGCCAGTTGCGGTCCAGGCAGGCCAGCAGGCCCCACAAGCCGAGCTTCAAAGACGATTTTTATTTTTACAGCGAGTTGGACTCGGACGGGTCCGACAGCGACGAAGACGAGCCGGATATTTCCGACGAGGACCCGATCCTGGCACGGGAGGACTCTTCCCGTTGGGAATCGAGGCCCGTCGCGCTCCCCGACAAAAAAGCCCCCGTGGTGTTCCTATACAAAAAGAAATAAATAGCTTTTCCTGTCCCCCCTCCGGTGTGCGGTGATATTCATCCGCACTCTTCTCGCTCCCTGTTGTGCGGGGCGATTTCCACGTTCATTTGTTTGTACTGCCAGTGCTCTGGCGCCGATTGGCCAGCGCGAGTTCTACGTCGGCGATCACGTGACTGGGGGAGGGGCGTCCCTTGACCGCAGTTGGAGCCGTCGGTGATTGTATTCGTTGTCGGTAATCAGCGTTCGCTTTGCCTTCCTCCTCCAGTACGCGCAACAGCCTGGATGACCGCAACGTGTTTACGCTAATACCTTTGACCTTTTCGGAGCCAGTCGAGTGTTTCCAAATGGAATTTCGCGTTTCGGGTCAGTTTTCGCCATCGACCCCAGCACGGGCGTCGTTTCGCACCGGTAAAGTTCTCCCTCAACCAGTGTTTTACGTCAATTCAGGCGACTTCGTTGACAGCAGATAGCTACGAAAGGTCTTGAACAGTGGTCCTCAACCTTTTCGCTGAAGAGAGCCAAATCCAGACTTGCGACTTTGTTAGAGAGCCGCACTAAAAAGAATTTCACGCAATTTCCAGCTGTCACGTTTTGCTTCATTGCAGAACGAAGTGTGTTACACAAAATATTAGAGGTTTTATCGAAAGACTGCTGAGGGCCGCAAAAAGGGTACTTGGGAGCAGCATGCGGCTCTCAGAACAATGGTTGGGAACCAGTGGTCTCGAACCTTGTCGGAGTAACTTTTCCCTAGTATCGAACATCGACTGCCTGCGGTACTGCTGTTCTACCTGGAAAATGTCACACGGGCAAGTTTCGATTTCCGTCTTCACTCTAAAAAAGACCCGGATCCCGTACCTGCCACATACTTCAACTGCCCCAGTTAATCACTTTCAGCGACCCTCACAAAACATACGTATCTACTTGCTTGAGACAGTGTAGAAAGGGTTCCATCTCGGCCTTAAACTTTTTATGTTGTTGGCATTCGCACCGCATTTTTGGAGCAGTTATCGCAACGGCGGTCACATCTCCGGCCCTGGCACCAATCTTCTTGCTTTGTTTTAGAGTTAGTACTTTAGCCCTGTCACTATCTGCCTGTTCACCAGCCGCCGGCTTCTATATTTTGAAGTTTCAATAAACGAGCTTGTTTGTTTCGCGTGCTGTGGTGGCGGTGGTTCTGCAGCGTTGAGAAATCTCTGCGGCCAGATCGCGACGAAGGAAGTTTTGGCGAACAATAAGCGAGACAAACATGGCTGTGCTACCATAACAGCAACAATGGTCAGTCACGTGGAAAACCGACATTCCAGCGCGAGCGTTTAAGTCGCTGAAATCAGTTGCTTCGTGCTCGTAATTTTAGCGTCCATTCGCAAACACTGTCGCAAATTAGGGGGCACGGCCTTGTGTAGTTACGCGTCAAACGTTAAGCCAAGTCTTGTATGCCTGTTGCAGCTTACTCAGGCCAGTACCCAGGTTTTAAATGCTGGGAGCTGGAATACGTTATTAGGGGCAATGCTTTGTTTTTATTGTATGTTTCAAACAAATTTTTCTGGCTATAACAAAATTTGGGGTGACGCTGTGTGCGGTGCGCAAGCTTCCTTTATTCCGCCTAATGGTCTGATGTCAGTTACATTTCAAAACCATCGCAAAAAGTCCTCTCTGATAACCTTGGCGTGTTGCAAATGTAACTTACCCGTGTTGGCGGTGTCAGCCGTAGACTGAAATGAATGCGGTTCCCTTTTAAAACAGACCTGTTCATAACACACCCGTTCGCAACAGGCAACCTTCATAATGGGTCTGTTATGAATGTTGTGTGTTATGAACGCGTGGTCTGTTATAAACAGGTCTCTTTTGAACGGACACCAATGAATACATATTTTTTATATCGTAGATTTTTTATTTTTTACAATTCTAAGACTTAATACATGACTGTGGCGGTTATATACATTTTATATGTCCTGATGCTCAAACTATACGATTCCGTTCCGAATTGTTCTAAGCCATAGTNCCTGTTTAGCAACAATAGGATTCATTCGAGATTTTTATTTTGAAAACAGTAACACGTATTCTGACGGTTCAATCACAATTATGTAGAGCCTTGAAGTTTCCATCAAAATTTACCTTGCCGTCGAGAAAACAACCAGTCTTGTCAAGCAATCAGGGTCCGACCTGTGCGTAAAGTGTTTCAACTTTCATCTGATGTTAATTGCCTGCCTAACCTACAGTAAATAATTTGAAATTGTTGCAGGCATGCAACAATGCTTTTGCCTTGCTGTTACAGAAATTCAAACTTTGCCCGCATAAGCATCAAGTAGTTGACTGTAAATAAATTCTTTCTTTTTCAGCGGCAACCAAAAGATTGCACACGCTTCTGTTGGGGCGTGACAAACGATTTGTCATTATGGATTGTGAGAAATCCAAACATTTTTCAGCTCGCTGAGAAACGCTGGCATTTGCGTTCATCAGCTGCATACATCAATCAGTCGATGAAAATTTGGACAACTGGATCCACGTCTTACATGCGCAGAAGTTTTGTAGAAGGCCTTTTCGGATGTTGGTGTCTTAGAGCAATGTCTCTGCTCGGCTTCGATTGAGCGTGCTGTTGTACATCAGAAGCAGTGGTGGATCCAGTGGCGGGCAGTTTGGGGNAACTTCTCCCCCAAGCGTCTGTGGCACTCTTGATATAAATGCGCCCGTTTTTGGTGCCTATCGAAGTAGAACCAAAGATAAAAAATACTCTAAACTAAACAACGTTTTACACTTCATAGAACTTCGAGGGTTTGCAGTGCTTGCCGGACGTTTACCCAAATTCTATTATTGAATAATATCAACAATGCTATTCTGTCGTAATAATAATACTGTTCTCTTATTTCCATCCCGCGTGAGAACTGCATGGTGGCCCATGCGTGCCACCCTAAAAAATTGTTGTTTCTGTCATTTTTTTGAAAAAAAGCGAAAAAACATTTCAAATACAGAAATAATTTTACTTTCGTTACGCAAATGTTTTATTAAATATTTTCGTTGAGAAAAATTTATTTTCCTTTCGGAAACACTTTCACTTTTGTTTGCAAATGAAAATATTTTCGTTTCAAAAACAATTCTACTTTCGTATCGCAAATGTTGTCTAAACAAAAATATTTTCGTTTCAAAATAGTTCAATTTTTGTTTCGGAAACGCTTTCACTTTTGTTTCGGAAACACTTCGTAAAATAAATCGAAAAAAATCGCATCAGTTTTGTGGTTGTGGCTAGAGATGTCGCGGGCAGAAAATTTTTGTCCTCTGCCCGCACCGCGCCAAAAGTTTCTGTCCTCTGTTCAC
>JGI24158J21664_10004606_pt1 | contig 17792 bp, 13 predicted proteins | sample Ectturendosymbi3_FD_21664 | JGI IMG/M metagenome (IMG submission 21664)
CCCCAGGCAAAAAATTTTTTTTCGAGTGCAATCTACTAGACTGGCCGATCCGTTTGAGCCGTTGAACAGCTCTCTAGCGCAATCGACGGAGGAGCTAGGGCGTTCGTAAGGCAACCGAAAATTGCTGTTTTTTAGGCCGAAATCAAAGTACGAATATACCGTAGGCCGGCTCTATACGTCTTAAGATGCTGCAGGCCCCGCGCTGCTTTAATCCTGCACTGGGACTACTATGAGGTTGTGGGCAACGCTGAAGGCAGAAGCTGATTTCCAGGTCGCGTGGGATCAGTAAGTTCGTAAAGAACAATCCGTTTCCGACTGAGGGACTGACCAGAAATTTTACATTCAACATAAAATAACGGTTGACCATGTACGTTTCTAAATTGTCTTAAAATACCAACTGTAGCAGTGGTACTCAAACTTTTTCTAATTTCTTACCACCTGATGTTTTTATTGCCGCTGCGTATCACATGAACTAGAACTTAATTTGTTCAAATGTACTTACGGTTACTAAAACACCAAACGAATTTATATGGAGTTTTATCAGAGTCGAAATTATTTACTTTAAAAGTTTGGGCATTTAGAAATCGGTGTTAATCAACTGACACGAAACGTCGTTTGGCCAGGTGGCACTGCATTTGTGTTGATTACATCATGTTATAAAATAGGAATTTTAATTTGGCTTAGTCAAATGAGGTATAAAAAACAAAGCTTTCTCTCAGCCGTGAATCGGCAAAAAGTCATCTATTGTGCATATACTACTCTCTGGAAATGAAGTAACCAGTTCGTTTTCGTGGTGAAAAGCACAGCAGTTGAACTGACAGCACAAACAAATATTTGTTTTCAGGCGTACACTGGACGAGATATTGGAATCCTGGTTGCCTTGGTATTTTCTTCACGTATTTTAGCTCTTGCTGCCCTGTACTTCCGAGTTCGGGAGAGTACTCGATGAAAAGTTGTTTACGAAGTTGATTACAAGCATGAAGCTGGCCACTTCCATGCTGAAGAGGACATTCGATGTTTTCACACACACCGCAAATTGCCAGACCCACAAAACTGTTGAAAATAGCTTTGCTCAAATTTGCTGCTTGTAAAATGCTGGAAGTGATTTGATTTTTTGCCAATTAGGCCTACGCTGTGACTACCAATGCGATTATAACTGTTTGCAGTTTTAACTCACGTAGTTGTGTACATGTATCTGATTAGACCCAACTACCAGTGGGAGTTTTGAGGAACGTAAAAATATCTATTTGTAGCAAGTTCTATTTGAATAAGATTTTAGAACTGAGGATGCGCAGTATTACGTGAAATCCATTTCCTGTGAAAAAGAGCAGACGGATTCACTTGCTGGTCACCTTTGTGGAGACCAGTTACTTGAATGTGTAAAAGTATTTAATATTAGAATGTCTAGCGTAATTGAAAGTGCATTTGGAAAATTTTTTTTCGTTGCTGCAGATGAGTATGTTTTTCGATTTGAAATTTTTGTATTAAAAATATACTTATCAAGACTTGCGCATCGCATCCTGGCCACCACATGGCAGTTGGGGCAGCAAGAAAAGGGTGGAACTGTATAATGCGCCCAACATCACACTTGCATTTTTTACTGTTTGCATTGGAAAGTTTGCAGTGAATCGAATCTTTTCATCTGTTCTACTGATACCACTGATACTGAGAAAAAAATTCCTTTTCCCAATCTAAAAAAAGTTGTGCAGAGTAACCCTAAACTACACTTTTGCGGTGGGAATGGCGATAGGCGATATGATCAAAACTACAATTTTAAACACAATGACTCTGATTGGTTTGCCCACAAAACCGTGCAGGCGGGATTCTGCTAATCCGATAGAAATGATACATGGCTTGGACTCGAGTAGAATACTCACACATGTCGAAAAGTCGTTTGGGGCTTCGAGAGGTGGTGTCCCAAACAAAATACTGTTGCTTGCTTTCAATCAAAACATATCGCTCTTCCCAAAATTTTGGGCTGGCTGCACGACTGGCCCGTTCATGAGTGTTGAACAAAAACAGTATCTTACGTTGAAAAAAACGGCCGGCTGTGGAAGTTATTGATTGGCTCGCTTTGCGCAGAAACGGCTGAAGGCATTTTACTCACAACTGGGCCAATTAAGCTTCTACTCTGGTTTGCACAGGTTGAATGTTCTTTGTCATGCAACGGGCTGCCTTGGTTGCCCTTGATTTCTACACAGCTGCGAAATACGACACGGCGTAGCACCGCGTCTATCAACACACTTCACATTTACTTTCAAGTATGTCAGCAGCCAACCAGGCAGTTGGATTGCAGTAAAGCACATGCTCGTATCGGTCACTGGCCACAGTTTGACAGAAAACCTTGAGCCTCGACTGTTGTAGTCTCGGGAGGAATGAAATCAACCCGATAAATATGTCAGTTGGGAATTTGTCAGTCAACTTGATCATTTTTTTTATTACAATAAAATATATTTCATAATACAGCACGATGCGAAAAATAGGCTTGTCTCCGCACAAGAGGTCCAAGCAAAATTGCAGAAAGCATGATACGAAACTTGCACGAGTTAAGGTGCTGATAAAAAGTACAAGTCGACTCAAGAAATGTCGCTACGAGTAGAACGAGTTGTGCAAAAAAAACAATAATCTCACATTTTTGAAACGGATTCTGACATTTTTATTTCAAGAAGAATTTTTATTTCTATCATTTCGCAAGACGCGCCATAAGAGTCACAATCTTCTAACAGTTAAGTTTACAAATTTTTACATCTGACACACCCGACGTTTTCGCTTTACTACAATAAACAAGGGGCATGAGAGTCGGTCCTGGTTTTGTTTTTTTTCGTTAGTTTCAATCAATTTGACGGAGAAACGACAAAAACCAGAACATCTGCTTTGATCGTCTCTAAGAACAGTAGCGACGGCTGCACCTGTGTGGACAGGTCAGAGAGAGGTGCGTAAGCTCTTTCAATGCAAATCAATTTGCTGCAAATGCAACTCGAACTTCGAATAACATGCCTGTGTGAACTTGCTGCATACCGGCGTCGTCCACCAGCAGTAGCAATAGAAAATTTACCTACATTGGCAATCAACAATCTAAAGACGTTTCGTGCCCGTTCCGTTTGCACAACTGCATTGGCTGAGAAGTCTCACGTGACAATGCACAACTGCATTGGCTGAGAAGTCTCACGTGACAAAAATCATACAATATGCTGGGGAAGCAGTTTACCACATGCAGCAAAGGAGGTTTAAGGCTTGTGTTCATGGGGCTAGCATGCGTACAAGTCAACCAAACAGTGTGCAGTCACTCTATACCAGTGTTCCTTCTAAGAAAATTTTACACTTCGAGCAAATGTTTGTTTTAGTGAGCATGAATATTTTAAGACTGAGTCAGCACAGTTCCAAATGAATTTTAAGAAGTAGAAAATCTTATCAAAATACGAACAAAATACACATTTTATTCAAGTAGATTCTTCTTTTCGTGATTTGCCAATGTTTTGAAATGTCATATGTGCGCGAGAATTGAATTTCACTGCGCAAATAATCTGGTGGTACTGCGCAGTTGCGCACCTCATAGGGAACATTGCCCTGTAATATATATTTATGTCGCGGGTTTGCAACAACCACTTTATTCACTGCGATAACAGTTTTTCTTCACTTTTCTCTCCAACTGCACTGGTACAGAGTTTGGATAATGGAGAACACTCAACGCTGCACAAACGCCACATAATTGCGCACCTGCTTTTTTTCAAATCCAAACACTAGCCATTCACTGCAGTTAATGAACACACGGACAGAAGCTTAAAAAACATACTAGCAATAAAAATCGCAGCAGTGTGTAAAACAATAAGCGACGCCCGTGCTAGCGGGCGCAAATTATTATTGACACGAGTCGTGTAACATTTGCACGTTGTTAGGAAACAGACACGTCTTGGGCGGCGATTCAAAACGCAGTAGTGTTTAAAAACAGAAAAAACAGTGAATGAGCATTTAACGGCCAGCAGCATTCTCACAACGTTTACCGCAAGCAATGTACAACAAATGTAAAAATATAACTTGATTTCGTACACCATACAGCAGACGTGAAAATAGACAAAAGGAAATAACACAGAAATAACAAAAGCCCAGCAGGGGTTTTGCCAGATTTATGCGATTTCTGCAACAGATGAAGTGCAATAAAAAACGCCAAAACATGTCAGCAAGAAACAATAAAAGAAACACTGGACTATATTTATTCACGCAATACTGTCTTATTGCTTTTTAGGGGATGGGGCGGGCGAATCAACGTCGAGCAGCATTACAACGTTGTAGAGGAGACTGAGGTATGGATTGTATCAGATTCAGGTATTTGATCGCTTTAAGAACGGAGCTAGATTTTAGTTCTTCCCTTCATAAGAAAAAGAACTGAAATCTTACTTGTAGTGGCGTTGAGGCGTATTGCACAGCACATGCAGTATCAAAGCGGTGCCAACGTTCACATCTTGTAGAGTGCTTTTCAATTTAAAAGTTTTACTTTTACGTAACTGTTTCCACCAAGGTCAGGATCTCCAGGTAACCCTGAATACTGACCGGTAGGTGAGGATTTCCAGACAAAATTTACGGATGTGAGGAACTACGTTCCAGCGGGATGTTAAGATTTGTTTCCGTTTCAGGTCAGATATGAAACAATTCTGGCAGACTTAAAACTTTTTGTTACTTAGCACTTTTCAAGACAAACAGTGGAAGTGTAATTCCTTGCGTAGAGATTGGTGGACAGAAAAAAAAGAATGTTTAGTGAGGACAGGACAACAAAATGCTATTCCTCCAAAATCCAATTAATCACCGTACATTTCATATGCCAGAGAAGTGTCGCTGTTACTAACGAATACAATGTCAGGCGTCAATTTGCTACGAAGCATGCTACCTACTCAAACAAGCTGTCAATGCAAGAACAGGAGGCCCCAGCTCAACGGCGGCGGCAAATTTGCAGGCTCAGAAAATCGTCCTTTGCCAACTGCGAATGCAAAACTCATATACCAAGATAGGTTAAGTTAAGGCTGGCAAGACTCTTTTCGGAGGTGAATTTTTGTTATGGACAGCAGTAGGTATCCTGTGTGCTTAACACAAACGTAAGTTTGAAAAAATCAATCTATCACACGGAACTGATTTCCAAAAGATATAGCCAGCGAGCTAAAACATGCGGCGCCCGAGGAAGTATATGTTTGGGCGTCTGTTGGTTTGGAGAACATGAAGCCATCTTGGAAGAAACTTTTCAAGATCACAACGAATGGGTCTTTAAACTTAAATGGAAAAAATATTGGGATGGAGAAAAAATGCAGAATAAAATAGAAAACGTCTTAACAGGATGTTGCTTTTCTTTGTTGCATTACGTCTGTGTTGTAACTCAACATACCGCGAATCCAGTTGAAGAACGTACTACGTGCATATTAGTAAGGAGACTTCAGCATTATCAGCTTATTACATTCCCAGACGATCCAGATAACCACGATTTACTTTTCGACTCTCGTGTCCGCTGGTGGAGTTTAAGAAGTGTTTGAACGAAAGTAGGAGCACAAAAAGGAAGATTTTCAAAGTCCGTGGGAATTTCGATACGTCTCCTGAACTGAGCGGCAAGAACTGGATGTGTGATTTTGCTGCACACATATTTTCACGCACGAATTAGATGAACGTTAAGCAACAAGGAAAAGATCAGTTGGGGCACTATATGCACACAACATCCTTCAAATCCAAGCTGGCTCAGGTGTCCAGGAAAATTTAAAAACGTCATTTCCTTACATTATAAATCTCAAGAGACATTTTTGTCTATCGCGAAATCATCCAAATGCACACGATCCACTAAAGTATACAGTAATAAAACTACCACGTAATGGAAACAGTAAGGCGAAAAAATATTAACAAAAAACAACTCAATTTATAGAAGCTATCAAGCACGACTAATGAGATGGATGCACTTGATAATTTGTACACAGATCATCCATCCGTAGATCAATACAAGACAACCCAGGACGAAGGACATTCTCAACATTTTTCAAAAAGGATCGGTTTTTGAACTTGATAATTATCAATTTTGAGAATGCCGCTTCACACAAATATGTTGTGCAAAAGGCTAAGGGTTTATGACTGGCTAGATCAGAAATGACTGGGCATTCATAAACTGTTTTGAAAATTCCAGTTGCAAGCTTTTGTCGTTTCACTCCGCAAACTCATCCTCGGCATAGCAAGTGTGTGGCCTCCTGAAATTTCAATTGTGCATGATTTGTGGTTCCAACTTTGAATCAAAGTCCAAAGTACTTCTAAAGCTGTGCATGAAACTTTTAATTTTAGTCTAGAATTACTAAGTGTGCTCTCAAAGCAGTTAGCCTAGCCCCTAGACTAGACCAAGAGTTCTAGATACAAGCATGTCTTCGTGTCGGAATGAATGCAATAAGGTCTATATTGGTCAGTACGTTAAAACAATCATAACATAGCAAGGCATAACTTGTGCTTGGTTGATTATATCATTTGATAGCTCAGGCAGACATCCTAGTAAACAACTGACAGCATAAAGCACGGTATTGCTCCTAAAAATGCAGTAGAAATAGATTCACTGCAGGCCTACTTTTAATTTTCTTGAAAAGAATACAAAAACCTTTGTATCCGATTTGCCAAGCCAATTTGTTCACAACCCAAAAATTATATTTCGCGACCCCAAATGGGGTCGCGACCCATAGTTTGAGAAGCCCTGGCGTGGATAATGCTGGTGGTGGCTTTGTTTAACTCCGCATGTGTGTCAACGTATGTTCAGCGGACATGGATACTCACAAAGGACGTCACAGATCGAAGTTAACTGGACAACACCTCAGATCTATCGTGAGGATTGCCATGGCAAAACTAACTCTACTAGACTCTGACGCACTGCCCAAAGACACTGTCGACCAGATCGACAACGTTGTTCCCCCATAAACATGAGAAGTGACATTTTTTGCTGTGTTGCCAACTAAATGCATTTACAAATTAAACTATGGTAACTATGGCCACACAACAACATGCTTTGTTGCCTGCTAAAGGACATGAAACGTTTTGTTGTGGTGCATTTGTGCACTGATAAATGCATTGTTCACAAACTATGCACCCATCTTCTCCCAGTCAGATCCACTGTCAAATTTAGATTGCAATGCGGCCCGAGAGTGAAAAGGTTCACCCGCTATAAACTGACGGAAGATCATATTTTTAAATCTTACACACAGAAATCAAACAAAATGGCACAAAATGCCTCGCGCTCCACATCTCATACGCCAATGCCAAAGTGCAGTCGAGCAAAACCTATTACAGTAGAATTTGTCTAATTCGTCATCGTTTAATTGGTCAATTCGCTTAATTCGTCACGTTTCTGTCGGTCCCGGCAGAATTCCTATCTTTTGTGTACATTTCTGTTCGTCTTATTCGCTATCGACTAATTCGTCACCTCTTTCTGTCCCTGAGAAGCGTTTTGTTCGGCTAATCCGTCATTTGCAATTTCGGTTGTAATGTTTAAGCAGTTAACACGTGTGGGAATTCAAACAAATTAAGAATCTTTATCTGAGAATTGTTGCACCTCGCGATTTGTTTATCGAATTTATACACGAGGTGCGAAGCGCGACCCGACTCCCCGTTGAGAGAACGCAGAAAGTTTATTAAAGATTTCAAAGATGCTTGATTAAATGCAGGAGTCTAGATAGAGTAGAGCAATTAGAGAGTATAATTTAGTAAACAACCATAACGTCATAAAGTTGTATTTTACTGCAAATAAAAGCACTATGTATACGAGTTACTATGATAAAGTATACGAGCTGCTATGATAGAGTTTTCACTTGTTTGCATAATTCGTCACTTCGCCTAATTCGTCACTTTTCTCTAATCCCTTGAGGTGACGACTTAGGCGAATTCTACTGTACGAGTCCAGCTTTCCGTGTTTCAGTGCATTCGGAACAAACTCGCAGCCATAAACAAGGTATTAAAGTAATTATGGTTTCATTCGGAAATGAAAACCTTGCTTCCGGTACATACCTATGGTTGTAAGTTGCCAAAGACAGAGCGGACTGGCGTGTAAGTGATATTGAATTTGTGTGAAAAGTGTCAAATTTTGGTAAAAACACCTCATAATTTTAGTTGAGTTTACATAAAATTTAAATCACGTAACCCTTTTAAACATTCTCTAAAGACTTTTTTTTCTGCAGTCCAAAAAATTCATGCCTTTTTACTACTAAAAAAATATATAATGCACACAGCACTAAATAAAAAATTTACGTTGTTTAAAATAGTTTGGTAATTGCTTGCTATTAATACATCCTCCCAAACTGTTTTTTTCACTCAAAGACCGAATTTTTTAAAAAATGACAGAAAAAAGTTAAGTCAATTCGGTCATAATGTCCGAAAAGGTAGGCTAGTCAATACTGTTACGGCGAGTTTTAATACTATTATGGGACAAATGACTGAAATGTTCCAGCGAAATAAAATAGCTCTTAACTCACTGCTACATTAACAATTCAATATCAGGACAGAAATACCTTGCCTTACTCTGCTGAAATGTTCAATTAAACCATTCAATTCAAGCTCCACCATATTGTTTCGTCATAAGGTAACGCAGCCAGTGCCTCTCCGGTAACACAAGATCTCGACACGTCTTATTAAACTTGGCATCCTCTCTCAGGTTGTATGACGCCATTTTCACCCCTTTCGGGCTGAAAACTTTAAACCTGACATCATCGACGTCACTGCCAGCCACGGGCCCATCGCCACGGATGCACGATCGACGCAACTGGGAGTTGATTTCCTTCAGCCGAACAACTTCTTGCGACATGCGGCTGAGGCCATACTTTTTAACCTTTTTCCAGAAGGTTCGGTTGAAGTGTTGGAACAGCAGCGAGTCAGCTTTGTTCCATTCCGAAATTCTGCTTCGCAAGTTCTCGTCGAGCACTGTCCTCAGCAAACGTGAATTCAGACGAAGAAAGGCCACGTCTTTCAGACTCCACTGAAGTAAATCCTTCAGTAAAATTAATGATTCTTCAAGGTAGTCTGCTATAAGGACAAGTTCAAACATCTGCTCAACTTTTTCTATTGAATTCTGAATGTAAAATTCGCTTTCGTTGAGGTTGTCGAAACCAAAGTCATAGAACAACCCATTTTTAGCAAACCACCATAGAGGTTTGTCATTTCTTCCCTTGAAATATCTGGAAATAAGATGCATCAATTAAAACTAAAAATGCATAGGGACAAGTGAAATATTAATCAATACTTAAAAATGAGTTAGCTGGCTAGAGCTAGTTGATTTTTCCAACATCCACTCACAACCCAAAACATGCGAAATAATTTCTAGGCACAAAAAATTATGGCATTACTTGCAGCGCACTGTACCACCACCATGTAAACTAAACAGATATTGTATCGCAAACACACAAGTGCATAGTTTAACATATCATCAAACCTAAATTATGAACCAATCAACACACCCTGAACAACTCCTGAGCTGCCAAGAAGCAATCACCAACTTGCAGTTGGAAAAGCATTGCCTATGGCAGAAGCAAACATGAGGGAATGACATCCTCACTTCAATGCAGGTAAACAACATGCCTTTCCATTTTTCTATGTAGCACTAAAAGGTCAGGGCGTTGGTTGCTAAAGTCTTAACAGAAAAAAACTGTATTATCTCAACCATACCAAAGCATATCTATTTTTGAATGGAACATTCATCCACTTGCTTTTTGGCACTGTACCACTACCCATCACCACATGACCATCATAAACACAGACTTACTTTTTTGTGTTATTCAGCCACAAGCGCATGCCAAGCTCTGTATGGGGTACTCTTGCAAAGGAATCACAGTCCCAGTGAAAATAATCAAAAAACGATTCGAACAGAGATGCAGGATCACGAATGATGGTAACAAAAACAGTTTGGGTGGGCATTACCATTTTCACTTCCTCATAATTGAACCGCATGTGATGACAAAGGATGCTTATTTTATGTTGCGACTTGCGCAATTGATTATGGTGGAAGGTCTTTCCTGCTGAATATCCAAATTTGTGATCATTAAATGCTGGGGCACCAACTAACAAGCCATGATGATCAGCATATCGCAGTATAACATTTTGAACAACAGTGCTGGCAGTTTTATGCGTTTTCAGGAAGAAGACATTCTCCTTGATTCTTCCTTTGTCAGTATGTTGTGCCAAAGTTTTCCTGGTCCAATCCTTTTCAAAATGCCTAAAATACAAACACTGTCATCACTTCTGTTCGTTTTACCATGTATTTCTACAAATCAAAACACCAGTGCTTAAAAAATGCACATGGTCATAATGAACAGAAGTTAACATCTCAAAGACGTCATACACTAGTGCTTAATCAACTTCAAGGATGGACTCTTTTTTTAACCATTCATACAAAAATTCTATAAAACTCAACTGGCAATATAAAAGAAAATTATTATTATTTGCCTCTTTTACCACCAGTGAGCACCTTAGAACAAACTGGCATACACTGGAGCACTCAGACAGCAGAACGCAAGAACCTTGCAATAACCCATAATAAGGGTCCAAAACGTTCTCAATGAATTGTTCTCTTCTCCTATAAAATAATATACCAGCCAGATCCATAGATACATTGCAAAATGATATTGCTAGAGCTAATACAATGTTCAACAGCAACTGGAAACCAAGTTGGATGCAGTTCAAAATGAGGAAGGAGTTATAACTGAAGTCCACTGATGACATTAAGAGATAAATTGAACGTCAGGGCAAAAACTTGACTGGGACCTCTGCAACATGATCAGCAAATGAGGGTAAAATCTGTTGGACTCACCTTGATTTGAAACTTTTCCTAATGCATAAAAATTAACAATTTTTCAAATTACAATAACTTATTTTCCAAAGCAGGATAACTCAACAATTTTGTTTAAAGTAGAGTGTAAAATAACAATCAGAAGAATACACATAACACTCAACCATATCAGAAAATAACATCAGAAAAATTTAACCGAAAGCTTGAAGTTTTTGCTGCTTTTCATTCCTGGTGATAAGCTTGCAGGTGCCCACTTTGTTTTTGAAGAGTGCCAAGTATCAAAATGAAAAGTGAATAACAGCTCAATCAGCAGTAGTGATGATACGTTGCTAACTTTAGCAACATACACTTTAGATTACAGTTTCAGAATTCAGTCAAATAGGCAATCAAGACAACATAATCAGAGTGTGGTAATTATAAACGGTGCTGCCGCTCTTCTTAATTGCCCATGTTTGTGATTACGTAGTTTGCATTCTTGTTGTGTTGACGACTGCTGTACCTTGATGCTTGTCATTCCACATTTCAACCTCGTACCGGTCGCTTGTATGCAGCAAGTTTGTGCAGTGTTTCTTTTGTTAGCCTGGCTCAGGCATTAGTTGCTTGAAGCCAAGTGAATCAGTAAGTCTGATATTAGTGCATCACAATTTAGCACCTCCTCTGCCAGGATTAATTTAAGCAGTTCACGTGAAAAGAGGCTGTTTGCACGTGCCTTTGCACGGGCATAACTCAGATGCTGAAAATACTAGAGAGCTGTTGAAATGCTCAAAAGACTGGGGAAGTCTTCTAGTTGGTAATGAAAAAAAAATTTTTGGTTTGGGGTTCCGGATTTTTTGTGAGTGACATCATAAGTGGAGGACTTTTAGGCCACTTTGGCCCACTTCATCTGGCCCTGGGGCCCAACCATTAGATGGTAGTATTTTGGTTAAGTTTTTTTGGAAACTAGGCTAAAACCTGAGTCTTTTGATACTTTGGGTGACTTTCTGAGGTTTCAGGTTCAAAAGTTATGATCCAAAATAAACGAAATTAGTAATTAATCCACTAATTAGATAATTATTTGATTTGTTATTTTAGATCATAACTTTTGAACCAGAAATGCTAGAAAGTCGATAAAAGGTTCAAAAGACTCGGATTCTAACCTAGTTTCCAATAAAATTTCAGTGAAATACTTCCATCTAACAGTTGGGACCCAGGTCAGATAACATGAGCCAAAATGGCCAAAAACCTACCTCACTTATGATGTCACTCACAAAAAAACCTGAAACCCAGAACCAACAATTTTTTTCATTCCACACTCGACGATTTGCTAAGTCTTATGAACGTTTGAACAGTCTCTCTAGCATAATCGGCAGAGGAGCTATGCTGTTGGTAAGGCAACTGAAAACTGCTGTTTTAGGTCGATTTCAAAGCACAAATATATCGTGGACTGGCGGTTGACGTGTTACTCAACTAATGCCTGAACCAGTTCTGATATCTGTTCTGTTTTTAGTTGCTTTTAGTGTGCTGACCAGTGTCACTGCCCACCACTTGCCCCTGTATCAAAGTATAACTATTGCCTTCCGAATCCTTGTTCTTTCTATAAGTTTCATTGTTCCCTCTGTTGTGCAGTGTTACTTTGCAGATTGGTTAACTATCTTGCCAATCACACAGCCTATGATGAGACTACAACATGGAGTTATGTTCCACATTGATGCACTGTGGCATCCAAAAACCAAAATTTAATTGTCCAGTGTTTGTTGGCACACAAAATGACCTAACAATTTAACACCTTTGGTGCTGAAGAATAGAATATTACATGTCTGCATTCAGACACAAACAACTTTTTCTGCTTGGTCTTTTGCAATGAAAATTTACATTTGATCTAGATACGTAAATGAAGTTGTTCTGATAATTCCAGATAAATTGAGCATGAATTATGCAAGTTATTCAATGACATGTATGACACAACATGGCACACATGTGCAACATGTTTTCAATAACAGTAAGATGCAATCAGAGTTTGCACTACAAAACAGTAACTTTTCTGATGCTTGTTTTTTTTGTAACAAAAATTTATACAAATGTTCCATCTATCAAAACATACTAAGAATGTTGCAATGATTCCTTGAGAAAAGTGTGATATTGGACTCAGTGTCCCACTCTGGATGTAGTGTCGTACCAAGTGTTACAGGTTAGCGAACAATAATGTTAAGAAAGTGCCTGTAATCCTGTGGTTCTACTTCCAACGCTGTTATAAAACATTCTGTGTCTATTTTTATCAATGGATCTACGTTGTGCAGACAGTGTGTGCTTGTACTCTATGGACTTAGTGTCTGGTTGGAACCTTAAACATTGCACAAACAAACATCATTGGCATGGGAGTATCAGTCCTGTTCAGAGGTGATCACAGAGTCAGAGTGGATTCCAGCCAGAGCAGGACCTGGAGTCGGAATTTTGAAAAAAAAACAGACCCCGAGCTGCAGTTAAACTTTCAGTTTTTACAGGAGCCAGATGATAGCTTTAAATTTAAATTTTCTCTGACAGGCTTATTGGCAAATTGATGCCATTCCTCTTGCATGTATTGGATTGTGAACAATTCAGTGCAGGCTGCTGTTAAGAATGACAGCCATCGCAGTTGGCAATGACCTGTGTTAAGGCACAGCACAAATAATCCACTGTTGTGTAAGAGGAATAGTAGTTTTTAGGAGGCATTCAGGCAGGACACAGAGTTAACAGAATGAATATGGGTCATAGTAGGGAATGAATACGGCATAAAGGTCAAAGTGAAATACTGAGCAGTGTCTTTTTTTGGGTAGTTTCTTTAACTTAACCAATGTAGTGTTGTAACGTAATGCTAGCCTACTAACTAGCTTAGCAGGGCCACAAGTGAAGTGTTGAGAAAGTCAAAATGTGAAGAATATACCAGTCTAAGCTACTGTGAGCTGACCGTTCTGTGTTTATTATTGAGATATTTTTTTGTCAATTTTTTTTTTTGTTAGAATGATTTACGGATAAATTTTACATTTATAATGCGATACATACACTGTCGAATCTATTTGAATAAGGAGTGAAGAATCTATTCTATTTGAAATAGAATCTATTTGAATAAGGACTGAAGATGTGTAACACACGAAACTAGTTTCCTTACGCAATAAATTGCGATTGATTCGCTTGGTGGTGGTCACTGTTATGGCTTTACTATCAGACCTGCAACGGATTGCAAAAGTAAGGTTTGGCAAAGTTTCCAACTGTTTACTACAGTGATAAGCAAGCTGGACAGTATTGTGGATATATACTTTGCAAAGTGTATGAAAAGTCTTTAAAGCACAACTGTGCTCATAGTGGAACAATGCATCTGAAAGATCAATCTTGACCATTGTAACTTGTGCTCATCTGATATCAGATCAACTAATAAGTGACGTATGCAGAACAAAACTAACGGTTATTTTAAAAAATCAAAAACGTTGTCTACTACAGACAAAAAACTAGCATCTGCAATGGTACAATATGTAGCTTGTGACATTCACCTATTCAAAGCTATTGAAGATCAAGGCTTCCAAAACATAACATGCTATTTTATGAAACTGGGTGCTCAGTGTGGCTGTATAGATTTGTACAGTGAAATTCCATTTCATCGCACTGTTATAATGAGAAACATTTGCTCATGCTGCAGATTTACAGACAAGGTTTATTTCACATGTAGTTGCAGCAATGGAAGAAAATGGTCTTGTTGGTGTCACCACTGACATGTGGACAGACAGTAAGAATTGTGCTTATCTATCCTTGACTGTTCATTTTGTTCTTGAATCTGCATTACGTTCAAGTATTCTTTCAGTTGAGAAATTTCTTGATGATTATGAAACAGCTGAAAATGTGAAAAAGCATATAATTAATTGCCTCATTTCAAAGGCTGGGTGTTGATCAAGAAAAGATGTCAAAACACCTTTTTTTGTTTCTGACGATGGAGGCAATATGGTTCTTGCCTTAAGTGGCTTTCAGAGTTTGCCATGTGCTTGCCATATGTTAGCAACAGTATTAACACAAACTGCAGCTGCATTCATTAAATAAACGTGTTAATCCCTTGATGAAAACATGTACTATGTAAATGAAATTCAAATGTCTCAGCTGTTAAAAGTATTACTTCACATTTCGAAAGATCTGGTTTAAATAACAAGCTTAAACACAATTTGACACAATCAAATGAGACTTGTTGGAACTCAGTTCTTGCCATGCTGTAATCATTTATGAAAAATATTTTACATGAAAAAGGTCAAAGCCATTACTTTTTAACAATGATTTGATTAACTTTCATGATCATTTTGAGAAAATAATAAAGCAGTTTGAAGACAACCAATGGCCTACCTTGTCTAAAGTTTTCCTTTGTTTTGGTAAATTACAAAGGTCTCTAAATGTTGTTCCAAGATATTTTACCTTTTCAAGCTTTTCTGAGCAAAGGGTCTTGGTCTGTCTTAAAGAAAAGTTCAAACTATCGGACTATTATTTGCTGGAACTTTTTCAAACCCTAAACTTAAAGGCCTTGCTATCCAAGTTCAACTACTCACTCAAGGCAAAAATACATGACCTTCCTTAGAAATGCATGAAAAAGCTTAGTTCTTGTAATATTTCCACTGACATGCAACCATCAGCTTACAAGCTTGGCTACATTAAAAAAGAAAAAACTGTCAAGCTCATCTTTGCTTGAGGATGAGTTTTGGGATTGGCAAGATGAGCCACCCATGAGGGAAGGCACAGAAACAAGTGATGTGACAGAATACATAAACACAATCCTTGACAGCAAATCTACGTCCATTTGCAAAGATGGTGAATTGGATTTGATAAAATTTTGGAGTGATTCTACAATCAAAAAGCAATTTCTAAACTTAAGCAGAGTAGCTCGTGGCATCTTTAAGTCTCCCTACATCAAGTGCTAACAGTGAAAGAGCCATCAGCACCAGTGGTTACACTATGAGCCAGTGACGATCCAGCTTATATTCAAATGCTCGTAATTCTCTGCTAATAATAGTCAATAGTGTGTACTCAAGCAAAGTTGAACTTGTAAGCTAAAGCTCCTACAAGAAGATTAGTCATGACAAACTTTGTGTAACACTATAGCTTGAGCTAATTTTGTTAACAAAATTTATTGTATAAAACTTTAGCTGAGCTGCTGTTCAAAGTTCAAAAACTTCAGCTTTTTTATGCTGTCAACAAAATGTGTAATACTACAGCTGAGCTGGTTTTTAAAATGCAACAACAGTACGGTCATATCTCAATCAGCAGAAAATCAGTTCACCTCCGAATGCTTTTAAATAAAGATAAAACTAAATTGACAGTTACATGTTCAGTTTGAACAGATACCAAGAATGTTTTGTACATATCAGTGTTTTAATGTTGGTTTTTATGCACACCTTATTCACCAGATAATTCAAATGATTTTGAAAGCTAAAATTTTGTTGAGGCCCAGAAAAAGTGATTGTGATGCTGATGTTACTTTTGCTTAAAATAATTTAAATTTGGTTTTGATGTTGTCAAGGCTGTTGCATACTGCAATTTACATGATGCTGTGAAATTGAAGACCCCCAGCCCACACAAGAAGTACTTAAGTCACATAATGCCAGTTTTAAGAAAACAGCTGTTAAAGTTTTTAATTTGTATATGAAATAGAGGATAAAGCAGTTGCGCATGCACAGTTTCACCCTTTAGACACTTTTCCGATGCTAAATTTTTAGAGAGCATGTTGAAGAAGTCTTGGTGAAACAGTATCGTTGTCTAGCTCAGTTTATGCACCTTAAGCACTGGTTGTTTGCAAGTCTTATTTCGTTCCTGTCTTTCTTTGTAGCATATGATTCAGCAATGTTTAAGGATGGTTTAGTTTGCATTTGCAGTTAGATTGTTGTTAGAGTGCTGTGTCATTGCACGTGTTTCTCAGATTAGGCATGCATTGTCAGTTATGTGGATTGTTGAAAGTTATGTGGGTTATTGGCAGTTTTGCTCATGTGTTGTATTATTTTTTGTGAGCAGTATTGACAGTTTCTATTTTTAGTGAAGTGCACAATACAACAGTAAAATCATTTAAAATTTCAGAAATGTACACAACAGAATACGTTTAAAGTTTACAATATAAGTGAGAGAATTTAATTGAGTGAATCAGTTGAAGTGTTATTTCACAACAAGATTTGTTTCATTGTGATTGTGCCAACAGTAGTCTGGGAAAAAAGCAAAGTGAAACTTGGTTCAGGTGAGAAAAACAAATGGTCCTTCTTGTTTTCAAGTTTTCAGAGTGAAAACAAAAGTGTATTAGGAGTGCAAAATGTTAATGAGCTTCAGAGCAGGAGTTGGAGTCACCTTTGTTGGAACAAGAGCAGGAGTCAAAAAAAGTAATTCTGATCACCTGTTGTCCTGCTACATGACACATGACATAATGTTCACAAAAAATCTTATAGCCCTATGTGTGCTTTCCACAGGATTGAGCAGGGTCAGGTGCATTAGCCAGGATAACAATTCAACATCATATTCTGCAATGTCTTGGACAAGCAGCAGCACCACGTCACTTGTGACCGGTTACTGATATGTTATCTATGACAACAGCCAGGAACAATTAGCCTATCCATAGGAAAACCTGCTTTACAACACTACATCTTACCTGTTTTGAGAATTTAATGGTGGTGTCATAGCCTCTCTCATGTACGAACCAAACCAAACTCCCAACCAAAAACATAATAAAATGATGAACGGGAATTTCAGTGATCGAAAAAACATGATGATTTGTCCTCAAACTAACAAACAAATGTACCAATTCACTACTTTCATGAAAGCATGGCTGTCACAAAGATAATAGTCCTAAATTGTGTACAAATCAACAATAGCCATTAGCCACTATATGCCAACATTGCTGTGCATTACATCCTACAGTCGATTGCAGATGTGCTAAATGAGGCAGAACCTTTCCGTAGATTTATCGATGACATAATTTGGATTTCTGCATCAGAAATATCAAATGAACGCATTCGACAAGTACTAACTTCAGCTTTTGAGAACAGTGGCT
>JGI24158J21664_10004607_pt1 | contig 17792 bp, 9 predicted proteins | sample Ectturendosymbi3_FD_21664 | JGI IMG/M metagenome (IMG submission 21664)
CGCCTCTTAAAACACAAAATGACTATGTTTTCTAAAAATTTGGGGGGGACATGGCCCCTTTGGCCCCTCCCTGGTTACGCCTACGTGTCACACCTATTTGTTTTCAGGTGCTGAGCTCGTGCTTCAACAGGTGAATTGCGCTTCAGAGTCGAAGTTGTTAATAAAGAAAAAAGTGGCAATCACGTGGGTCTGCACTCAGTTGACAGTTGACACGAAATGTTTGGATAAAACGATATCACTTCCGTTTGATGGAAGTGGAAGTGCATGTATAATGTTTACCGCGGGACTGTTTCTGATTGATGATTCAAGACATAGGTGCCAGAACAGCAAACACTGCTTTCCTTGCTTTTGACTAGATTTAAATGCAGCCATCTCACCAAGTTTCACTGTCTAGGATAAGACTGGAATTTTCTATCAAAAATTATTGTTGTTGGCGTTAAAACTTTTTAAGTTAGGGTGAAAAGCGTTTGACTCAAAAACACGCAGATTCTCCACATTTTTTCACAAAATCCAGGCATTGACTGGCATATTACAGTATATTCAAAAAACTAATCTAAATAAACTTTTTTCATATGCTCGTCTTCTCATTCATATGATTTACACTTCCAAGTCTCCTCATGTGGCTCTTGTTGTTTTTGCACCTGCAGATTTATCGGGTGAGCGACATCATCTGGAATTTGCAAATCATAACAGTCTGTAGTAATCTTTGTAAAAAGGAAAGTGCTGCCTGTTCCATTTTTTTTAAATAACCAGTAAGAGTTTAAAAGATTCAAACCGCAGAATCAACCGAAACTTTTTTCTGTAAAGCAGTGTATCAAAACATCCATTCATATAATCGAGAGTTTTTGTCTTGGTATTTTGTTTGGAGAAAATAGGTGGAAGGAAATAGCCTAGAGCAGGCTTGTTTTCGCAAGACGGTTGAGATTATCACTTTCGTCTAAATAACGTCATTATGTCAACATAGTAACATACTCAATGGTTTTTAATGTTTTCGTGCAAAATGGTTTGGATGAAAATGTTGCACGAGGGTGCAGAGGATAAATTAGCTGAGTTAACATGACATCAAATAATTAAAAGCCACAAATCCATGACGCCAAATATGTTAGCAGCGTATTTACATGTACTGTAGGGTTATTATTCCAGGTACGGATGGTCGCTGTGTGCGAGAATGGGATTTTCAGCGAATCACTTCATGGGACCCAGAGCTGATTTTCCGCTCCATGTTAGAAACCAAGGTTTAATCGCTACAAACACTTATACATATATTCAAAGCAATTGGTTAAAACACACATATATGTTTGATGATATGTTTGTGTGTTGTGCTTGCGTGTGTATAACTGTGTGTTGGTTTATTTGTATGGTGTGTGTGTTGGGGTGTTTTACTAGAGTATAGCTTGTACCAGCTTATAAATCAAAAGCATGAATGGTACATGAAATGCTTGGACTATAAAGCAGACTTCTTACGCCACTGCACTTAGAACTTTCAAACTAATAAACAGTGATTGCAGGCACAGGTTTGAAAAGTTGGTTTTGCTGTGATTATCTGCAGCGTTGCAAGTTGGCGATACGCTGTTTGGCTGGACGCAACGGGCTGCTTCTCAGTACAGTACGAAAAAACTTGCTAAAGCATCTATGTGAAGATATAAAAATATTAATAGGGTATTGTCTGATCAAAGACAATTGCTCCGGCGCTCCAGGAATTTTCGTGCTAGTCAACCTAACGATTTAAACAGGATGCAGTCAACTTCCTGGCTAGGCTACATTTTTGATAATGGCCATCTAAATTGCAGATGACAAAGCACGATTTCTGCTGATAATTACTGTCATTCACGGAACTGCCTTTGAATTAACGCGGCTTGCGCTCCGTCCCGCAACCTAATTGGCAGAAAAGCAAGTTACTACGTTGTTGTGACGCTCTACAATATTTCCGTTGTCGGAACATGGTCCAGTAACACGGGGTAAGCGATATGTGGTCACCAAGACACCAACATTAAAGATCAAACGTGTTTGGCGATGTTGAATCAGCTGCTGCAACTGTAGGCAGCATGAATGCTACGACGAAAATCAATCAGAGACTCAGCACATAGAAAAATAAGCAATATTCATGAAAGAAGCTTGTATTTAAAAATACTTTGTCTGATCCCTGGCAATCAAACAGAAAACATTTTAAACCTTAACAATTATTGAAAAGTACCCACAATAACGTAACCGAAAAATGATTTGAATTTTACAGGAACACACTTCAACTTGTCACAAGCAAACATAGACATGATTTAACCAAATACTCATTTGGTAGTTTCATGGCCTGTAGCCAGAAAATTAACTGAAGTAGAGAAAAGGTGGAACTGGAAGCAATGGTTTCGATGAGGCAAAGAGCCTCACCGAATTAGAAGAAAACCTCTGAATTCCCAAGAAACCTTGTCCCAGATCAAGAGACTTACCCTGACTCTTCAAGATCTGAAGAGGAAGTCAGCTTTTCTATCAGATCAAAATTCACCCTGAATCGCACACACCGTGCATGTGCAAATTAAGTAATTCTTTGTTATTTTTTCCTTCTTGTCTGCAACGGTTTCCTGCTACAAACTAGACACGCTTTTGACTCAAAGTCCAAGATGCCAGCAGAAGAATACTTTGTTATGACATGACTTGCCCCGAGTGTGAAGTTCTGAATGCTCAAACAAAATGATTTTGTTTGTGCGCGCAAAGTACTCAAAAAAGATTAATTTTGCTCAGGTCTGTATTTTGCACTGTTTTCCTTAAGCACATCTTTCACGACAAAATTTTGTTAGCGCAAACAAAGGCTTTCCGCAATTTTCACATAATGACTAACGTTGCAAATAGGAACGATCGCTTCCTTCACGACGTAGTCTCGCGAATAAAAGGAAAGCGAGTTATATAAATATAAACCATCTTGCCTTTTCGGTATTGCAGATATTACTTTGTGCGGTGTGATACGAACTTGACATCTAAATTGGATACGACTCACTTCTGCTTGAAACCATGTATCAGCGGCTCCACTGCAGTGTTTATATGATGCTTCGGTTCAATGATCAACATTCGGTCTGTGCAGTGAAGCATTTCAAAATTTTGCAATATTCTGGTGACGGCCTTCGAGCTGATCTCACTGGAAGGGGAATGAACTTTGTAAACGCAAGGTGTTCGCCGTGCTTTGTACTCTGACAGGTCGCGTACAATTTTCTGTCGTTGATGAAGAGGCAACTGGTGCAAAATCTGGGGATGAAGCTTTCAGCATATTGCAGCTTCCGGCTTCGTCACCACTGACGACATTGAACGGTCGCTTGGCATGCTGCTTGTCGATCTCTAACTTGAGAAAACTGTATGTGAATTCCATTTGACGCATTTTGAAAATTACACCGCTTGAATTTTTCTTTGCGAAACAACTATGACTAGTCACAATCAGATCAAAGAAAAACCTCATCGGCAAGTTTCGCCAATTTTTAAATAAATGTTAGGGGCTCCAATTTGCGTTAACGCAGACATCTAGCGGTCAGTGCAAAGCTGTGGACATATTCGAAGTGTTTTCAGAGACTGATTGACAATGATTCAGGGTTTCATTAGTATAGATTTCTTAACCGCGATTTCAGTGTTGATTACAGAAGCGCACACACAGCCTCAGAATGTGGCGACCGCATGAGTTTAAATAAACGTCTTGGGTGCATTAAATAACAGGCTGCTCACCAGTAGACTACACCCAGATCCACAGCAACATGCCTGTTTCAACAGTATCAGCATTTCCTTTAACTAATTTTGCGCTTGCGGGAGTAAGAAATACAATTCGAAAAATCGAGCCTAGACACCGAAAAGAATGTATGACGCTGGGTCTGACACGTGCTCAAATACTCGAAAAGATTTGTTAGCATCGCGACGGTTGGCAACGTCCGAGCACAATGTCCGAACAGCCAAAGGCTCAGTTAATCTTTTCTGAATCAGTAAAGGTGGTTGATGCGCAGACTAAACTTTGTCCACTGCCAGCCGACAATTCTATATAGCTCGGGAGAAATTTCCGAACTTACTAAATCGAGCACCTGGAGCAGGTGGTTCGACAAATTTAGAGATCGTGACGTTTTTTTTTTGTCAGCAGAATGTATTCTTTGTAATGAGGTTTAAGAGCGAGACTGTGTTTGCGTAGCGTGAACGGATTTCGGCCGGCCACACGTTCGCAGCGACGAGATGAGTCAACGTTTTTCAGCCACGTTCAGACGCTCGGGTGCCGCCTGCGCAAAACTGAACACTTTCTCCGTCAGCCGCTCGGACAATTCGGACAAGACGAGGTTCTTGAAAAGATCACGTGACTTCGACAAAAATCCACGTGATCAACGGTATTTGGTGCTAACGACGGTGGTGGAGTTTTTTCGGTGATTTAACCGGGGAATAACTGGTGAGAAGTTTTCGACTTGACCTTTCTTCCATAGCCGTCCTCGGTACACGGCGCCAAAATTGGTGGGTTTCCTCTTGCTTGTCGGTGGAATCCAACTCACCGTTACGAAAGTGCTGCTCAGAAAAAATTAAGTTTTTCTGGAACCTGGTGTGATGCTTTGGTAGACCGATTCACTGAGTCGCTGCAGATTTTATTCGTGAACAATAAAGCAAGAATTACAGAATACATGTTATTTTATTCAGCGTTTCGACCTAGTTGCAAGTCTCATCTTAGAGAAACATACCAATTACAAAATGGTATGATGCAGGATTTGTAAGATCAGCTTTTTTTGTGCGCACTGAGTGATTTTTTTGTCAACACATCAAGCTTTTTCCCTATGTGGATCAGCATTTTCTCTGTTCACTTCGCTGGTATTGCCTGTGTTCTAATAACTGTGGTCCCTCCGCACAAATGTTGACAACGATCGTCTTCCTGCTGAAACGAGTTACAAAACATCAGAGTTATTTTTTAACCTTTACTACTTTACACGTGCAAGTTTCTTTCCATGCTCATGTACTCTCACTCTTTTTCTCGTAATTGGCGTTTGTACGAAAAAGACCTTCTTTAGCCGTTCATATTGTCCTACATCTACTTGCAGCAACATTGACAATAGAGTCTGTCAAATGTTAACAGCTTGTAGAGCAGCAGCCCGCAACAACGGACACTGCAATTCTCCTGGCACCTAGATGAAATCCTTTAAAATGTATGGCGTCGTTTCATTTCGTGCATGTATTCTTTCGTGTCACATCTTTCTTCCACGTGACTGGAAACATTGGCTGGAGTCGTCTGCTTGAAACCGGTTTCGGGCATCTTAGGTGTTAATCGATTTCATGACCTTTTGATTGCAACGACATGCGAACGCTCGAAGGGTTGTCAAGCGATTGTTTTCGTTTTGATAACCTTACGTTCTGTGTGTTGTTTTGGCCGAAAAACTGACGACAAGTCACGTGTCACCCTTCTGTCATTTCACATAAACTATGTTTCAGACAAGACCACTTTGTTATTCAGCTTCTTCATTCCATACAGTACTAACCAATGAAAATCACGCTATTTATGAAAAAACATTTTGACTTAAATTGCGGGCTTTTTGACTAGATCAAAGCGAGACGTCCGGATGCCACACAAAGCTACCAAAAACAGTACGTTGTTTCAGGTATATCTATGTTGCATTATGTGCTCTTGGCCTGGATTCCTGTGCGACACAAACCAAAGTAGTGGATTGTACCAGACATTTCCATATATAGACAAATCGAAATCCTCAACAGTATCATGTACTTTAAACCAAAGCAGCAGGATTAGTTGGTTGTAAACGAGCCATTCTCAGTTTTTCGACACCTTTTTGGTTAGGCAATGAGCAAATTTTTTCTAACGCTAATTACCGTTTTCAAGATGCTCATGGCAAGCTAGGTGAGACGATTTTGCGACGTAACAAGTGGTATGTTGTAGTCCTGGTCATCAACGATGGACGCGCGATGTCAGCTTGACACGTGCTGCTACAAGGAATGACGCCAACTTTTATAGAAATGGTAAAAAATGTACAACCTTTTTAACTGTAGTCGATCACGCGCGTATAAGCCAAAACTCAGCATGAAGTGGTGGTGAAGTCACGTGGTGTTAGAACGAAGCGGCACAGAAGACATTAAAACTCGGCCCGACCGTTAAGAAGTAAACATGTGACATGGCTAATCCAACGGTAGCAATATTGCTGATGAGAGCATGCGGGCAGCTTCGAAATATGATCCCGACAGCGGCCAACCGCACGGCAGCTTCGTCGTCGATTCATGCTGCGAGACGCGATATTGGCAGTGAGTTAATATCAAGTTTTCTGCGCAGCTCGCATCCGGTAAATCGTAATGCCACTCGCAGAAGCGCCGGAGGATATCTGGTTATTGACAGTCACTAGATCTTCGGGTAGACATCGCTGAGGCAGCCCTCACGTGCCCCGAAACTAGCAACGAACCGACAATTATTATCAATGTGACCCTCGTTTCAACTCCACACACACGAAAGAGCGTGATGGCGCCTAAGCACTTGTACCAAGTTTCGCGAAGGGTAAGAAGCGTGCTCATGTTCGCGGTGGCAAAGTTTAAACTCAATAGTTCACGTAGCGCAGTCGAACCCATCCCATGTCGCGTAACTTAAAACGAAGCTAGCTTGAACAGCGATGTAGCTGGTGTGTATGGTAAATCCAGCGCCTCTTGTTTGAACGGCCTCGCAAAGAAACTTGTTGATATATGTCTGGTCACTCCAGGGAGCGACATTGGTTCCACCAGCGCTTATCCCTGGCTGTGGTCAGAGCAGGGGCGTAACGAGGGGGTCAAGAGGGACACATTTCCCAGGGCGCCGAATCACTACGGACTGCCGAGGGCGCCAAAAAGTCCCAACAATATCACAACTACTTCAATGCAGTGCATTTGCTTCCGTTCCGAAAGACCTCAGGTTCGAACGCGGGGGCGCCAAACTTGCTTCTTGCCCCAGGCGCCATCCACCCTCGTTACTTCCCTGGGTCAGAGGGAATGCTGCCAGCATATTGGCCTGTGTGAAGGCTTGATCTTAATTTTGGTTGTCCCCGCCGTACTGCGCAGTATTACTAACCCCCACGTGCCTTTACTTCAATGCATAGCTATTGCTTTCCGAATGTTTCGTGCTTTCTGTAAGTTTTGCTGTCCTCTTGTGCAGTGTTACTTCGCTCATTAATTAACAGTCTTGACCATCGCATATCTTATGATGATACCACAGTGTTATGCTATGTTCCACTTCGCTTGAAGCTTCTGAGATGTAGCCAGCCCAAATTTTTGGTAGGGGCCAAATATTCAGACTTTAAGCGAGCAACAGTATTCATTTTGGGACACCGCCTCTCGAAGCACAAAATGACAAGATATGCCAGAAATTTGGGGGAATGGCCCCTTTGGTTCCCCCCTTGGCAACGCCTGTGAGCTTGAAGCAAACGAAAACTGTGAAAAATATCAAAAGTTGCCATCATGGGTAAATTTGAAAAGCTTTCGAAAGATAAAGAACAGTCTTTAAACCTATCTGTCTGCTTTACTTAATTTCAGCAATTTCCGGAGTACTTTGGTGCATATTATTTGTTCAGATAATTTTAAGCCGCTTTTTTATGCATGAAGCATTGCAGTATTTTATGTCAAATCTGACGTGATCTTAAAAATCTGTTATCTGCAACCAACATATGTGACCAGTAATAATGCAAAACTAAGTCCCCAGGCTTCAAGACGTCTGTTCAACATTGCCCGAAACATACCGCAATTTCGTGGTGTTATAATCCACCACCTCGCGCAGGCAGCTGCTACTTTTCTATTCAACTGCAGTGACCCTGTGTCGAGTTCACGATGTCTGTTTGACCTAATTTCGACAGTGTCTGTAACAGCTCACAAGCGATTGAGCGGAAGGTCAGTCTCGGTATTTGCTCTGGTCATATAGTAACCAGACGCTGGACTTGAATGCTGCTGTATCGTGTTTAAGCATCACCTTTGTGAAGAGCTACAAGCCGTGCAAACCCTCGGACGAGGTCAGGCAGCTTGGTCATCACAGCCTCGATAGTTGCGCTACAATCGTGTCGTGAACCAAGAACACCGCGACTTATATCCAGCGAAAAAATGCAATGACTTGGAAACAGAGTTCAGCTTCCACTGACATTTATCACGAAATCCATTCGGAAGTGGCCCTTCCTATGAAACTGCTGCCTTGCATTAGGTCTTCATTCATTTTTACCTTACAAATGTCAAGCAACGTGCGAACTGACGAAGTGGGAAGAAGGCAAATTCAAATGACCGAAAACTGGGTTTGCGAGTAGCAATTCAAACTACAATGCGGGTTCGCTATCAAGTATGGTGAAAGTCAGATAATCACTGACATGAACAAAGCAAACTGCCTTTCATGGCAGTCATATCTCCTTTGCTATGGTTATGAAAGTTACGCAATATTATTACTAAAGCGCATTTTCGGGCCGGCAAAACAAAATATCAGTTCGCCGTACGACAAGGTTGCACAAACTTGCTAGGGTATAACGTTTTGAAATTAGGTAAACAACCAAATTTTTTGAATTTTCCACAAATACGACAAATTTTCATGAAATATGTGTGCAGGTGCAGCAACGCACATCCACTCATGCTTCTCTGGCAGCCTGCTTGTGAGGTTGTATGAGCGCGATGAGATTGAAGTTAATCAGACCTCACAGAATTGAATTGTAGCTGTCAACAGAAGCTCGGCGAAACCGGTCGTTGTAGTAGTCACGTGACAAAGTTGGCGCGAAAGTTGTTTGCGCACAAAAGAACAGCCCGCAGCGCTGATGCTGCAAGCAGTCTCTCTGGTTTTGCGGTGACCAAACCTGTACGGGAAGCGCTGGGAAAAAACAACGCAGTTTGCGTAACCGCAAAGGTTCGCTCGGTCTCGTTGCCGTGCGCTTCGGCAAACAAGGTTCCGCATTATCTCAAGTGGTTTGAACTACGAGCGGTTCTTGTCACAGGAAAAACGTCGCTCCCAGTAGTGGCTGATCTTGTTTATTGGAGAAAGAACGTATTTGTAGGCTCTCTCTCTGGACATTAATAACTCACGAGAAAAACAAGCTTTCACGGTGGCTTGACGAATACGCACGAACAGAACACTTCGTCACTGCCATGGTATATGGGTAAGATTGTTTTGCCCATCTCGCCGACATATGGTGCAATGTCCCGTGCTCGAATTTTGGAACAGACAATACGGAAATTTACCAAGGTTACTAAAAATGGTTGCTGCTGCGAAGCCCCAGGGATTTCAGAAATGTTAGTGGGATACCAACAGTTATAGCTGACTAACAGTGCTAAGCGATATATAGAAGAACAAATCTTTGCTAAGAAGCACGCAGCCAATAGGTTAATTGCTTTAGTGGAACGTGTAATTATTACAAAAGGTGGTAGGATGAGAGAACAAAGTTTTACTTTTTACATTTTACACCAGGTTTGCTTTCCGATACCGTCTGAAAATTTATCAAATATATTATATTTCTCAGCAGGTTAATCCCAACACACAAAAATAACCGCCGGGTAACTGAATCTGTTGAACTGTCCCCTTACCTCGTACAATACTTTTTCTTCGGTGGGTGTTTATTATAGAAATTGAATGAAGTATATCCTGTTATCCGCCTGCCTGTACAGTATTAGATCCAAGTTTAGAGTACAACTATACAATAAACACGATCACCATGGGTATGATCGAATACTGGATCTGTGTTTCAATATCCAATACAACGTGAAGACATTTGTTGAAATTAATTATTGTTTGACTCTCTCTGAAAGCAATAAAAATAATACGCAAGTTAGTTTGCTTAAACAGGACTGCCATGCGCAGCCGCAAAGGCCACTGGCAGCCATTTGCATTTGGCTCTTGCGGCATGAGTTTAACCAAAGCTACGCCTAGCTACCAAAATGATTGCACAGGTGTGTAAGCAGTCGTATGCAATCAAAGAAAGTGCAAGCAGTTCCCAGAAAAGACGAATTTAAGTATCCACGGTCTTGTGGACAAATATCTTGGCCACTGTCGGTAACTCTTTTTACAAGAGTTTGCAACTCAATCTATTGATCGCCTTGGGAGAATACTTGCGTCCGTGAATCATAATTTAATTAGTGTAATTTTTACGATAATGAACGCTGATATCGCACTTCTTTAACTTGCGACTTCAGTCGTTTTTACTTTTGCACTATTCGCAGGTACCCTGATGAAGTCCGGGCCTGGTTGGCTGATCCCTGTGTCCCCCATTCTCAGGAATGATCACACGCTTTCTCCGCAACAGTGCAATGCCAAGTACAGGACAAAGTCTTGTTCCAAGTTAATGGTCTTCGACAGTGAAACTTCAAACAAGAACTTTCATGTTGCGGCTTCTTGTTGTTTTTGATAACCACTTGCCGTCAACGCGTTGTTCCACGAAACTTACCTCTCGTACGTTCTTGGGTAACCGCACCGCGCTTGCTGAGCAATAAATCACCAGTTTATGAGATGGCACCCATAACTGTTTTCCGCTTTCCTTCAACACTACGATAGTGAACTGCCAAGGGTAAACTGTAGCTCGTTAAGAGATATCCGATGGGATTTCGAGGACTACAACGTATAGAGAGTGAGTGACTTGTATCAATAGAACGCATTCCTTTAAGGTTTTGCTTAACAGCAACGGTCAGGAAATTGCACTCTGTGGGACTCTTGCGTGCCACCCCAAAAATGGTCAACACTCAAAATTTTAAACAAGATTTGAAGTAAAAAAACAATTTTCAAATTTGTTCTTTGAAAATGTCCTGAAAAACATTTCGTTCTTAAAGCTCAGATAATTTATTTTCTTAAAGACATTTCCTGCACTAAAGTTGTTGCTACGAAACATTTTTTACAGAAAAGAAAACATGAAAAAACGATTTAGAAGTTTTTAGTTTATAAACTTTTCTCTCCCATACAAGTGGAACAAATGCAAAAAAATCGATTATTTTAGTTTCAGTGATTAACTCTTTCCTTGTGTCAGTGGTGCCGGTGTTTCCAATGACAATTGCGTTTGCTGCTTTTCGTACAATAGTATTGCAAACTGTGACTGGCTGCATGGATTCAAATTATCTTTATCCCTAGAGGTGCAACAAGGATCTTCGTGTCAAAATGGACGCAGTTCGCCGTGTCTTTGAAAACTTTGATGCACTACAACCTGATGCAAGCATGTCAAGGGCAGAAAAAGATCCAACTCGGTATGATAACGTTGCACGCGGAGAAAGCAAGACACCAGTGACAAAGTTTTGTTTAAATCCTTCGCTAGTGAATTTTTAATCACAGGAATGGGTAACTGAATCTTATCAAGCATCACGCTGAATTTTTATTTGATTCCGAAAAATAGTTCCGAAATTTCACAAGCTAACAGTTCACGACAATACATACCGATGTCACACTTAATCCATAAACAATAGCCCGTAAATTCCTCTAATATCACATAGGTGCATAATACCGTAGTAGAAAAATGGACAAAAACGTTTTCTCACTACCGAGTACATGGCATGCAGGGCCTCCTAAATAGAGGCCTTGTATGTACTCGGTAGTGTCTATATTGGAAGCCTTGGTACGTAGGAGTCGTTAGTAGGCTGCGTACAGGCATGTAGTACGTGAAAGGACGAACACTGAAAACAATGCGTCGACGTCCACTGTAACCTCTTGTCATCATCGAAAAGTGTAGCACAATGTGCAAACTGACTAAAAGCCTTTTATTCTGCTTTATAACTTACATAAACGAACTGAACTACACAGTTTCAATGAAAACCCGAAGTGCATACGCATTTTTAGCACTTATTTCAACATTCATTATCTTTAAGCAGCATCAAGTGGAACTATGCACGGGCTGGCAAATTTCGATGTTTGTTTTGCAGTTTAAGGGCCGACTGACCGCTCTTAGTCCATTGCTTGAAAATTTCGTTGGTCACTAGTATGCATGGATTAGACAGACTTTCATAGCCGAGTCAACGAGGTTGGCAGTGTTGGAAGCTGCAGGATCAACTGTTTGCTTTCGCGGACGATTTGTTGCTGCTTGCAACTTCTGAACAAGGCCTTCAACATGCTCTTGATCAGTTTTCTGCTGCGCGCGACCAAACAGGAACGAAAATTAGCACTAAAAATACCGAGATATCATGTATGCAGAAAACCAAGCCAGTACACACTGCAAGCAAGCGGCAATCTGCAGCAGGTGGAAACGTTCAAGTACCTTAGGGTGGTATTCACGATTGACGGAAGACGGAACAAGAAAATTGATACACGGATTGGTAAAACAAACACAGTTCTGCGGGAGTTTCATCGTTTTGTGGTCATAAAACGATAGCTTTCAAACACAGCAAAGCTGTCAGTTTTTAAATCTGTCTTTGGTCCAATCCTCACCTATCGTCATAAATCTTGGGTAATGAGTGAAAGAATGCTATTTCAAGTCCTAGCGACTGAGATGGGATATTTGCGAAGAGTTGACTGCGTGACACTTCGACACAAAGCACGCAGCTGTGAAATCTGAAAAGCCTTGATTGTCGAACGCACTTCTCCAACGAGAAATTCCAGCTACGTTGATTCAGCTATGTACCAGATTGCCCAAGGAACGATTCCCAAGGTAAGTCCCGCTGACTGCACCCACGGGAAAGCGGCCCAGAGGTCGTCCAAGGGCCAGATAGCGCCACGACATCTCCGACTCGCCTTATAGTATCGTCTTGGTGTGGAGTCAGCAGAACTATCTATGCTTGCTGTTGACCGTGAGATATTTCGATTCCTTCTAGGGCTGTGGTCCCGCCGACTTCCCCCCAGAAAATCGAGTATGAAAATGAATGAATGAAAACTAGTATGTTTTCTGATAACTTCACTTTGATCCTGGTAATGGTGTTGACCACGCGTGCTTCCCTGAGAAGCGCGATAGAAGCATCAAATATTTCGCAGGCGGGTTTAACTGCTAGATTCTAAGATAAATCAGTCTTGATCTTTTATAGCCAGGTGATTTCGATGTGCTGCATGCCTTATAGGAGTAGTGAAACGTTATTCTTACTTTCCTGAAGGAACGCATGAAATATGCATGGTAATTATGCTAGAGGGAAACAGCATCGGCTTTCGGTAAAATATTGAAACCTTTGGGAAGAAGAGACCCGTTATTACAGGTGTGTTAAGGACATAACATCCATCTTGACAAAAAGTGAATATACAGGTACGGTAAAATCAAGAATATTATCATTTTAAAATCCGGAAAACCTGTGGAATTTGAAAAAATTGTTTTTCTAGTACCACCAAAAATGTAAGCAAAGTTCTGTTGACACGGCTGACCAGAACTGAAACGGTTCAGACTATTTCTGCAAACGCTTGTACTACAGCTCTGTAATTCTGACAGGAGGCTCGTTTTATGCTTTGTGGGTATCAAACATCTAATGTTACGAAATGCCGCGGTATTGTTGCTGTGGTGTTTTCTTTGATTTTCCTCTGATGAGCGTTTCCTTTTGTCTTTTTCAGGCGTAAACTACGTTTTGTCTAGTAAACGTCTTAACACCTTGCAGGAGATAGGACCAACGCACTTTCCAGGCCGCAGTATATGTCTTGAAACTCTTTGCAAACAACTTTTTGCATCTGCAAGCAGACCCGTGGTCACGGGGGCATTCGGTTGCAATGGACCCCCAATTTTTTTGTGACCCTCAAATTTTGTTGTGCCCAGAAACGTTTTAAATAAAAACATTTAATAAAAACAACAATATTACCCCCTAAAATGTATTTTTCCCCCCGAAACCTTAAAGCCTGGCTATGGGGCTGCCTGCAAGTGTGCTTGTGTTTGGCTAATTTATGTTTTTCCTTTTTTCAAGTAAAGTCATCCGCTACGACAGTTGCTATAGTGGCCTTGTTCAAGGCTGACACAAACACGCGCACAAAACAAAAACATCAGCGGCTCTGACTGGCAAGCTCGCCTTTGACTGAAAGCAACATGATTGACCCAAGTGCATGCTTTTCTTCGTGCGCACCTTCATGTTTTGTTAGAAATGAAAATCTAAAATTGGATGCTTCTCTAGCCTTCTTCCACTCTGTTGCAAAAATTGCTGATAAAAACTCATATTTCAAGCTCGGGTTGTTTGCAGAACCAAAACGCAATGCAAAAGAAAGAACGGAAACAACGTTTTTAAATCGAATACGCCCAATTTGCTCCGTGGTGTTGCTTTCTGGAATGTTTTTTTCACATATTTCCTCATTCTGTAGTTCATGCTATTCAACGCCACGAAGTCATCGGACATTGCATTGTGCTGCTCCTAATAAAGTAGGCTTAAGCCGCCTGGAAGTTATAAACCTCTACAATGCAGAGCCGTACAACCAATAAAGGGCGTTTCTTATTTTCAAAAGAAACATGTTGCCGGATATCGTTGGGCCTGAATTTGTGTCACGTGACGAAGTGGAATTCGACTGCCATGTGTGTGGTGACTTCATGTGGTCACGTGATTCTTGCACAATCCTTTAAAGCTCAAGATCCAATTTCACCTACCGCTGCGTCGCCACATGCTGGGCAAGAGTGAGACATTTATCCCATCAGAGAAAGGTGGTCACCATGCGGTAAAACTCTGAAAAGACAGTCAGCACCTTGGCAAAGCAAATCCATGAACGCGTGTTTTTCCGAGAAATTATTGGCAATTTAACCTACTGCTGTGCTCTTGTTTGTTTTATCAGAATAAAACCTGGAAGCCTTAGAAAGTCGTATAAGAAACAATAACACAACCACCAATAATTTGAAAGAAATTGTACTGGACGTTTCAGCTGTTTTCATCGTCAACAGATATCGGTTGCTGCGTTATTGTTTCTTGTCTGAGTTTGTTTTCTGACGGATGTAAGTCAGGTTTTGGCCAGAGAAAAACCGTTGTCGACAAGCATGCTGTGTCGCAACATAGCCTTCTGTTTGCACAGGTGGCTTCACTGCCTGAGCAAGCAGCAGTAGCATCGGGCACGCGACCGTTAGGAATCGCGTTAGCGTCGAAATTTAATTTACCGACGCTCCTGTGGCGTTTTGCGCGACCGTTTCCAAACCACGCACCTGCGCTCGGAGGCAAGCTTACCCAACTGACAGCATGACATTCTGTTTTCTCTGGAAGGATGACCAACTCTGACCAACTCTGCCCGAGCGACCGCACGCGCTTTGCTGTACATTGATTACAGCTCAGTTTGTTTATTTGATTGCTGGCTACGAGCCACGCATCACAAGTTACGCTCGCCATATAATTGAAGTCCAGGGTATTCCAAGGAACCCCTCGTACCGCCAACAATTAGATTCTGAACGATGCGCCTGAATCGCTGACGTTTCAGATTCTGTCCAAGGGATCTTTCGACTGATGTTCGGATTTTGCAGACACGAGAAAAATTTCAAACGAGATGCAGTGGGGCTGGGGCTTGCTTATCAACATGTTGAAACAAATGCTGAAAGCTTATCGATGTCGCCCAAGCCCTCCTGCGTCCATCCCCGGCTGCCAGAAGTCTCGCGTGACCTGACATCACTCCTCTGGCCTTTGGCAGCATACCTAGCTCCCAAGCGAACTTGACAGTTGGCACGATGTCTACTGCGTTTCAAAATGTGCCAGAAACTACAAAATAAGGATCGGACGAATTCCTGACGAACGTTCATTTTTATTTGCAATATGAGGGATCATCGCAAAATTCCAAAAATGAAATTCATATTTAGGAAGACTTACTTGCGTCATTAAATCTTCAAAAGTATGTTCTGTTATGAATTACCGCAAAGTTAAATCCTGAAACTCCACCTCAAAGTGTCGCTGACCGTATCTCGGCTCGTAATTTGCAATCCCATTTAACTTACCGCAGAAGAAAACAAAAAATCGTATCCGGCATTGTGCCACCGCACCTTTCGAGAAACAAAGTTGAAAGGAAACAAATTTGGGAGCATTAGCAATAAGGCCACAAAAAGCAATTGTTTAAATTAAATTCATGTTTACCTGCTCGAGATCCATTGTTCGCATCGTCAGCAAGGACCATTGAAAGAGCCGCGCAATTTTGGACCAAACATCATGTGGGCGACGTGGGTTATAGAAAACGGAAAGGCATTCGAAACATTTGAGCCATGCTTGGCAAGACAAAGGGCGACAACAAAAACCTCCCAACAATAAGTCTCCGAAAAACTGACGCAGTCGATTCGACCAGCATCTTGTTTTACCAGGAAATCGATTTAAGGTGGAGCGTGTTTCTTTTTTCATACGCAGCGCACAACTGACGTGTTTTGCTGCCCGGCAGTCCGCGCTTCAATCGTTAAATCTTGCTGATGATAAAAGCAGCTGTTTTTGAGACATCCAATGTATGTTTCGTTTGAATCATCGGCTACTGTTGTTTTTTTCAATGTGGCTTTGCCAGCCTTCCACGTTTCACTCTGTTTTTCTAATTTTTTCAGAGCATTTTTTAAATAGTTGTTAGAAAACGAAACTGGTGGGAGCAGTTGAATAGAAAGAATCGTGGTGTTTACAACTGTTTAGATTTTAGAACACCAGCACTACACTTTAACAGTCAGGTGGTGTTGGGGTATAAAACAACGCTTAGTTCAAGAAGCAGTCTTGTCCGCTGCTTGGCAGTGTCTTTGTGACACTGCTAAAACGTTTTCTCAAAAAGTAGCGAAATGTTAACGCAGTAAAAATTACATCGCCACTGGACACCACATAACACTAAATTATGTTTGTTGTTTACACAAACTGCTTCATTGAGACCAGGAATAACTATGGCCAGCCTTCACCGTCCTAGACATAAAAAGCTTGCATTTGCTCAGAATTAAGCAAGTGCTATATCTGGCTTCATTTATGATTAACTCCAGTTACGTGGTCGAAGCAAAATGTGTCACCAAGTCAGACGCTTGAAAACAGGACATCTAAATATAATAGGAAGGAGATAAAGTAAAAAGCAATAAAAAACTATCCTGATAAAGTTAATGTCATCATATCAACTTGACATTTCCAGTCAGAATGATGTCACAGAATATCTTAGCATCGCGTAATAATTTGAAAAAGGATCTTCGTGTTCTTTCTTTTGTCTTGCGCTCGTATCTGTACAAAAGTGGTAAAGGTGTCCATCGCAGTTTTTGCGCTTATCTAAGAGGCATTGCTCCTAGCATGAATTCGCTATAGCGTCAAATAGGCTTTTCAACAAACTTTTTGTGAGAAACCCAGGCGCAGTCGACATTTGTCCGGTAAGGAAGTAACTTCAAGACTGTCCTTTATTATGCAGTATAATAAAAAAAAAAACATTCGGTGCTTTTGCAGAAACTTCCTTGAAGCGATTGCAGCAGAAGCACGAGAAAAACTAAAACAATCACAAAACGTCACGCAATTGTCCTCAATATTTCAACCCCGCCCCGCGTTGTGTTTCTGCGGCAAAGCATGCAATATGTGTTCGATATTGTTTACCAACAGCATTATTACATCACAGATCAAACTTGATCTTTCCATTTCACATTAATTCGCAACCCATCCGATATCGGTCCTGTAGGTTTACTTGATCTGGAAAAAAAGTCGCAACGTCATCTTCCACAACACTAATTCTCTGATGAAATTTAATGATAACCTGAAATATCAGACGGAGGGCATTCCCCATGTTTAAATCCATCTATCATAAAGGTGTCTCCAAAAAATATGTGCGACAGGGTTGTTCCAGTTACATTCTATTGGTTGGATGAAAAAGCAGTGCTACGCAATGAAAGAACATATCAAAACAGTTTTTGACGTTTCTTGTCTTAGCAGTGTTCGGATTACATCAGCGATTGTATCAAATGCGAGTATCTGCTCAAAAAAGTATCGATAAAATCTTTTCAACAGTGTGAAATATTGCGATTTTCAACAGTGTGAAATATTGCGAT
>JGI24158J21664_10004608_pt1 | contig 17791 bp, 9 predicted proteins | sample Ectturendosymbi3_FD_21664 | JGI IMG/M metagenome (IMG submission 21664)
GATCTTCATACCGTCATTTTGACTTTTCCATTCTTCACCCATCCCACGTGTATATCTGCATCAACCATCGAACCGCTCGGAGAAATTCCTATCCCCACCCATCCTGTAGTTTGAGCATGCATCTGAGAAAACGATCATTCAGGTGTGTCTTGAATACGTCATGCGCCAGATAGATAAATGCATTTAACACATTATTTTGAAAAAGTCTCTGGATCAGCAGGGCAAATTGAAAAATGCAGTACACTTTTACCAATAAACCTTGCAGTTGCATCAAAATATTCTCAAGATAACTATTTTACTATTACCTCAAAAATTACGTGAGTCTCGTTGAAATCCCAGTAAAGATAGTATCTATTTTTCTCTAAAACAACGCTGTGTGGATATTGCTGAGTAGGAGTTGAAACGTTCATGTCAACCATGTTGATTTGATATCCGCTGGATACAGCCAAACAACATAGCGCGATAGCTACTGAAACTGGCATAGTTTTAGTCAGAAACTCGAAAACCTGCATATTTTGAAATGAAGAGAGAAAAAATGTAATTGTGACACAACTAGCATGCGTTTTTTCACAACCTACATTATGATGAGTTTGCTTCACACCAAATACCAAAGGTATTGAAATTTATGCTTATTTCACAACTTATAATCCTCAACACTGCCATTGAATTTCAGCAAAAAGTCCATATAAACACTTGAAGTTTGTTTCTTGAAAAGTAATTCGCATACAAAATTTTTTAATGTATTTCTGTAAATTCTGTTTACATCTTCGCAAAACGAACAAATTTTATTTCAACACATTGGATACGGGAGTAGTTCAGAACTGTGATTCTACTTGGAACAGGGTGATTTGAGGAAGTTGGATGCAGAGTCAACTGACAGTTAGGATTAATGTAAGATCAGCGCTGGCTGGCACTGTGGGAACCTACCTGGAATGTACCTGCTTCTCTTCAAAATTGCTTTATCTCCGGCTTCAGCAATACACTGACCATATCACAGGACAGTTGAATATTGTAGAAAGGCATGAGTGTTGCATGGGCATTAGAATGCAAGAACGTTTGTTTCATACTACAATTCCTTATGCAAAGCAAAAGTCAGATGTCCAATGCGATTTTTCCTAATTTTTGGATTTTTCAGAAAAGTTAAGTATTGTAATCTTTCATTTGCACGTTGCGGATCTAGTAATCAATAACGAATGACACTATTAAATACGCGCACTACATCATTGCTATAAATTAAATGCATGAAATATATGCACGCAAATCCTTTCTCGGTTTTTGCATTTTCTCATTGTTAGTGCTTCAAACAAAGTGAGTTTTAGGTAACCTGCGGCAATAGCAAAAACTCGACAAATAGTGTAGTTCCACATTAACAATTACCACGCGCTTCTACCTCCAAAATAAATACATAAAAAATGTACATGCAAATAGTTTTTTTTACTACTTTACACTTTTGTTGTTTGTTCTTCAAACAATGTTTGTTTTAACTGATGTGAAGAGTGGTTACACAAAAATATCAAAAAATTTTTTCTGCTTCAAAAATTCCACGCGCACTAGCTCCAAAGTGAATGCACAAAATTTGTGCGGAAAAAAACAACATGTGTGGTTTAAATCTTTTCAGTGTGTTTGCCTTACGTTTGTTTTACTGTGTGGTATTGTGTTTTAGTTGTCCGCGGTCAATTGTCATGATTGTTACATTTATGTAAGCATTTCAAAAAATCAAGGGATTTGCTTTGCAATACAAAAGACTTGCATATTCACAAGAGAAAAATTCGTTTCTACAAATCTGCATGAATGTCATCAATATGTGGCTATCCACTTGAAATTTGCCTGAAAAGAAAGCGAGAAGTAGGGGAGGATCCAAGGACGCGATTGGGGCGATCGCCCCCACCACACAGTTTATTCAGCATGATATTCTACAATTCGCAAAACAGCATTCGCGAAATAAAGCCATTTTCTGTCCATTATTTTGTCGCAGCAGTGTTGTTAAGTATTCTTCATCGCTCTTACAGTAATGAACCCGCGATGAGATTGACCACCAAATATTACTAAAATAGCCCCCCTAACATTACTGGCTCGATCCGTCCCTGGAGATAAAAGAGAAATTTAGCATAACGAGACTAGGTATCACCCATGTAGGTTGCCACAGTTGCTTTGAGAGTTTACATGCTTTTGTTTGGATAAGGCCAGTCAGCGGAAGTTGTGACCAAGAATATTAATTTCTGTACTCGGTTTTCTAAATCGGCCAATCACATTTAATTGATGTATCCAGTACCGTCAACCTAATTTTGAAGCAATGCTGATTGCGACTATGCTCTGTTCAAATTCAGAAGTTGATCTAAAACAAGGGCCTCCCCTTGGGAGAAAGGCTTTTGCCAGTGTGCAACAAGTTGTTACGCAACAGTTCGATGGCCAGACATAAACTCTCTGTGCAAAATAAAATAATGTCAAACAGGGATGTTTTTTATGAAATTAAAGTAAATTTATTAAGGGGAACGGTTATATTGCTTCTTTGATGTTACCATAGTAAAAAAAAAACTCATATGGAATGCATCTCATAATAAAAATGAGCTCAGATTGTGGCAACACATCAGCTAAAGTGAGGCCAGCGTGAAGTGCAATAATACATGGCTAACTGACATTCACTTGGCCGTCTTTTAAAATGTCATTGTTTCGGGATACGTTGCATTCAGCACACTTTTCGTGAATATGTTATTCCAAATCAGCACACTTTTCGTTAATATGTGATTTTTTCATTATTGACAAAGCACCTTTGCCGGAACCCGATTTGTCCCGCGGGCCGTAGTTTGGAGACCCGGATCTAACCACATTGAGTTGAAAATGTCTTGTGCGGATTAAGTCCTGACAGAATTTCAAAAACTCTATCGTTGCATAATTTAATGTTCACGAAGAAAGTATGGCACTGTGAAGCTGGCCAATGCCATTTAGATAAGCAGTTTTCTAATACAGTGAAAGCTTGTTTCCATAAGTGATATAGAACGTGTAGCCAAGAAAGAAACAAATGTACATTTGAGGTGCTAGTTACAGAGACTCAGGTGCGTGGCGCATCGCCAAAGGTGGTGCCAGTTTATTAAATTTCTAAATTGATTAGTTACCAATAAATTTTCCATAAAAGTTTCGTTTTGTGAAGTTTGAGTCCTTGGCGAGATGAAAAATCTTCGCGATGATCCAACAAGAAATAAAGCTTATGCAAATACTATGAGCACTAATGAACAGACGAAGTGACGCTTAAAGCAGTAGGTCGACGCAAGCCGCACAAATACAACGGTTTTCCAAAGCTTGCTATCTGGACAAACAGACCAAATCAACTGAAGCATAACTATCGAGAAAACGATACGGAAGCAATACTTCGAGAAGTGCGGAGCAGTTTAGTAACGTTGTTCCTTGCAAGCAAAGGGTAAATGTTTGCCTGGAGAGAGCTTTTTTATAAGAAACCTTTTGACCCCTGATGGCTAAAAATCGTATACAACGATAATAACTACTAAATGCAATATGTAATGGGTCCATAGGTTATAACAGTTGTTACAGGCCAGATCATTATCATAGAAACGATTATCATAAAATCGTTTGCTGGTTTTATATTGCACCTCCTTTATCAAAAGTTGAGTGTAAACACAAAACTTTTGTGCAAACATGCGACTGATACAGAAAAATTGAATATCCTGTTATTAATACTTTTATGTCCAGAAAAAACAACAAACGTTGATTCACTTAAATGTAAACGGTCGTTTACAACTGATTTTAACCTTGTCTCACTACACCGCGTGCGAATTGGTTGTTGTGCAAGAAAACTGTTTGTGGATTACGAAAAAACCTGAAATGTTGTGGTTTATGTAATGAGACGTTTTTAACATTTTGGAAGTAAAACATACTCTAAAAATGGTTGGCTTCCTGCCTGCATGTTTTCCTTTTCAAAAAAAGCAAAATAAAGACAACTTAAAATTATTGCATGAATCATTTTGTGATGAAAGACATTTATTACATGATATGGTACTATGTGGCTTGTTAGACAATATTCAGATATCGTTAGAAATATTGAAGCAAAATGACCCTCTACAGCAGCGCTCCCTAAAGTTCTTCCCGAGGACCAAATCCGGCCCGCGAAGGCTTCCAATACGGCCCGCGAGTTTTTTTAGGAATGTTTAGTAATTTAGGAACTTCATGTAAACAAATTTTTGTAAGGTGCAATTACATTAGAAGAACTTATTTCAATTGAGGATTTTTATCCCTATATGCTTCAGAAACCAAAACGAACTAAGCTTTCCGCTTTAATCAAAAGCCCAACTACAAACATTTTGGAGTTTATAGGCAATGTGTGAAATAAAAGGGGTTAACTCTGGACCTAGGCGATTCGTTTGCAATGTTCTACTTTGAGAACAACGCAGACAAGTAAACCTAAACACAAATGATTGTGACGCCATAGCTGCTTTTTCTATTCGACATTTCTGCGCACGAGAGGTGATCACGGAATCGGCCGGAGTGCCGGAGTGGACTCCGATCAGAGTCTGCGATTTTGCTGGAGCAGGATCCAGAGTCAGTTTTGAATATGAATCGGACCGGGATCTAGAGCAGGAGTGGAATTTTCAATTTTTACAGAAGTCGGATAATAGCGTTCAATAAATTTAAATTTTCTCTGACAGGCTAATTGCCAAATTAACATTCTGGTGGTGTTCTCTTGCTTTAATGGGCAGAGTGAAAATTCAGTGCAGGATGGTCAGGTCAGAATGAAAGATGGTTGAAGACTGAGGGTTTTGTTTAGGCTGGCACAGACCCAATGCTCAACTACTGTATCACATGAATATTTTTTATTTTGTGGATACCTCAGTTACTCGAAGTTTTACCTCTGCTCTCTGTCTTGTTACAAGCGGTATTCGCGATTTGTTATATTTATGGAAATGCACAAGACAACACTGTATGTACCGTACAGTACCTTTAAAGTGTGTTGATCACAAGCCGCTGGTCAACATAATCTCGGAAGTGCAACAACAGCATTGCGGTTTCATCCAAGCCAGCAGAAATGCAGTTTACGTCAGGCTATTTGTAAACATGCCAGTAGTACCTCGCAAGTTCACAAGATACAACCATGCAGATAATTTCGTTGTGTGAATAAGGTGGTATCAAGTGTTTTCAATGGAGTTTATGTGGCTTCATCTGTGAAGGCTAGTAAGTGAAAAGATATCAGTACTGTATTTGTTTTTGTTTCATTATGCTTGTGGTTAAAGCACAAAGAGTTAAAAGACGGAATAGTTGAACTAGATTTGTTTCAGGTTACAACTGAGGGAGTTCAATGAGATTTTGTTCAGGTGACAAAAACATATGATTTTAGTTTTTGGTTTTAAGTTTGACAGTGCCTTTTTTCCTTAATAGAGAAAAACTGTACAGGGGTTATATTGCCTTTCGTTGATCACGAGTGGCTCAGTTGGTCAAATGACAATATGACACAGAAATAGACATGGGTTAGGGTTTACAGTTAGGGTTGGCGTTTAACTTGCTAATTAATGAACATGCAATGCAGACCAGAAGCCAGTAACTGCTTGCCAGCACTAAAACCATGACATAACTTATACATTGTGGGTAATGGCAAAATAGCTCTGAAAGTTATTTTGCTTCATGAGGCAAAACAGACATTTTCTTCAAGTTTTCAGAGTGCAAACAGGAGGCGGAGAGTAAATTTCCAAAGAGTTCCGGAGCAGGAGCTGGATTCACTTCTTTGGAACAGGAGCAGGAGTCAAAAATGTGACTCCGATCACCTCTGCTGCGCACCAGCACCCTACACCCAACTATTTTAGGCTTCGATACGTGTTTATTGCTTGGCGCCTAGACTCTACATTAGCATGCATAAGTACTGTGAAGTTTGTAAATTGTAGTAGGAGTTTCGAAACTGAACCGTTAGCGTTTTCAGGAAGTTTGTAAATTGCTTAACACGAGTACGATTAATTGGATTATGGGGGATCTTCAGGAACCGGAATTTTAAAAAACTTTTTTAATTTACAAGATAGTCGGGCCGCAAGCGTTGATAAAATCCACAATTTGGCACAGCATCCGAAAAGATTGGGAACCACTGCTCTACAGCAGGAACCAAGTGATTTTCGGAATGTTAACTCGAGTTGCATTGGCATTGCGGTCTCATTTTTTTTGTTCAAGTGGTTGACTTGACTTGTATATGCTTGCCTGATTTTTCCATTTTTTGACCGTTTTTATATGCTTGAAAGTACAGTGTATTTTCCAAGCGATACGAATGGTGAATAGTTTCTCAGCGTAACTTGATTTTTGGATTTGATGTTGTTTTTGTTTGACCCCCGCGCCAAGTTAATCGTTTGCTTTGCTCACAAATTTGTTTCCCTGATGAACGTAGCTGTTTGCATATTGCTGAAACGTTGGCCAATAATAAATATGTTTCAGCTCGTCAGACAACCTCTATCTTTTCAATTAACCAACTAGAACTTTTGAACAAAACCGCAAATCCCTTTATTGCTGGCAAGGCCAATTCACTGAAGATAGACAGACATACATTTTATTTAACAACTGAAAAAATCAGATATCAGGGGGAGGAGAATGACTGCAAGGTCTTCGAGGCATCTTCCCCCGCAAAATACAAGTCGAACTGCACAAAAGACGATTCATAATCTACAGATTTATATACATATATCTCCAAAGATGGTGCTGACATAACCACAGGAGGTAAGCACAAACAAACAGGACATAAGCACAAACAAGACGCGCTACAACACAACTGCAGCAGGCAAGCGGAAAAATTAAGTTTTTATAATATTTGAGGATGTTCAATTAAATAGTTTTCCTGTAACCGACAGAATCGAAAATAATTGACTAGTTTAAAATCATTTGGAATATCATTCCATATTGTGGGTCCTCGAAGAGATGTGTGACGTCACTCATTAAGTGTCTCAGCTGGGAGAATTTTGTATGTTGATTTGGCGTTTGTCTAGTTTCTCTGGTTTAGGTAGTAGCAGAAATGTTGAAACCGTTTATGACATAATCAGGAATGATATTGTGATAATTTTTGTTCATATGTTTTTCTAATTCATAATTATAAATATTCTTGATATGTAGTATCCGTGCTGAATAAAATAGATTTCTATGTGGAATGCGCTCTCTATGATTAACTTTAGGTAGACTACGGATAACTCTAATATTTAACTTTATTTGATCAGCAATACTTGATCAATTGCCTGTAGCCAAAGTCAAGATACTGTAAATTAGATGGGGGTACACCAGAGAAAAATACACCGTTCTTGACAAATTAACATCAGCAAATAGTTGGAGTTTAAATAAAACGCTGGCTCCACGAGCGGCTTTTTTGCCTTATTCTTCTAAGTGGGGGTTCACGTTAGTTTAGAGTCAATAAGGATCCCCAATTATTTAACATAATCTGCTTGGGAGATAGTTTGCTGAGCACAGAGTATATTCATACTGTGTCACTGGCATTCATCACCGAAGAGAATAAAGCTGGTCTTTTCAAAATTGACCGTTAATTTGTTTCCTTGCATACAGGCTGCGATACTAATTAACTCACTGTTGACAGATTTCTCAAGCTCATATACACTCCCAGAAGGTTGTCGCAACAAGCAAAACTTTAAGTGTTCATTTTGTTCTGTAGAAAGTGTTTACCTCTTCCTGTCGGATCCTTTTTTCTTTTAATCTGTTACAGATCTTTCAGAGCAAAACTTTTGTATGTTTTCACAGCACCGCTTCCCTTCATTCTGAATTCAGCTTTGAATGCCGGCAATACAACCGACTTAATTTGGAACTGTAACGTAACACATTGCAGCATACGTACGACCAGGGCGATTTTGTTTGAATTCAGGTCTGAAGTGCTTGACACAAGACTACAATATTGAATTTCATTTTAAAATCTCTTGTTTCTTTTTAAACAATTTCTTGCTAAGAAGACTATAAAAATCGTCTTGTATAACAGATTTATGACTGCTTTACCAGAACTTCTACGCATCTATGCCTGATTTTTGAAAAACCTAATATTTTGTTCTTTTTGGGTTTTGGGCATTTGAAGCAATCAAAAAATACCGAAGTGCATTGCATGTATGTTCAATCGATGTTGTTCATGAATTTAACGTTTGCTCATGAAATTGAAGAAAAGCGTTTAATTTTTTTGTTTAGACACAATGATTTCGACGTTCTACACATTTGAAAATAGCTTGTCCTTCGCGTGTACCTCACGCTTTCTTTGATTAATTGATGTGCATGAGAGATTATGCTGTGAAAATTAAAAATTATCACGAAATTAGGGGTTGTGTTGAATGGTTATAAAGATTAAATTACATCGAAACGAAATAGGTCCCTAAAATATATTTAGTTTGTACTTTTTCGTTTGGCTAATGAATATGGTCGTTATTGAAGGGTTTAGTGAAAGAAAGCGTGGTTGTAAAAATGCTTAGGCCCAACTCATCGCAAGGTAGATATTACGTGATGCACACGGAAAATAATGAAGTTGAACAGCCACTGGAAAAAACAAACAGCAATTACTGCATTGGGTCAGGCAGGTTACTACCATCCTGAAGATAAGGATCGAAGTTGGGAATCCAACAATCAAACTTCTTCACCGTTGTGACAGATGCGCATACTTTTGTGAACGCCCCAGCTAACTAACCTTTAAGATCACTCCACCATCTATACCTCAGTTCTGGTGTTTACCATTACTTGCTTTGGAATTTTTTTCGCTGGTCATTGATACAGTGGTGATTCTATCATGATATCCACGTTCGACTAGCCATTACCGCAACATTCTACAGAAGTATTAAAAAATAGAAATGAAATAAAGGTTTGTAAAGAGTAGCAGACAATTGCAGTGAGAGGTTAAGAAAGCTAGAATGTCCTGACGAAATGGGTATCTTGATGTGAACGAATAGTTACATTTCTGGGATTGTAATGCAAAATACGATAGGCGTTGTTGGAGGAAATTTGGAGGAACTTCATTCACGCAAGCGCGACAGCTAAATTAAGCTGGCGCAAAGAATAAGGAAAAATGCAATACCATGGTTAGCCCGAAGTATAGCATCAACCACTAGCATAAAACCAGCGAGACGTCTCTTTGGGCGAAGCGACTCGCGCGATAACATCAATCACTTCCGCAATTAAAGACTTCCGAGTTCGGGACCTCTTGAAGCAGTACATCCCCACTGCTTCAAACTGAATACCAAACTGTATGTACTTCCACCACAGTTGGCAAGCACAGATTGGCATACAATTGGCACGAACGGTACAACAGGCACGAAAAGGTTTTAACTGTAGTAGAGTAATGAGAAAAGATGCCTCCTGATTTGCTTATTGCCCAATATAGTGAAGTGCTTTGACTTGTTTCTGAATGCCATTAGCATCTTACAGTGAAGAATCATCTAATACACGAATATACCAAGTTATTTGAGTTGATCGGCATACCGCTACACCACTGGGGCAGACAACTGGTCTGTTGGGCTGTTTCAATATAAAATAAAAACGCCTGTCTTTTCACAATCAAGCACATTCATGTTCAGCAGCATAATCAAAGCAAATATCGAAAGGCGTTGAAGACCACTGAGGGTGAGATCTGCTGAGACCAAACACAAATATATCCTCAATAGATATCTGGTTATTCACGATCATCGGCGTCGGAAGGAAGGGACTTTTTCCCTTCATTCCTGGATTTTGAAATTTGATAATTTCTCTATTAACGTTTTAGCTTAAAAATGATTTTTCTCAGTTTCCAGCTGGTAAAATGAAATTTCACCACTATTCCCCCCCTGGAAAAATACTTTTGACCGAAATCTGGAACTATCTACTATTTCTTCCTCCTGTAAAAAGTTTTTCCAACGTCCATGTTTGCCACCATGTTTCTGTCAGTATACTCATCTTTGACGAAGTCAAAAAGAACTGAGTGTCCATCAAGGAAGATAGTGCGTATGGACTGACGATCTTGTCTCACCTTATTGGTTACAGTGAAGACGTCTGACAGACAAATGCCTCACTTACCGAACACGGTCTGCTTCATACATGGTCTTGTTCTTATACAAAACTCACCATATATACTTATACGTACGTTGCGCCTAATTAAATTTGTGAAGTACAGATTACTATACACACATAGCTATTTTGATCTTGATTTCATAAACAATTGATAGTGGTTAACTCTGCCAAATGCCTTACAGCAGGGGTGGCCAACTTGTCTTCGACTGGGATAAACTTGAAAATTGCTTGATAGCTCCCGATCGATCGGTGGGTGATAAAATCACAAGTGCAAAATATCATAAAATGCAACGTTTTTTATTTTATGTACTTTCTGAAACATAGATCAAAATCTGTTCTATTCGGGTATCTTGTCAATTCAATGTAACATCAGGCGCGATCGACCAACTGAGACTCGGCGATCGACCTGTCGATCACGATCGACGTGTTGGCCACCCCTGCCTTACAGATAGATGTATTTAAAGAGAGTGCAAACACTGAGGTGCTTTGTTTGCATAATATGATGTAGTCTGCTCAGCTCTGCAGGCTCTGCATCCAAATACCATTTTACAAGACAGTGTTTGAAAAACAGTTGCTCAATGACATTCAGTAAAAACTTTGAACTGCTATACAAAAGCAGGGTAGTCCAATAAGCCACCAGTAAACTTTTCCATGTCTACCTGAGGCAATGGGGACATAGACGACTGTGAGACATACCTTAATACCCCCAGACAAAATACTGTTGAACGTCTGCCGAATTAGCTTTGTCTTTGTGTTGACGTAGCTTTATTCAGTACACCAGAAGACTCAGGCAGTGCATCAACATTACACATTGGCACTTGGGAGTGGGAGTGCCCTGTTCTCTGCAAACCATCATCTTCTTTCCTATTATAAGACCGCAATGTCTGCGAATCCACACGGTCTTTCTTAAGTCGCTAGTAAGGCACTTTTTCAATTTTCCATTGTAGCCTTCTGCTACTGTTCCATTACTCTTAACATATTTTCTTGCAAATCATCACCATCTTTCGAACATGCTGCACCACGAGCGTCGGAAAGTTATTTTCCAAGGGGCGGCAACAGAGGAAAATTTTGATTTTATCAACTCCAAACTAAGATGAAAACATTTTTCTACTTCAAAGCCAAAAGAAAAATATCAAATTTCAAGTCCAGGAGGCAAAGTCACACGCCCGAACCCATTGTCGACGCACATGGCAGTAGTGTAGCGTAGTGTCCCTGGGGTATGGACATCACGTTCAGAACTTTCACTTTGTCTTACAGATGCATTGTTGTCATGCGTTTCTCTACTGCTTTTATTTAACAACTTATCAGGATCATCACTAACATAAAAGTTTTGGAACGTTTTACCACTATCCACCATGGCCTACCGAACAGCAACACACAAACTTAGGCTTAAAAAAAGCATGAATCTAGAAAAAGCCTAGGTACCAACAAACGTCCGAAAAACTCCAAGGAAACGTATTTTGTGGTAATAAAAAACGGTGCGACAGGCCTTAGTTAGGACGGGGGTTAGGAAAGTTTTGGTAAATGGTTTGGCACCGAGAACCCGCAACCTACTACCCTACAGTCGCAGAGGCTATTCGAAAAAGTAGTACAACAAACAGAACTGCCTGACTGACTAACTCCGAGCTCTACCAATACGGAATGAGGTTAAGGCCTCTTTTATTAGACGTGAATACGGCAAACCTATTTGCAACATTATCTCAAAACAACACACAGACTAACACAGACGCTGAGGAAACACAAAATAGCACATGGCGATAAATACAAGTAACACGTCAGTGGAAGCACGAAGCATGGACGATTAAAATCGCTACCAAAAATATGACCTCTCCGAGCTCTTGGCTACAGAACAAAAGCTCCCCTCATTTTCAAAATTCCGCCTAAGCCGTGGTTCTCCAAGGGCTACTAGCCAAATCTATTTTCCCCATCCAGGAAGTTCAAAACGGCCAAAATTGACGTAAAAAGAGGACAAGCTGAAACCACGCAAATTTGCAACAGCACCATTGCGTTGGACATACCATCTAACTAGTCTGTCATTGGAAAAGTCAACATTTTGCAGAAAGTTTTAAGGATACTGCCGAGTGAAGCGATCTTTCAGCAAGGAACTTCTATGTAACACTGATATGGAAAAGCTCGCTGGTGAATCGTTGTGTTTTTATCCAAAATGTCATAGATTCGAAATCCAGACCTAACTCCAGCCAAGAGGAAACACTAACGGCTAGGCTATAGGTAGGTGGTTGATCGTCTCTAAAACGATGATGACCCATAAACAAGGCCCTATTGCAACCTCTTTGTCTGTGTCAGAAGTTTTATATTGTAGGCTATGTCACACCAACATCACGATATTCGTAATTTGCCTTCCTGCGTGATACAGGTGGCGCAGAAAGCTGCTGAAAGCTATCATGTCCGGCGCAGTGGAAGACGTGGTCCCATGATACGTCCTGCCTTCTTCCTCCATCTTTACCCAGGATGTCCTCTGTCGGTCAGGCTCAAATTAAATTATGTCTTAAGTGAAATGCCACCATATTACTGTAAGGCGTTACAACACATTATGGCCTATTTCATCCGTTTTTGCAACTTTTCAGAGTTGAGCTCAGTTTCACTTAACACCCTTTAGCAAACAACGGCCATCCTGGCCGTAACCATCACGCCTTACGAAAAAAAAACTTTACGCATATTTCGATGGGACTACTCGACAGAACGCTTCGAAAAAAACAACTAATGAAGAAACCAGGTCTATAAATGTGTTTCAAGTCTTTTCAAAATTTACTTGAAATTGTACTTAAGCCGCCTGCTACATCGCCCTGGGCCGCCACCAGAGTGGAGAGTCAAACCCACGACCCTCGGCGTAACAGCATGACAGTTCCCACACTCCGCTAGGTAGACCTTGCGTTGCCGTTATATGTGGCAAATCACCACGCCATCCGCCCATGCTAGCTTTTCCTGAGCAGGGACATTAGCATTTCTGGCCTGCAAACGGACGTTGAAGTTTGCACAATACACAATTAACTTTATTTACACCAAGGAGAAAACAACAAAACAAATACTAATACATTTTGACCCATTGGTGTAGGAGGTGGAGGTTCCAGGGATGAAAATCTGGGCAAAACCCTGAAAATATTGGCAAAACCCTTGAAAATCCGGGCAAAATGGCGCCCAAAGTTTTTTGACGTCTTCTAAACATGGCGCCATTCGTTTGCAGAAAAACACAACCTAGACCTTTTTTTGAGGTCACACCAAAAACAAGTCTTCATGTTCTTTGTGGGAGAAAATTTGTCGGCAAAAGGCGCACAAACACTTTTCGGGCAAGTTTGGGGAAATTCTGGAAAAAATCCTTCGCACCCCAAAAAAATTGCCTCCTCCTACACTTATGGTTTGACCTGCCACAGCAAGCATTCTTTTATAACTAACCAATAGTCTGAAACCGCAGCAAAGCTCTCTCAGGCAATCACGAAAAAAACGTCATCACGGAGGTCTTCTTAGTGTCGCAGCGGTTTGGCCATTACTCAAAAAAAGTAGTCAGCGTTTGAGAAAATATTTCCAATGCGCTGAAGGAAGGCGATGTTATGCAAATTTAACAATCCCTAATGAAAAAACATTGCAATGTTCGAATGAATTTATGGTTGGTCCGATTTTCTGAAAAGGGCCAAAATGTTCTCTTTACTGTTTGTTTTATCGAAAACCTTCGCAAATATATATTTCGTAAGTCAACGAAGTTCTTCATTTTGCATCTCTATAATCATCAGAATTTTCTGCGAGGAAACAAGCTAGAACATGCTTTAAGGACCCAAAAGCCATTGCAGTGGCTTGTGAGTCGATGTTCGGCAATGACTCGCCGACCGATCGCCCTAGAGAGTCAATCAAGGCCTCGAAAGATGTGGATTTTTGTTCACATTCTTTTTCAAAAAACGGGCAAATTGCAAATACAAATTTTTCGCAGGTTGCAATTACGTCACAGGAACCTCCTCGTGACGTCACACTGCTACAAAATATGTCAAAACAGAATATACCTATTGTTTTAAGCGGGACGTACAAAACTTTCTGCATCTTATGATGTTTTCATTGACTCCGAAGCGCAGTCAGTTGGCGAGTTATCAACGAAATTGCCTTGAAGACACTCCAGTGGTTTTCTTGAAGACACTCCAGTGGTTTCAGTCCTTAAAGGGTCAAAATGTCAATCATCAGTTATTTGCATACGTCAACAGGGACCGACAATAGAACAGTAGTTGCAAGTTTAGATGTTCTGAAAGGTTAAGGTTTGCTTCACAATAACCACAAATGAAATGAACATAAAACAAGGACGAAATGGTGTTGAGCCGCTGGAAGTTCCTTCTGTTGTTGGTGTAGATGATGATAGATTAAAGGATCCAGCAGTGGTCTCCACCGTCTGCTCTTCAACTGGGTCAATGCAGATCTTTCTTGTCGCTAAATATGGTTGCACCACTTGCAGAGCTGGATATTCATCGCTTACCTAGCAGACAATGTGACTATCGTTACTGTCTTTTTCAGCATATCCTGAAAATGGTATCAACATCTCGAAATCTGTTTCTTATTTGAAACTGCAGTATTGTGAAAATTATTGACTCACTGCACAAAACACGCAAAGTTTTTCCATTTCATTATATTTTGATTGTAGCAAACGGTGTTTTTAGTGGAAGATGTGGCTGTCTTTGTTCTTCAGTAACAGCATACCTAGTTTAGAAATCGAAATCTGCGATTTTTGGCAGTTGAGAGCAATTTCTTCATTACGCTACCTTGGCCCGTCGCCATGATTTCGTAGCAAGGGGAGAACAAAATCACAAGGGGGTCACGTTCTTTAAATACAAAATTGGATGTACGCAGCAACCGCCACGAAAAAAGTCGCTTGCGACATGTATACTTTATTCACATCTAACTCGACCCAGAAAGGGATACAGATACGAACGCCAAACCGGTCGAGCACTGTCAATTGTTCGTTTGCAACTTGGGCAAGGGAAGAGACAAGAAATAGCTTACTTTGCAAATCGTTAAAACTGCTCTCTTCTTGTAGATTGTCCTGGCGTTTCACCTTTGCCCCTCGCCTCCTCTTTCATGCCGCACGAAGTACAGTACATCAGGCGGATCGCTATGCAGCAGAAATAATGCAGATAGAAGATGGAACGTGAAATTGAAGAACAAAAGCAGAAAGAATATCACCTAATAAGCTTCTCCAATTAGGACCGACTTCGTCAAAGAATGGTTTTGACTTATTTCTTGAATCAGCATAGATCTGTTATCTTTGCAGTGTACCAAGGGCCGGATTTAGCTGATTCGAGGCCCCCAGGCTAATACACTTGTGGGGCCCCATCTCCCATTGTCAGTAAAGAAAATGTAAAAGCTCTAAGACAAAATGACGATATTGACCCTCTGAAAGTGCGGTCAATAAATAATTTGTAAATCCTTGGTGGAGTGCCCCACGATCACTGCGCTTGTTACTTTCGATGCAAAAGCGTTCAATGACACGGAATTGTGCGATGTGTGCCTGCATGGCGGGAACACTAAAATGAATTTGGCAGGCGAACTAAACAAAAACTTCCCAGACCCTGGAATACTAACGTGTGTATGGATGACCCGGGTCAAGTGAGTTCACTCATGTGAAACTATGCAAGCGGGCGTCGGCGCGCTTTCAGCTCTTCAGTAGCTTCATTTTTTTGTGTGACTTGTAAATAGGTGCGCTTGCGGTCATCCTCGCTCTTCTAGATTTTGCAAGGGAGCGAGTTCGTCACGAGTTCGGGTCACACTGACCCGACGTTATGGTTGGTGTGAAGTGGCAATGGGCACACTGTACCCACGTTGTGGTTAATGGGGTTAGAGCGCCAGGTGGCTGAAACTCACTCAGCTCATGCCTCTGCGGTCTTGTTAGCAGTATTCAAAAGGAGAAATTGTTCACGCCCATAATTTTTTTATGAGTAATTCAGTTCAGGCATACACATATATGACACCTTCGCCACATTTAACCTACTTACTTTTCATCAAAAATCGTGTGATATTTGAGTAAAGTAACTTTGTTAGTGCTCAAACTGCTCAGTGAGGCTTATATTTTCAGTGTAGTTTTTGTGATAGACTGCAGTTGAAAGAAAGTATGTTTTTTTATTTTTGAAAACCGGGTCGTGCACACCCGACGTTAGTATAAACGTGACAAAAACCGGATGTTAGGGTTCCAGGGTTAAAATTTTGACAAAACACATGGCCTACCTTAAGTTTCACATCTCTTTTTTCTTATCTGTGCTCAATAGTAGCATCCAAAATATACAATTTCCTAAAATCCAAACACACTACACATATGTGTGGCAGCCATAAGGACAACAGTGTAAAAATCTCGCACACACGAGCAAAACACGTCAAGTAAAATGACCCAAATGGTTGCAACGGCTAAGATCATATTTCGTGTGTTTGTTACTTTTTCAGACTGCGAAGAATCGAACGCAACGAAACTGTCGCACGAAAGGATGTGAGGTTTGAACTTCCCTTTTATGGTGCCATTATTGAAATACGTGTCAGGAAATAAATGCTACAATCATCGAATCAAGTAAAGCTGAACAGAGCACAGAAAACAATTAAAGGTTTTGTCCTGGCCTTCTTCATAACGAAATCATCAAGTAATTCATTGAAATTTGTTTTCCTAAGTTTGTCACTTTTAATGCACCGAATTCTTAGTGTGGACAACATATCCTAGAAAATTGTGATTCTTTAAGTCAGTTTTAATTCTTTTCAATCTTGAAAAAGACCTTTCTCCTGAGTGGTCAATGACCGTCAAACTAAGAAATAAGGCTCCACATTTTTGGATACACCAAGAACCACTAATCTAAGGCATCAGACCCAAACGCTACTCTGTCATTTTCTTGCTGTTTACTTACTCATTGTCGTCTTGGGTGGAGTTCTCTGGTCGGCATTTGACAAAGTGACTTCTGATTATTATTTAAGCTCATCAAAATCTTCTGATTTGCGTAGCATGGGAGCAGCACAAACATGCGCAAGTACTCAATAACAATTTGATTTCTGAATGGCTTTGATAGAAACGCTGACAAAACGACTGCATTGCTCAAGAAGTAACTGTGTTTTTATGATAGGCACATTTCTCTTATCTGCAGTATAACCTTCAAGTTTGATCAGGTGAACACCAAACACGATCAACCACAAGATCTTTCGCCTGATTCACACCTAAAATAATCGACACGATTCACCAAACGCAGCCAAAGTCCTGTTTACAGTGGTTTGTCAAAACAAGGCAGGTGCGCATCCAGACAGACTTCAACTTGTTTGCTCTGTTCAGGCAAGCATGCCAGATTGAAACTTTTTAGATGTTAGAATGCATAAACTTGCCGATGTGGTTGTCGGATGTATATACCAAACAAACCGGCAAAGTATGGCTTGAAAATAATGATGGTATGTGATTCTAAAAGCAGTTATATGCTGAATGCCATGCCATACTTGGGAAAGAAGACAAAACCACCAGATGCTGTTGCTTTGGGACATCACATGACTGTGGAGTTGTGCAAGCCTTATTTCGGTAGCAAAAGAAACATAACTGGTGATAATTGGTTCACATCAGTGCCACTGGTGAAAAAACTGCTGGAAAAGGGATTAACGTACGTTGGCACTATTCGGAAAAATAAAGAGGAAATTCCTGAAGAAATGACAGACAAAACGAGATTTAAACCTAGGCAGTGTGCATATCTTTTTGATGACAACACCACTCTGCTAACCCGGTGTTGCCCAAACAAGTCATCAAAAAAACTTGTTACCCTCCTTTCATCAATGCATAGACACCCTGATA
>JGI24158J21664_10004609_pt1 | contig 17791 bp, 16 predicted proteins | sample Ectturendosymbi3_FD_21664 | JGI IMG/M metagenome (IMG submission 21664)
CATGTATTTGCGTATTTCATGTTACTGCGATGCATGCTTAAATTCAAGCGACTTGCGTGTGGGAGTGACGACGTTACTCAATACAATACAATATTTCGGGCAAATGGCTGAAATGTCTCGAAAGAAAACAGAAGAAAAGCGCTGTGTGCGCCACGCACGCCAGCCACGTCATCAAGATTAGAAACAAATCATTCAACGCAATGCTTCAAAGAAATGCTTGCTTTGGACTTCACCTTGCCACACGATCAAACTACGGTTACACAGTGACAGATAACGCGCATATGTAATAGAATGTTCGAAACTGTTCGCTAAATCAGCGCAACCACCTTGCTGCTGGGCCGAACTCTGACAACACGTTCGTGGGACGCTTGCACGTATCGTTGGAGCATCGCAGCGCTTCTCAGCTTGTGCGCCACGACAGACGTCTGGGTGCGCCGTGACACTTTTTAACTTTACTTGGCTAAGCGTGTTTTTTAACATGTGGAACTTCGACGAGAAAGAATAATGCTCTGTGCCACTGCGCTAGTAATATGAGTAGCAACAGCAGAGTTACTTCCCGAACTTAGTCATGAATGAGTGATTAATCAATTTGTAATCAACGAACTAAGAGATGCTTCTGTGGCAAAACAGCGAGCGATTTACAAAAAAGACATGTTTTATAACTCGACGTTTTACCGCAAAAAGTTGAACCATGTTTGTTGATCAGTGGAAAAGCCGTCAAAAACTCTTGTCATTTGTGTCTTCATATTTCCGTGAATACGGATTTTAAGTTTTGAGAGAAATCAAAAGTAAAAAAGGAAGACTCCCTGAAATACTTTAATGAAGCATTTGCGGGTGTACTTGACAAGGCTAGAGTCTCGGCTTGATCTTATTTGTTCTCAAAAACAGAGGCGCAGCCACCGCATTGAAACTGTTTGCTGAATTAGATTACGTACAAAAAGTGCCTTGAAAAAAATTACTTTCTACGTATGCCGCAGCGCGAAAGGATTGGAAACCGCTGCACCACAGCCATGAATATATGTTAATAGTCCCAGTCTTAATTCCGATTTATTATCGAAAGGGACGTCGTTTCACGGCATGAACTACAACCTTGAGTTCAGTGAGAATTGTAGGCTCTATTTTCGCCGTGAGCTTTCCAGGATTCCATTTGAAATAAGGACTGAAGATGCGTAGATTACGTGGAAAACGATGTCGTAGCTAGTAAGACAGTTAGCGATTTGAATAGGTCGCCTTCGCGAAGATGTATTTTCTGAAGTATATGTACAAGAGGGGATTTTTTCTGCTGAGACACTTCGGTCATTTGTCCCGTGATAGCATTAAAACTCGCTGTGGCAGTTTTCACCAGACTACCTTTTTAGACATCATGACCGAATTAACGGAACTACCTTCGGTGATTTCAAAAACTTCGATCTGTTACCTAAAAATGACTGAAAAAATAAACCCAGTGTATAAGTCCGAATCATCGCAAAGTGACGAAAGCAGAGCGCGGCAGGTTGATTCCTCGAAAGATAACACTCACAGCAGATCTAGAGCTTTTAATTCTCGGCGACACGGAGGGGAAGTCCCTTGCTAACTCAACTTTTCAGAACTGTTTGAAATACGCAGAAGCAAGAGATAAACTGAAAAAACTGGCTTCTGACCAAAAAAACGCTTTAAAATACGTTAATTCACAGCCTAGTATCGGTGGCCAAAAAGTTCTTAGCTAGGCAAGCCACAAATGTTTGCTTGTCTCATCACCGCGTTGCTTCAAGCTCGCAAGTTAACGCTAGGTTTGTTTTCGGCTTCGGTTAAACCAGCATTATGGTCATTACGTGCGCTTGGAACTATAGTTCGCGTGATTTCTCTAAGTACTGCTTTAGTTTTCCATCATTTCGCCCGTACGCCTTTGCGCGCAATTTACAGGAATAAAGATGTTTACACGACGCAAAATCGATTTCCTAGTAAAGCAATTTGCGACTTGGTTGATTTGGCTGCGTCGTCCTTGTGGAGAGACTTATTGCTGAAACATTCAGTTTCTTTCACACTCGAAACTGTACTGCTGTTAGAGTGCCACCAGTGGTCTGCGGCGCCCATCTCCGCTTGCTTGCGCCGTGCACCACGTGGCTGCTTTCGTGGCGAACGATGCACAGGTAGCGAGCAACGCGCAAATTACTAAGCGCTGGCGCGAAACACGTTGTGACGCACGTAATTGCTCACTTGAAACAGCTTCCTGTTATTACAGTCACGCGGGCGTCTCGTGAGCGGTGCTTCCCCGTTTCCCGAAAACATGACGAAAAAAACGCCAACACTTCGCCACGTCGGCTAAAAAAAAACGGCGCTTAGAGGTGAACCTGGCCGTGACCTGAGCGCGGGCGGAGGTTTTCGTCTCAGGGAGCGAGCCAATCACCATGACGACGACTTACTTTTGAAAGACGCTGGCCAGGTAGTGCTCGGTGAAGCTGTCGGTGACGCCCTCGACCCAGACGCACGACGATATGACGGTCTTGCCGAAGCCGAGCTTGAGCGTGTTCTTGCCCAGCTTCTCGCCGTCCATCTTCTGGATCGCCTTCACCACGCTGGCGATGTCGGTGTACTGCAGGAAGGCGTACTGCGGCACGCTGTTTTGCTTCTTGATCTCGATCGCCTGCGCAGCGGAAAACCGGGCATCCATCGATTTGCAAAAGAAACAGTTGAAAGAAGATCGACTGCGCATGCGCAGGAATATAAGCCGCATGCACTGAAATATTCCAGATCGATCCGGATTTTCCTTTAATGTAAACGTTGTACGTGAATGCATTTGCATGATTAGTTTCGCGATGTATACATGCGCACTGGAGGACCAGTGGCTCCCAACAACTTTTTTTACCTGGCGACCCTACTCGAAAAAAATTGCATACGCGATGGATCCCAGTCATTAGGTGCAACTCTGAAACTTGACATGCACAGCTGAGTTCTAAAATTTCGAGATTTCAATCAACTAACGAAGCCGTTGTTCGCGACGCCACAGCCTCCGTGACCCGCCCATTTGGGAACCACTGCGCTAGACGCTGAAGTACGGTAGCGTCGGCGTGCACGACTTTCCCAAGCTTCGCATACGAAAGGGCAGTGGACAGTTCAGTCAAAAAAAACGCTTTCAACGCAGTTTCAGCTAAATTTTTCACACCTCGTCGACTGGCAGCGCAGCTAAGATCTGACGAGAACCGCAGATGACAATCTGAAAAATCGTCGCAAGCGATAAATTTACGACGCGGTGCGTTCGAGGATGCCGCATCAGTTCTTACCACGATGTCGCCGAATCGGACGAAAATGTTCTGGATGTCGCTGTAGCCGACCGTTTTGTCCAAGTTGCCGATGAAAAGGGTCCTGGAAGATCTCGGGTGGAACTCGTCGATGATGCCGCCGCACTCCTGCAGCTCCTTGCCGCTGACTGCCCGGTGGAAATAAAACTGGGTTTGGTCGGTTGCAGAATCCGTTAGTCACCACTTTAAGTGCGTTAGTCAGCACTTTAAATGCGTTAGTCAGCATTTTATACGGCTTTTTTGATGACGCATATACAGAACCGAGCCAGACGAATCGTCTGGCATATAAAGGTCACGCGTGACGACGTACTCAGTCGCAGTGCAATTAAACGCACACGACGCAACGCGCGAAGGCTTTATTCTCACTGCAACGTCACGTCGCACTCAACAATCAGACTTCAGCGACGACTGATCGATGGGCAACCAGGAGAAAGCGGCAAACAACCTCAAATCGTGCGCTGCATTTCCGACATGCCGGCTGTATCTGAGCGGCCTGACAAGGGACGCCCGACTTCGCCCCTTGTTTAACACCCCCACATCGAAAGCTTCGCAGGGGAAAACGCCGTTCTCACCCATAGAGGGGGGTTGGGTCAGGCTTAAAAGCATACGACGAGAAAAGTCACGGTTCTTGTTTGCGACAGAACGACAACGCGAGGTCGGTCGCATGCGTCACACAACAACAGGGTGCACGTCGCACACAAGTGCCAGACACATGTGCTTTACATTCGCTTGAAACAACAGGCCAACGATAATAATCACATTTCGAAAAGTTGAGAAAAAACGTGGCAAAACCTGAACGGCACCATATTGTGCAGTAGTCCGGGCGTCAGAAAACAACAGGCAATAAAAGGCCTTCATCCTTTAGCAGCAAAAAAGAGAGAAAAACTTAAGTATTTCCTTACCTTCGCCTTCATATATCCCGACCTCTATGGCTGCGCCAAACAGCAACTTGGACTTGGAGTGGTTAATCGCTTTGTTCGCTTCAGCGGCGTTGCGGAAGAGCACCAGAGCGTGTCGATTGTTGTTGTCGCCGCGAATGACGACCGACTTGACCTTGCCGCATTTTTTGAACTCGTGATAGATGCCTTCGCGAAGACTGTTGACTATAAACGGCATAATGTGAGCAGCGAAAATTTTCTTTTCCGATACTTTGTAGCGCAGGAACCGCGACGGGCTGCGAAAGAAACACCAATGCGCGAGAAAGTTTGATACCGACAGGCGCTGGAAACCGCGCTTCACCAAAAACGAAATCGTTTAAACCAAGGGTTCCCGAACTGTCTCTGGCCACGTACTCCTTGAGCATGTACCCCTAAAACTTCTTATGACAAAAAGGCTGAGGAAAATAACAAAAATGTATTTGCTAATAGGCATACAAAGAATTTTTTAAATAATATATTCACTGATACATGTTTAAATAATTCGAAATGAAAATATATAAACATGCTTTTTCCCTTCTACTGCTAACCTTAAATGTAGCCCTGTGTACCCCGGTTTGAGAACTCCTGGTTTAAACTTTCCGAGCACGCAGCACTTTCGACAACATTCATGTGCCGAAGTAACTTCACTCCACAGGTGACCATTTGAATATTATTTAAGGACTCACGAGGTGTGGTGTTATGTGAAATCGATTCCCTATTAAAAATTTGCGATAGATTCCTCGCTTGTTTCACCTGTGGAGCGAAAGTTACTTGAATACAGATATGTTCAAGTTTGAATCATCGCATAAAGGTGAAAGCAAAGCCCAGTCGGCTGATTCCTCGAAAGCCTGCAGAAAACCTAGTGCTTTCAACTGTCAATCATGTACCGCTCACTTGCCCTTAAGCGGTTGAGCGATCAGCCGTCGCACCAACAAACACTTAGCCTCAATCGCCTCGGGGCGACATAAAACAAGATGACGCATCGAACAGGACAAGGCGGCCGCCTCGAGTAGACAAGTCAACAAACGCGCTTTCTCCAACATAAAGCGACCACGTGGCCGAGGATTGACACACGTGGGTTAAAAAAACGATCGAGGAAAAAGGCGCTTCCTGTATTGCGCGACGTGCAAAACACGGCCTGGCATGCCGGGATCACTTCGTTCAGAGTCAGTCTGCCTGCGGTATGGCTGGCTGGTGCTGAGATCTGCCGCGCGCGACTCGCGACCGCGTTAATCCGGCGCTCCCCCGGATCGACCCGAGTTGACGATACCGGCCCCGGGGCCACTGCGAGCAAACAGGATTGAGGGCGTAGTGTGGCGCCGAGTAAACGGCCGTCACACGGTAAAGAGCAGTCTGAAGAACCCTCTGCACACTTCGAGTCGACGACCCAGCTTGGGCAAGCAACAAAAACACGCCCCGCCCCTCACAACACGCCCCCTGCTCTCTTCCGCTTTCCCAACAACTTACCGCTCGGGCGCGTCGGCAACTTCTTGATGACAATCGTCACGAGCCTCTGGCCGCCCGCCTCCGGGTCGCTTTCGCCTGTTGAGCGCGAGCTGCGGAAAAAGAACAAGGTAAAGCACCAGATAAACTCCCCCCATGTCAAGCAGACACGCCGCGGCCGATCGATGGCACGCGCATCGGCATCGCACGAGTAGAACGCCGCAGCGCGACTTTCAAGGGGTTCCTGACCGTTGGCCAGACGCGCTTTGTCAGGAAGTGCGATTGTGCTTTGTTTGCTTTAAGTCGAACGAGTGTTCACGCGACAGCGGCGTGCAACGTCGCACGGTTCGCAGCACAACAGTGAAATGAAGCGCCTGCACTGACTGGTTGATCCGCAGCAAATACAATTACTTTGTCTTCTGCGTAGTTGTCCAGGTCAACCGCGGATACCTTTGCTTCATTATTTGATGAAAAATATGCTTAAATCCTTCCGAACTATTAATCGCTAATGATCAGGAACGAAGAAGTTGTTTTCAATGTTTTCAGATCTGCTCACGTGTCAAGCGTTGATGTTGGAAAGCGCGTAATGTTCTTTCGCTTTTTGTTGTTTTGCAGCAAAAGAACCCTAGCGTTTTTTCTCAGCAAGACCCCAATTAAGTTCTAAAAAGTCACAGGTAACAGGGAAATATTTGCAAAGTGAGACACACAAAAAAATATAATCCAGGAACTGGTGGCCAACTTTTAAAGCATAAAAATATTCCTTATTTGGTCACATGGTAACCTTATGAAAGTGATTTTGCCAAGTGCACCACCCGAGAGGATTTTTTCAACAAAAAATGGTCGCCGAGTGAAGCGAAACTCAAAACAAATGCCCTTGTATGAGCGCCAGCGCCGTCGCAGAAGTCATACTAAATACCGATGCTTGTGCAACAGAAAATAACAGGGCGAGCCGCCGCACGCAAGTGACCTCGATGAGTCGTTGCTGTTCGTTCGCGACGTCGAGGCCGACGAAGAAGCTGACGACGCGGACGAGCTCCTTCCTGTGGTTCCGCTCGAGTAACTCGACGTCGATTGGCCTTCTTCGTCCACGGACGACGGCGACTGTTTCTTGCTTTTCTTGCCTGACGACAAGAGAAACGAAACCCGTCGGTCATGTTGCACTCTTTTTGGTGTGGCTGCACCATCACGTTATTAAAACACGAGACCCATCTCCTGAAAATCTTTCACACGGTCAACGTGCGACGGGGCAAATAGTTTGGCGTTTAACACCGCGACAAACTGGTGAGTTCACTTTGACAAATATGACGTCTGATGTGAACGCACAGACGCCGAACTTCCATACGTTGTCTAACAGAAACACTAGCCGAACCATAGGCTTGGGAGCTCTGATAACCTATCTTTAGCTGAAGTTCATTGTCCGGTAATTTGTGCCGCTAGCCTGGAACTAGCAGTGGGGTGCGCCTTGCGAAATTCCAGCTGCTAGGATTTGTGGCGGCGAAGAAAGAGCGATAGGCTGCTCGCGGCTTATCCATCGATTTCCAAAGCGCACGAGAGATTACAAGACAACTATCGTCCGGTCGCACGCCGAGACCAAGCCAGCGACACGAATCACTGCGTCACAATAGCGTCGCAACCGCCGACACGACACGAATCTCATGTGGTCACAGGGTAATCTGCATTGTCTAACTGCACGCCCCGAGACGATGCCAACGACCGTCCGATACGCGATTTCCATCGCACCGTTTGTGCAAAAGAGAAGATCCTCCGAACAGAAACTTGACATGCAGCCAGCACTGTCATGCGCTGCAGCCAATCTGCCAGCAGGTGCTGCTCGCGCAAGTAACTCGACTTACCGGTCTTTTGCTTGACCGTTGGCGATCTCCCGCGCGCTGCCTTGTGCTTGCCAGGCTTTGCTGCAGAAAACAAGTGGCTCGAGTGACGAAGCAAGCCTGAGGGCAAAGCCGAAACTGAACAAGTAGCGGCCATGTAAGCTTTTGCTTTCTTTGGTAAGAAAAATGCGCGCAAGACACTGATTCTTTTACGCAACGATTACACGCAGTTGCAAGGCCATCAGACAAAACTCCTGAAACAGCTCGAACAATGAAGTTGGATTAATTCAGTTCTGACAAAAACATGTTTGGTAAGCGGATCAGTCACTGACACGACCACAAACGCATGCACCAGCGCACAGGCAGTCTACTGTCATAACAGATATTTTTAGCAACAAATATTTAAAAACCGTTTCAGCACCAACTGCAAACAACCGGCATAAACTTTGCAACAAGAGGTCGCTTCGTAAAAAAACTCGCAGGAAACTCACAGTGCTTGGTCGTACGTGGACTGGTAAATTAGTTGAAAGAGAAAACAAGCGCAGCCATCACAAGCCAAGTTGTCGTTTACTATTTCAAGCACCAAGTATGCAAGCATCGAATTAAAGAAGGGCCCTTCCAAGCAAACGACCGGGCCAGATGAAAATTATCGGTGTCCGAATCTGTTATTCGAATGTCAATTGGTACTTAACAAGTAGACACTTGTCAGCCGCAGCGCACAAGACGCAAACAACACTCCGTCTTGCACGTCAATCTGGACTTGGCAATAACTATACCAGGATGAACGTGTGCACATTTGTGACATACAACACTGGTTACAAATGAATATTTTGTAAACCTTTCCTTGAAATAATGATATAAACTGCGGTTAGTGATTATCACGTTTCACACATATAATGGTAATAATGATCAAAAATAAATTACTTCATTGAATGAACTGTGAAACGGAGGCAAATGCAGTCTGCACTAAACTGCTGGCCAGCAACGTCCCAGATTTAGAAGCAAAATTCACCGAAAATAGTGGCGCTGCTGACATGCACACCGCACAATGCTAGCGCTGATGTCTCATCTCAAACAGTATCACCTGCCCTTGTGCTAAACACATAAATGTGCAGCAAAAAAGTGACACTGAGCAATTCAACAAAATCTTTCCCTTTACTGAAGCAGCAGACACACTGAGTCAACACGCCTTGAAAAACAACTATGCTTGAAAATCAACCACCAAGCCTTGAAACACAACCAATACTGTCCCCCATTTGCATGCACATCAAGGACCATTCCACACAAAGTCCTTGACTGACGCATTACGGGATTGCAGTGTTGTGGCCTGCAACTCGCAGCACATTAGTGAAGCCACACAGTGCTACTGTTAGTACTACTCTTTTCATCTACCTGAAACTATTATATAGCTTAAGCAAACATGACAACATTTAGTGAAGAGCTAAGTTTTAAAACAAACCAAAACGTGATCTAACACATGGGAGCAAGGAAGTGAGCTACCTTTTAAAAACACAAGACTTTGTGTTTATAAATCTCGCCTGCAGTGTTGTGGACAAAAAAAATCGTTCCAGTTGTCAGTACAAAAAACCTTCCATTGAGACTGTGTTTTGAAAAAAAAAGCTTTTTGCACCATACCACAAGAACACTAATATGCGGCCTAACAAAACTGGGCATATATAGAGGCATATGTTGGGAAACTTACACTTGTTCAAAAAATTGTCAGAAATCATAGTCAGGTCTATTTGTCAAGGAGGATTCAACACAGGGTAACGATAAAATTTCGTGATACTTCAGAAGGCCATGCACGTACTAACAAACCTCAACCAGCAAGTGGATATTTGCATGTGTTTGTCAGCTAAAACTGCAGTGCAAACTGAGTCTGTAAGATTTTACTGAACTAAGAAACACACGTTTCCGATTTACTGCTCCTTGTCAGAAATGGAGCAGAGGTCCTTGTTGCAAATCACCAAATATGGAAAAACTAGAATTTCTGTGTTTAAGTTTTACTTTAGAGATTGGTCAGACTGAGCTAAATCAATCTTCAGGAAGAGTGTTATGCAGTTTTCACAAGAAACCACAAGACACAAACCAAATACCTTTTTTCACTGCATCTTGTGAATCTTCAGCTGCTTTCTTGTTTTTTTTCATCTTGGCATTGTCAGACTTAAGTCTCCTGAAAAAGTCACATATACGTTTCAGAGATTGAAAAATACAGATTGGGCACTTCATGACTTTACAGGGCATACTGAACCAGACAAACAACTTTTCTAGCTGGGGTTTGACATATAAATGCAACATTCTTTATAAAGTTTTCTAAGCACAAACTTCAAACTTTGAATTATTGTAAACAATGAAATTACCATCTGGAATTCAAAAAACTGCTTATTCCAAACATTTTTCACCCAAAATAAGGCATTGAAAACAAACTGAGACAGGGAAAACTACTGGCAATAAGATCCAGACCAGCAAACAATTGCATATTATGAGAAGATTTTCTCGGAAAACTTTTCAAACCTATTTTTTAGCTAGTGTTGGCAAAAACGTTTCGACACTCATTTTGATGTCATCACATAAATACCACCAACACTTTAGGGAAATTCAAGGTGGTTTTGTCCAACTTATTCTGAACAGAAAACAAATGACATTTAGTTAACTGAACGAGACGAGTCAAATGGCAAATGCATTACATCTAGCAACATTTGAGTGTAGAATCAACGCGATGTTGATGTTGAACTCTATTTTATCACTCATCAGCTTGTTTTTTTCTTTGGCTTAACACCAAGCCAAATGTGTTTGAAATATCCTGACTATTTTTTAGGTATCCCAACAGCAGTATAACATCTTACAATGCATCTAACAGCACACAACTTAGTAAAGGGAAAATGACCAAATCATTGCAGAGCCTTACCATTTCAACTGCTACCTAATCATACGAAGTGGTTATGTTAATTCAAATGTTATGCAATGTATTACCTATCTATTTTTGATTTGTTCTCCAAAGTTTTCATATCTCGATGTCCTTTGTTTCTCCCATCAACATGTTGTTCTCCACTTCTGGCAGCATCTGAAGTTTGCAGTGATGGATGACGACGATCATTACCACCATGACTGTAACACATTATTGCAATAATGCATCACTTTTAGCTGCTAATATTTTCAAGTGCACCAGCTGAATCATATGATCACAAAGTATGAACAGAAATGGCATTCAAAATAAAACTATATGTTTAGAAGATAATGCATTGACTACTAGCTAGCTAAGTGCACTTTCTCTGTAACAAAAAATGAACCGACAGTCCAAGAGTGGCAACAAGAAAATAAGCCCGGCACCCCTGCAGCAATAGGAACCGAAATTCTTCCCTTGAAAACTTTAATGTGAGCAACTACAATACAAATATGAAGTGATGAAACAAGCCAAGAGATACCTCATCCAATTTTTTTAATCAAAACAACGAAAAAAATTATTTGACCAATTGAAGCCTTCACCACAGTGTGCTGGATCATAACACCCCAAAGAATTCCAAGTTATCTGTTATGAGTGTGAAATGCAAATATTATGATACAATAAATGGTGAACAGACTAACAAGTAACAGCAGTAAGCAGCATCTGATTAATCTTGTTGATCAAAATTAACGAATGAGAATTACTATGATAAATACGAAACAGACCAATCATCCTTTACCAAAACTAATTGCTCAAAGCTGGTGTGCCATTTTCAACCGTATGGCATGCTACATTGGGCACACATTTCCTGTGTTGTGCATCTGCAACATGCTAACACAGGCTTTATTTCCATGCATTCTGGATGAGCCCTCTGGCAGCAATGATCCAGCATTCTTTTCACAGTAAACTGCCCAAACAAAAATGTTGCACACCCCAGCAGTCTTTTTCCATTCAACTCTTGCATAGGAGTTGACAGAAACAGGGTCATGTTTTTGGCTGGATTTGGCATTTTGGAAAAGCATGCAAGGTAATCAAACAATTCTAAACAAAGTTTGTTTTGGTGGCAAACAGCTCATAATTTTGTCATCAGTAGCAAAGTAAGAAGTTTAGCAAAGGAAAGCCTAACAAAATCAAACACCAGCAAATAAAAGCCACATGAAGTTACTCGAAGTCATGGCGACTCCTGTAAGATTTAATGATGCATCAGGTTTTGAATTGATGATGCATCATGATCAACATTACACAAAAAGCAATAGCCAGCTGAATTTGAGTATTTACAAAATTGCTGAGCAGTACAGGTAACACATGCTGAAACCATTGTCATATTACCTTGTTGCACAAAGATGTAAATCTAGCAAAGCAGGACAACAATTGAATCGCCCTACCAAGTTTATTGCAAATAGCACAAGGCATCATTAGAATCAGGTTCAAGTTACTCTCATTAAAGTAGGGATTAAGATACATGGACTTTAATGATCATTGTGCTTGCACTAATAAGGAATGTTAATGAAAACATTTTTGAAAAATTAAACCCAACTAGACAAAGCAATGGATCATGTGGTTAGCAAACAATTCACTTCCAAACTATATATAATCACTGTTTGCACAAAAAAGGTTGTTTATACATTTCAGAACATTTTGATTGTTTTAAAGAATTGCACAATTTATGACTGGAAACATTTCACAAACACACTCATAATGATTTACAGGAAAATCTGCCCCTTAATTCAAAAACAACTCCACAAATTTAACATCTTTAATTATATCACAAATTACAAAACTATAACTAAAAATTCTTACACATAAGGTTGATATGTCAGATAGTAACCTTGGCCATGCACGCAACGGCAGTCTTGGCCAGAAGAGACATGAGTTAAATGAAACAAAGCATCCTTCAGAACAACAACAAGGAAGGCACATTCATGGTATTACCAGGGCAAGGTTAGTCAATGAATTCAGTTGTTGTTAGAAAGCTTGATGAGCATGATTTTTGGGAAAAGAGCCAGATGCAGCAGTAGGTTTCAGATTCTTAATTTAATAAGTCAATAAAAAGTCAAATCAACTTAATTTCGAAGTAGCAAAGTCAAGTTTACATCATGAACAGTGTTAGTCATGACATTTCTTATACACTGGCAAGAAAAACTGACACTTAACAACTTTTTGCTGTAGTTCCTTTGAGGATTTTTTGTATTACAGGTTATGACCTTGTGCCACAAATTATTGTGATGCAATTATCAAACATAGTCAGATGTACAGAGTTCCCATACATTTTTGAAGATCATTTTCCATACTTTTCAATAGTATATGAAAAAAGTTCAATACCATCACTCAACATTATTTGCCCAAAACATAATTTTACACATTGCAAGGCTACTGCAAACACATTGCAGCTTTACTATCAGTGAAACAGTGATGACCTGGAAAGAACAAAATTTGAATAAACAACTGGCTGAATGCTTACCGTTTCAATCACAATGAAAGTATGCGAGTTGGCTAACCAAGAGCTGTTCTTACAGGTGTTATTGTGAAATAACAGACAAAGCTTTCAATAAATTAAACATCATAAAGCTTGCAACAAATTAAATATCTGCCATCGAGACTGAACTATCTTTTTCTTAACTGCGTTATGTAGTTGTGCAAGCAGCATGATCCCACATTCACCAGATCTGTCTTAAACTTTGTTTCTTCCATTTTTCAAACTTAAAAACTTCCCAATGGCACTGGGGCCATCAACCGACAGCTGTGTCCTAATGTGTCTTCATTTTAATGAGCACAATCATACAGTGTCAGTTGCACTGACATGTCTCATAAATTTGAGACAAAGTAACAACTTCATTGCCTTCCCAAAACCAATGAGGAAATCCACTTGATATTTTAAGGTACTGGTATGACTTTCTTCCAGAACAGCAAAACGCAGTTGTCAACACTGACTTTTACTACCAATGGTTTTTGAATGAACAGGGCTACATTACAACCACATGGGTTTTGCTTCACTACAGGAAAATTTCTCTAAGCGCCTTGCTTACACAGCTCAGTGTTGCTGTCAGCGAGGCTTATACTTTTATCTTTGTAGAATGAATCATGAAGCCACAATTCATTATATTAGTAATTAGAGATTGTGAAGTGTTCTTGCTATTTAATTATAGAGCTAGACTGATCAGCCGATATTTGATCAGTGTTGGTCAAAACAGACGATTTTATCAGCTTTAGTAGGTGTTGACAAAACACTTATATTCCTCACACATGCAGACAACTTGTCCAAGGAAGCACAATGAACCAAGTCAAGACAGTTATCTTGCAGCAATGCTAACAGGCACGTTTTCATAGAAAAGCATACAACATCAACCATGGAACACGCGTCAGCCATCGCAGCCAAAACAAAAGCATCATCATTAATCAGATTAATTAAAACTCATAGCAAATTATTGAATTTGCTACAATTTGAAAAAATTTAGCTCATAAATCCTGATTTTTGAAGTTTTTGAACAAAGATAAGGCATAGAATACATTATATTTTTGATAATGAAGTAGAAAACAAGATTTAAGAATTTTAGTAAAAGCAGTTATTGGTATCGGATATCGGTCCATGAATGGATGATATATCAGTATCAGCCCGAACAAAGCCATACTGGTCGATATCTATATTCAACCTATATTGCTGAAAATACAAAGCATTAGATTTTCACAATGCTTACATGTTTGACTATAAAAAGCATTATATACATGAACACTTCAATGTCTTGGAAATAATTACTCTTTAGCAGTGACAAAACCTAATGCCACTACGTTACGTATGCAGCACAACCTGTCCTGGTTGCTGTGTTATCACAGAGCCATCATGGACAGGATAAAATTGGCAACTGTAATAATGAAAGTGTGCACCTTACTTGCTTTGCATTCATTGCCACAATGCTCCTTTTGTGCCATTTGTTGAAAGTATCTTTTTCAACAAAAATGCTATCTTTCTTTCATAAAGAGATTGAGAACTTGGTTAGGTTACTGCTACACACCTGGTTAAAACTGAAAAACAATGTAATTCAGTATATACTTGGGGCACTAAAGATTTGTTTGCTGCACTTGATTGCTTGCAATGTCACTCAAAATAAATCTTAGGCTACAACCTACAACAAATTTAAGCTAATCAATGTGATAAGAGATGGTTCTGCTCGGAATCTTTGATGTTTTTTCCTTTAAGAATTTCTGTACTTATTCAATACTGTATGTACATTTTGGTGAAATGCAACACTTTTTCAAGGTTTTCAACATCGATTTCTAACATCATACGGTTTAAATACTTTCCATACTGTGTGGGAGCCATGCTGCTGAATGTGCATTTGTGTTGTAATGAAATAAAAGTGAAAAGGAAGCCCAATACTTTATTCCTGTTTCCATTATGCTACTGGTTCAGCACTTCAACCAAACCTTGCAGTATTCACAACTTTTAAAATGCAATACTTGTAATGCTAGCAAGGTTGTAATAGAAGAACGTGCCTGCAAAACATGGTGAATTCAATAGAGGGAAGGTTCATTTGGCTCTCAAGATCGCATTAGCACAGTCCTTGTACATGCAACATGCACAAGCATTATGCATGTTTGTTTGGACAGTGATACCAGCGCATGTAGACCATTCATAAAAAACATTAAAACAAGATACCTAAATTCTAATTCAAGCATGTGTTAAAGCTCCTCTTTTTTCAACAAGGAAGCAGTCAAAGTTTTTCTGGTCATTGTTTAGCAAACATAATGTAAGTTTAACAAAAACATTAAACTCAAGCGCAAATGGGCAAGAATGAACAGAGCACATTCCCAATTGGGTCATTGATGATGCAGCCACTATTGTATGTAATGCCTGATAGTATCTAGTTTCAAAATCAATCTAAGAAGTATTTGCACACAATACAACCCAAGATGTATTTGCATGACAAATAAATCTTTATTTTAATTTAGTTATTATTGGCACTTATGGGTATGTGTGTATGCAACCTTGGTTTGTTTACAATAAATCTAAGCACCATATAACCAGATTGCTAACCATATATTTGTGTGGCTAAGCAAGAGAAATAAGAAGTCTTTATTGAAATAACACTTTTCTCACGTACCGCGCAATCCACTACGGTTATTGTCTAATCACCAAGCTTGAAGATAGTCATTCAGTGATTGTCATCAGTTTTGCTTTTGCGCTTTTGTGTGAGGGCAGCATTAGGTCACAGGTTGTGTTTGAGACTACAGCTCCCATGCTTCAATCTTGCTTTAGTTATTCATTATTTCCCTCATATACCCTTTGCCTGCAATTTACATGACAAAAAATGTGCAAAATATGTGAAATTGATTTACCAGCACAACAATTTGTTGATTGATTCAACTGCATCACCTTTGCAGAGACTTTCTGTTGGAACGTCAATATGTGCAAATCCAAATCATCATAAAGTTAAGAAAAAGAGCATGGCAAGCAGATTTCTTGAAAGCTTAATAACGTTATTAATCTACATCTGTAATTGTCCACTGCTATGACACCAATGACTGAATTGTAAAATTGATGCAAGACAAGCTAAAAACAACTCAAGACCTCATGACATGTCCTATGTGGGTGGTGATTCAGATTAGGCAACAGGAGTAATGCAAGTTAGTTAAGTTGGGAATCCACCAATCTTTAATCTAACCAATGATCATGCATATAAAGTGGCTGGTAGTGCAGTTGGACAATGGTGCAAGAAATAAACTTTAAATGGCTGAGTCCCATCACATTTCACACCTGAGTTAAAATTGATGAAATAATGGAAAGTATTTATGAACAAATATAAAGTTCACCAAAATATGCAAAACATTCTATTTGAATAAGGGAAATAGCGTAGGTAATAAACCTAAAATAACACTGCATTAAACAAATTGCAACTTTCTGCTGATTTTGCTGGTCTGTTGATATTGGATTGACTACATGAAGAAAATGAAGACAGCAAACACAATGAGTGACACTACATGGTTAAAATCATATTCTAAAGAAGAAAATTTCAATCAACTCTGGCAAGGCATCAGAGAAATGAAAGAAAAACTAGAAAAACTACTTAATGCCCAGAATGAAAAACTGGACAAGCTAACTAAAATCACACAAAACCTTGAAAGCAAACTAAATGGAATACAAAAAAAGATCGTTGAACATGAAAATAAGTTGAATCAGCTTGAAGAAGAAAAAGTACAGCTACGCAAGGAAATGGTTCAGAAAACAAATATGATTGTCTTTCAACTTGACAGACAAGAGAAATACATAAGAGAAAATATTCTTATTTATGGAATAGAAGAAGATAAAGAAGACAACCATGATGGGAAAAAGATCTTGTTAAAAATAGGAGACGAGCTCCAAATCGATCTCGAAGACAATGAAATACAGAGAGTACATCGACTAGGACAAAAAAGAAGAAACAATGAGAATCCACACCCAAACATTGCAAGATTTGTGTCATACAAAAAAAGAATCAAGTTTCTTACTAACAAACGAGATCTCAAAAATATCGAAGGAAGACAGCATGTCTTCGTTTGTGAAGATCTCACACCTCTACGGTACAAGCTACTGAAGCACATGAAAACATCCTGTTTTGATACATTTACTTCCTGCTACACTCGAAAGGGCAATATAAAAGCCACGCTCAAGACATCTGAAAAATGGGTCACCATCACTTCATCTGATGATCTCTTCAAACACGGAATTGATGTTGATTATAAACAGATGGGCTGTGGCAAAATACTTAACAACTAACTCTACCGCAAAGATTTTACCTTCCGTGATTTCTGAAACAAAGCGTCCAATGCAAGCGACTATTTATACTTAAATAACAAACTGCCAGAAGCAAAATGCATACATAAGTGTGTTAATTTTGTATGTTGGAATGGTTTTCTGTTCTGTATATATGGCTGCTGGCACAGCAGCACAAAGTGAGCTTCCCATCTAAACCTAGATGAATGGACTGTAAACATTGCAATGCTCAATTGCTTCCTGATTGTGAATGCTTAACAAGTAACAACAGCTCTGACAGCCATTTACAATTAGCTTTACCAAAAGCACTCAGGTGCTAAAATGATAAAACATAGTGCAATAGAAATCTGGTCAGGAATTCCTTTAGAAATAAAAAATAAAACGTGTTTTTTTTTTTTGGAGGAGTATAAGAAATAAGAAATATGTATAACTCAGCTAATAGAAATATACTCTGTGTTTTTATTGATTGGTGTACATAAACCAAGTGGTTTGATTTAATTACGTAACGTTGTTACAGTGGAAATTGTCAATTAATGAAGTATCTCCGTTAAATATTGCTTCGTATGGCTGTTCACAAAAATTGGTCGCATCAAACCAGTGTATGAAGTAGTAGGATGCTGTAGATAAACTGT